>ERZ1645192.3156-NODE-3156-length-13566-cov-5.303530_pt1 | contig 13566 bp, 10 predicted proteins | sample MGYA00575354_ERZ1645192 | MGnify/ENA primary metagenome ERZ1645192 (study PRJEB40844, sample SAMN11349763) | freshwater sediment metagenome | isolation source: river sediment | host: Sediment | place: India: Faizupur Khadar , New Delhi | collected 2017-02-21 ... | reverse complement strand
CAGCGGAGGGAGAGGGATTCGAACCCCCGGTGGGTTGCCCCACACCTGTTTTCAAGACAGGCGCCATAGGCCGCTCGGCCATCCCTCCAGGGCGCGGGAATTGTATCATAACTCCCGCGATGCGGCAAGACAGGCAAAGGCCGGGTCAGCTAATGGGCCACAGATACGCGGCGCGCGGCGGGAAGAGAGCTTCCAGCAGAGGGACGTGAGACGAATTGACGAAGAAATCGCCAAACATGTAACGCAGGTCTGATACGCTGCGGTGACCAAACAGCAGGTGCAAAAAGGTCTGGTCGGGGAAGGCGGCATCGGCCTTGTGCCAGGCAACCGGCTCGGCTTGAACCTGCGTGAGCTGGCCCTGTTCAAATTTGAGGTACAGGCCCGAGTGGTAGAAGCACAGCCGCATTTCGCCGGTGTGCCCGGCCAGCGGAGAAGCCGCCAACCGCGCCGCCAATGCCGGGGCAATGTGGCGCAAAAAGGCGGGCAGGTCTGGCACGCGCAGATACCAGGCATAGGGAATGCCGGTTTCGGGCAGGAAGTTCTTGACCACCGGGTAAGCCGGATGGTCGCGGCACATCCACACCCCGACCGATTCCACCTCGCCGCCGTTTTGATCCATGTACTGCCGAGCCACCGCCCATTGATAGCGCAGCACCGAGGGCATGACCGCCTGCCAGGAAACGCCGGGGGTCAGGTGGAGCTGCGAGAGCAGCATGGCTTTGCCCCAGATCAGCGGGGCATGCGCCAAAAAGCCCACCGGGGCACCGGCGGCAGTGGTGATCAGGCGGATTTCGGAGCGGTGGATGTTGAATTGGGACCTGCCGTTCAGTTCATAACGCCAGAGGTCCAGGTCTCGCAGGACGGTCAGCGGCTGGGCGCGTGTTCCGGCGGCCTCACACTCGGCAATAAAGGGCAGGTCGGCCTCAACAGCCGGGCGCATGGTATACGGGTCGGCCTCACCGGGCTTCAGATCCAGGCTGGGAGATTTGCCGCGCCGGAAGAGCCGCCCGGGCATTTCCACGGTCATTTCGTAGCCAAACTGGCGGTAGAAGTAGGGGATGCCCGTGATGCCCTGCAGCAGGTGGCCACGCTGGCGGCTCCAGGCATGGATGACATCAAACTGGGTGCGCACCAGGCCGCGATTGCGGTATGCCGGGTCGGTGCCGACCAGTTCGGGGCGGCCCACGCCCAGGGACAGGCCGTCAAACGCCCAGGTCTGAGAGATCAGATTCATGGCGGAGACGATTTTGCCGGTCGATTCTTCGACCACCAGGGTAAAATCATCCGGCGCATGGGTGGGGTGCTGACCATTCAACAGGTCGCGCGTCCAGGCAGCCAGCGAGTCGTGCGTATCGGGCTCTTCGTCGTCGGCGGTGTGAATGCGTTGATTAAATTCAGCCAGTTGATCCGCGTCTGCGGTGCTGGAGCGGCGCAGGATCAGGCCATTGGGCAGAGGGCGCGGCAGGGGTAATTCGGCAGGGATGGGTGTGGACATGATGGACCTCAAAACGGGGGGCATAAAAACAGCCTGGGTAAGACTCCCAGGCTGCGGTGATGACGGTTGCGGCGTCAGGCTGCATCACTGCCCGAAGGGGCAGGCGCAGGGGTGGGGGTCGGAGTCTTGGCTGGCTCGGCAGCCGGGGCGGAGGTTTCAGCTTTGCTCTCGCCCGATTTTTCTTCGCTGTGGCTGCCAGCGGTGCGAGGCGCGCCAGAAGGGGAGCGGTGATCGGTGGCATAGAAGCCTGAGCCCTTGAAGACAATTCCAACCGGCGAATAGACTTTGTGCAGCATCGCTTGACCGCAGTTTGGGCAAACCGTCAGCGGATCATCTGAGAAGCGCTGGGTCTGATCAAATTGATAGTCACAATTGGCACAACGATACGTATAAACCGGCATACAGTATTACCTCAAACATGGTTAAAACCCGCATCAGGGCCGCGCCCTGAACGTCCAGTGATTTTACGACTATTTTCGGCGCTTTGCAAGGGCGCGCGGTCGCCAGCCCGGCAAATCAGGACATTCCTCATGCGCTTTGGGGTTGAAGGCTCGCGGCGGGTTACTTACTCCAATCCACCACCAACTGCTTGCGGCCGCGCAAGAATTTCTCGATGGCCATGCCAGCCACGGCGCCTTCGGCGGCAGCAACCACCGCCTGTTTGACGTGATTGCACAGCACATCGCCCACGGCATAGACGCCCGGCAGTCCGGTCTGATATTCGGCATCCACGCGCAGGCAGCCCGCCTCGCTGATGGGCAGCGCACCCTGCAAAAAGTCGGTGATGGGCTTGCCGCCCTGCAAGTAAATGAAGGCCCCGGTAACGGGCAGTATCTGTTCGGGCTGGCCGCGCGGCGCAATTTTGATGCCGCTGACGCGGTTCTCGCCTTCAATGCTGCGCAGCGCTGCGCCCAGGTGCACGGTGATAGGCGACTGTTCCAGTTCGGCGAGCAGTTCGGGTGGGGCTTTCAATTCGGGCGTGGGCGAGACGAGCTGCACCTGCCGGGCAAACCGGGTGAGGAACAGCGCTTCTTCAATCGCCTCATCGCTGCTGCCGATCACCGCCACATCTTGATTGCGGAAGAAGGCGGCATCACAGGTGGCGCAGTACGAGACGCCCCTGCCCAGCAGGGTATCTTCGCCGGGCACCCGCTGGCCGCGGCCCATCGAGCCGGTGGCGATCAGCACGGCGCGGGCGGTGTAGGTGGCGTTGTTGGCATAGATCTGGCGCGGTTCGCTGGTCAGATCTACGCCCTGCACTTTATCCTGCACAAAGCGGGCGCCAAAACTGGCAGCCTGCTGGCGCATGCGGCTGAGCAACTCAGCGCCGCTGATTTCTTCGACAATGCCGGGGTAGTTGGCGATCTTGCCGGTGATGCCCAGGGCACCCGCCGTCAGGCCTTTGTCAATGACCAGGGTGCGCAGGTCGGCGCGGGCGGTGTAGATGGCGGCGGTAACGCCAGCCGGACCGCCGCCGATAATCACAACATCGTAATTCAGTTCAGTTTCCAGGTTCAGGTCCATGAGGTGCTCCTCGACAAAATGACATAATGATTGCAGTACGTTGATTTGGATGCTGTAAACGGGGAAAAGTTATATCAAACCGCCGGGCGCATCTGCCGGCTGACCGGGGCTGTGGTAGAATTTCAGACATGACCGACCCAACCAACGTCCTCTTACTGCTGGCAACCACCAACCCCGGCAAGCTGCGCGAGATGGTGGATATTCTGCTCGACTGCGCCCACACCGCCCCCCTGCCTGACCGGCGGCTGACGATTGTCAGCCCGGGCGAACTGGGCAAGCGCCTGCAGGTGGCCGAAACCGGGCAAACCTACGCCGAGAACGCCGCGCTGAAGGCGCAGGCTTTCTGCGAGGCCACCGGCTTGATCACCCTGGCAGACGATTCCGGGCTGGAGGTGGAGGCGCTGGGCGGCGCACCGGGGATTTACTCAGCGCGCTATGCCCCCCAGCCTGGCGCCACCGATGCCGACCGCCGCGCCCTGCTGCTGGAGCGGCTGGCAGATTTCCCCCGTCCGTGGACGGCGCGCTTCCGCTGTGCGGTGTGCGTGGCGGCGCCGGGCCTGCCGCTGCTGCAGGTTGAAGGCGCCTGCCCTGGCGAGATTATTCCAACGGAGCGGGGCCAAAACGGCTTTGGCTACGACCCAATCTTCTGGCTGCCCGAGTTGGGGTGCACCATGGCAGAGCTGCCCGACACGCAGAAGAATCAGATCAGCCACCGGGCCCGGGCTATCCGGGCGGCATGGGGATTGTTTTAGCGGTCAGGGCTTTTCTTCCTCAACCTCGGGGGGGCCTTCGGGCTCTTCGTCAGCGTGGATGGCGAAGGGGCGCTTGCTTTCATCAATCACCGGGGCGCAGCCGCCGGCAATCGGCAGATCGTGCTTGGTCTTTTTAGATGTAAAAGTGATATAGAGCAGCACCCCAATCACAAAGACGATGCCCAGAACAGACCAGATGCTGATGCCTTCCATGGTAATCCTCCAAAACATGCCGGATGATATTAACAGTATAGCAAAAGAATCTGCAATTGTGACTGCCCAGAGCCATTTTCGGGCGGGAGAATTGTGATCAAACCTGGCGCCTGTTTGACAAATCCTACCGCAGAGTCTACAATCTAGTTATCCTTGTTGCGGGTGGGTTTATGATTTCCGTTTATCCGGAGAACAGGCGGTTAACATGAAACATTCCAAATTTGTAATATTGCTCAGTATTTTTGTGGTGGGGTTTGGCTACCTGTTTTTTTCAGGATATGCATCTCTTCATCCGCAAAGCGACAATCTACCTGAGTATATGATTGGCAGGTGGGTTAGCGAGGTTTCTAGCCGCAGTAGTGAGGACGTGAGCAGTCCATATTACCAGTTGGAATTTCAGAAATCTGGGCGGTTAATCCTGAGCCGAACAGGCGAAGAAAAACCGTTATATAACCTCGTTTTTCAGTATGAAATGACCGAGGATGGGCAAATTGCGATTGACGGGAGAATGGCAGGGTTATTACACGTCTCCCGCGAAGGTGACGACCTGCTCATTCAGTCTGATGTGTTCGAGGATATGGATGGGCGTTATGCTCAAAAACCCACAATAGCATGGGGCCTTGTTGCGGGCCTTTTAGCGCTGGGGATTTATGCAGTGGGGAGCATTCGCTTCCGGGAATTACTAAAAGCAATCCGGGCAAATGCCAGTGGTTTCACTCGTCAGCCATGGAGCGGCAAGGCTATTTTTATCGGTTTAGTTCTGGTGGGTGGCATCGTTTTTTACCTTGGATGGAAAATTTCAGCGCCCTTATGGCGGCACCCTGCGCTGACAATGATCAGGCTTCCCTGGGATGCCGTTATTTCCATAGAACTATCCCTACTGTTGATACTTCTGATTTTCCGTTTCGTAAATCGGCTGCTCATCAAATTCGGCAGCAATCATTGTCTTTCAGGTAAAATCGCAATCCTCGCGAGTGTTTTAGGGTTGGGAATGAGCCTGGAGGGTCTCTTTTTAGGGCTGGTCAGACTGGTTGTATGGGTAAGCGTTGGAAGTTATCCCCAGTGAGGCTAATTTTATCTTGGACCAAGCCGTAAATATTGAATACCGGCCTGCCTTTTGCTTAACCGTGGAGAGGCTTATCGGCCTGCGCTCCATAAGCCGCAAATAGACACCCGGCCCGGCACCTGCCGGAATTTTCCGATATTTCAAATTTACAATTTCACATATAATAGAGCTACCCCATCTGACGAGGTGAAACCATGCCGACTGATGCCTTCTTTGCGCCCGAATGGGTGCAGCACGCGGTGTTCTACCAGATTTTCCCGGACCGCTTTGCGGCGGCGAAACATCCTCAGATTCCCAAGCCGAACAACCTGGAACCCTGGGATGCCGCCCCCACTTCACACGGCTTCAAAGGCGGCGACCTGATTGGTGTGCTGGAGCATCTGGACTACCTGCAAGACCTGGGCATTACGGCCATTTACTTTACCCCGGTGTTTCAATCGGCCTCCAATCACCGCTACCACACGCATGATTATTTCCAGGTGGACCCGCTGCTGGGCGGCGACCAGGCGCTGCGCCGCCTGATTGCCGAGGCGCACCGCCGCAACATCCGCATTGTGCTGGATGGCGTTTTCAACCATTCCAGCCGGGGCTTTTTTGAGTTCAATCACGTGTTGGAATGCGGCGCCCAGTCGCCGTATGTGGACTGGTTTGATATTCGCGGCTATCCGTTGAATGCCTATGAAGGCAAGCCCAACTACCGCTGCTGGTGGGACCTGCCCGCCCTGCCGGAGTTCAATCACGCCAACCCGCAGGTGCGCCAGTTTATCTACCAGGTGGCGCGCTACTGGCTGGATGAGGGGATTGACGGCTGGCGGCTGGATGTGCCTTTCTGCATCACCGAGCCGGGTTTCTGGGAGGGCTTCCGGCAGGAGTGCCGCACCGCCAACCCGCAGGCCTACATCACCGGCGAGATTCCGTGGGATGCCCGCCCCTGGCTGCAGGGCGACCAGTTTGACGGAGTGATGAACTACCTGCTGACCTATGCCTGCTGGAGCTTCTTCGGCGGCAAAAAGATGGATCGCGACCTGGTGGGACACTGGTACGAACACGGCCCGGAGTATTTTTCCACCGAGGCGGCAGATTTTGCCCGCAATGTGACCAGCCTGCTGACGTTTTACCCCCGCCCGGCAGTGCTTTCTCAGCTCAACCTGCTGGACAGCCACGACACGGCGCGCTTTATCAGCATTGTGGGCGGCAGCCAGGCCATGCTGCGGCTGGCAACCCTCTTTGAAATGACCTACCCCGGTGCGCCGTGCGTCTATTACGGCAACGAGGTCGGCGTTGCGGGCGGGCAAGACCCCGACTGCCGCCGATCCTTCCCGTGGGACGAATCCAAATGGGACCATGACCTGCGGGCCTTCTTCAAACAGGTGATTGCCCTGCGCACAGCCCACCCGGCGCTGCGCTCGGGCGCGTTTGAGGTGCTGCACGCGGCCGGCGAGGTGGTGATCTACCTGCGCCGCCTGGATGAGGAAACCTTTGTGGTGGCGCTCAACCGCTCGGCCAAGACCCTGCACCTGGATATTCCGGCCGGGTCGCTGCCCGAGGGCGCGGTGCTGGTCAACCGGCTGGGCAGCGGCGAGGCGCGCGTCACCGGCGGCAAACTTGCCGGGCTGACGCTGCCGCCCGAAACCGGCGCTGTGCTCGAATGTCTGAAACCCTAGCGCGGCTGCTGGAACTGGAAGCCGCGATCCATTATAAAACCCCCGCCCCGGAGGGTCAGCCCGATTTTTGCTACCATCCGGGGCGCGCCCCGCTGCTGATTTCTGCGCCGCATGGCGCGGCGCACACCCGCCGGGGCAAGCTGAAAGATGAAGAAGACTTTACGGCCGCGCTGGCGGTGCTGCTGGCTGAACGCACCGGTGCGCACGCCATCTGCACCTGCTGGCAGTCGGCTACCGATGCCAATTTTGCACCCGATGCGCCCTACAAGCAGGAGCTGGCGGCGGCGGTGCGGCGCTGGCGGATCCGGTTTGTGCTGGATTTGCACGGCGCGGCGTTTCATCACGAATTTGGGCTGGCGCTGGGCACGCTGAACGGCGTAAGCTGCCCGGCAGACTGGCTGCTGACCCCGCTGGCGGCCTTTGGCTTTGGAACCAGCGGCGCCTGGCTGAGCCGCCTGGATGTGGATGAGACCTTTACGGGCGTTGGGCGCAGCGACCAGGAAACCATCACCCGATTTGTGCATGAGCAGCTGCATATCCCCGCGGCGCAGATTGAGATCAACGCGCTGCTGCGGGTGGTGCGGCGTCAGGCAGCGGCCAGCGAGCGCGAGCCGTTTGCCGGGCCGCCGGAGGAGATTGAGCGCTGTGCGGCCGCACTGACGGCGCTGGTCAACAGCCTGATCCGGCAGCGGCATCTGGCGCCGCGCCGTCCGTGGCAGGTTGAACCAGAGCCAGATAGCGACGCTGCAGATCGGGATTAGACGCCAGCACCTCCAGCGCCTGCCGGGCAGAGGTCTGAGCGGCGGCCTGCCAGCCCGCGGCGGCTTCAGCATTGCCGCGGCGGGCCTCCACCTGGGCCATCAGCAGTTCCAGCGGGCGGCGGGCAGCGGGGTGCAGCGGCGGCGGCAGCAGCGCCAGCCCCTGTTCCACTTCGGCTGCAGCGCTGTCAAGTTCATTCAACCAGAGGTGGGTCTGGGCCAGCGTCTGGTAAAAATACGCCAGCCAGGTGCGATCCACACTGGAGGCGTGGGCCTGAGCAATGGCCTCGGGCAGGGCAGCTACCGCCTGACGGGCAGCGGGTTCGTCGTTATGGATCACCGCCAACTGCGCCCGGGTGCTGTTCAGGGCAGCCGGCAGCCGGCCCTCCGCCTCAGCAGGCAGCAAAGCCTCCGCCTGGCGCAGATCGTCCTCGGCAACGCGCACCTGCCCGGCCAGAATTTCAATATCTGCCAGGAGCAGCCAGCCCAGCGAGGGCACCATAAAGGGCACATAGCCTTCCTGCGGGCCAAACTGGTCTTGATTTTCAAACAGCACGCGGCGGGCGGCATCGGTATCGCCCAAACACGCCAGCAGCCAGCCCAACTCAAAGAGCACGCGGCGGGCCAAAATGCCCAGCCCGGCCTGTTTGCTCACTTCCAGTGATTCGCGCAGGGCTAAAATGGATTCCGGATAGTGCCCCAGCATCTGCTGCGCCTCGCCCATCAGGCCGCGGCTGAAGGCCTGATTCCACAGGTTGCCGATAGTGCGGCTCAATTCGTAAGCCTCGGCGGCGTATTCCAGCTCGCGCTCGGGCTGGCGAAGCTGCCCGTAAATATCGGCGGTGGTGTTCAGGTTATCGGCCAGCATGGGCAGGTTATTCAGTTCACGCCACAGCCGGCGGGATTCGTCGAGGCCAGTCATGGCCTCGCGCTGGCGGTGCACCAGCATAAAGGGGCGGGTGAGGTCATGCAGGGTGAAGGCCAACTGCTCGCGCAGATTGAGCTCGCGGGCCAGTTTGAGCGAAATTTCGCCATTTTCAAGCGCGGTATCGGGCTGGTTGATCAGCCAGTAGAGCAGCGACAAAACCCAGTGTACCCGCGCCTCGGCAGCCCGGTCACCCAGGCGCTGGGCCAGGGCCAGGGCGCGCCCGGCATATTCAGCGCCGCGGCCGGGGTTGAAGGCCGGGTTGGGGGTGCAGTAGAGCCGGGCCGATTCCAGCAGGACCGCCAGTTCCAGCGGTTCTTCAGCGCGCTGGCGGGCCAGGGCTTCCAGTTCATCATAAACAGCCAGCGCCTCCGCGTAGCGGGCATCCAACTCCAGGGCGCGGCCAAGCTGCAAGCCCAGGTGCTGCCAGTTGCTGGTGGGCAGGTCGGGGCCCAGCTCGCGGGCGTGCTCCAGGGCGTGGGTGTAATGGCCAATTGCCTCGGCCACGGCATACTGCTTGAAGTCGGCATCGCCAGCCAGCACAAAATAACGCAGCGAGCGGCTGGTATCGCCAGCCTCATGATAATGGTGCGCCAGCAGGTGCGCCAGATCAATCGTCAGATCGGGGTAGAGCCGTTCCAGCGCCTCGGCGGCGGCGCGGTGCAGATCGCGGCGGTCATCGCGCAGCAGGGATTGGTAGGCGGCCTCTTGCACCAGGTTGTGCCGGAAGGTGTATTCATCCTCAGTGCCAACCTCCGCGGGGACGATGATTTCGGCGGCACGCAGGGTGTTGAGGTGGAGGCCCAGCCCGGCGGTATGCTGCCCGGTGATTTCTTGCAGCAGGCGGGCAGAGAAGCGCCGTCCCAGCACGGCCGCCACCTGCAAGGTGCGGCGGGCAGGCTCGGGCAGGCGATCCATGCGGGCCAGCAGCAGGGCATGGAGTGTATCGGGGATCTCCACGCTTTCGGTCAGGTGAGTGGTGTGCCAGCCGCCCGAGCCGCGCACCAGCACGCCCTGATCGACCCACATGCGCACCACTTCTTCCACAAAAAACGGATTGCCCCCGGCGCGGTCGAGGATGCGGTCGTAGAGGGCTTCGGGCAGGGCGCTGTGATGGAAAATGTTTTTCAACAGGTTGCGGCCATCGCCCGGCGAAAGCGGATTCAGCGCAAGGTCGTGGCAGTTGGGCAGGTCGGCAGACTGGCGAATGGCAGTGACCAGCCGCCAGCCAGGCGAATCGGGCTCGGCGCGGCTGACCGCGCAGAGCAGCACAGGGGCCTCATTCAACAGCGGTAGCAGGCGGGTCAGCAATTCCACCGAGGAGGCATCGGCCCAGTGAATATCCTCACAAATCAGGTGCAGGGGGGTGCGCTCTGCCAGGGCCAATAACAGGCGGCGCAGCGCGTTGAGGGTATAGGTTTGCAGGGTCTGCGCGTCCAGGGTGTGGATCTGCGCCAGACGGGCATCATCCAGCGGCAGGCCAAGCAGATGCCGCAAATAAGCGGCCTCGGATTCCGCGGCGGGCAGCCAGGCATGCAGGGCGGCAGCCACTTCAACCGTAGATGCGCCCGGCGCGGCGCCCAGCAGCGAGCGCAGCAGGTCTTGAATCAGCGAATAGGCCTGCTGCTGGCTGTAAGACAGGCAGCGGCCCAGCCCCCAGCGGAGGGTCTGACCCGACAGGGCGGCGCGCCATTCGGCAATCAGGCGGCTCTTGCCCAGGCCGGGCTCGCCCAGCACCAGGGCCGCGCCGCCGCGCCCGCCCTGCACTGCCGCCGAGAGCTGCAGCAGCGCGGCCAGTTCGGCCACCCGGCCGACCATGGGGCTGTCCATGCCTGCCAGGCCGCGCACCGAGCCGGGGCGGTCTTTGAGCCCCAGCAGGGCATAGGCCTGCACCGGTTCGGTCAACCCTTTGACCAGCACCGGCGGCAGAGAAGCAAATTCAAACAGGGGGGCGGTCAGGCGGTAGGTTTGCGGACCCAGCATAATGGTGCCGCGCTCAGAAATATCTTTGAGCCGGGCAGCCAGATTGACTGCACTGCCGATGACCGTATCGTGCTGCTGGCCCTGCGAGCCGATGCCGCCAGCAATGACCAGCCCGGTGTTGATGCCAACGTGCAGGCCCAGGGTGGTGTTGTGCACCGCGTTGAAGGCCGCCATGGCGGTCATCATCTCCAGGGCGGCGCGCAGCGCGCGGGCGGGGTCGTCTTCGTGCGCCACCGGTGCGCCAAACACAGCCATCACCTCGTCGCCGATGAATTTATCCACCACGCCACCGTACTTTTCAATGACCGGCACCAGCACATCAAAGCTGGCGTTGAGCAGGCCGCAAACCTCTTCGGCATCCAACTGCTCGGAGAGCGTGGTAAAGCCCGACAGGTCGGCAAACAGAACCGTGACCTGGCGGCGCTCGCCGCTGATGCGCCCGGGGCGCACCCCAACGGGCAGCGGGGCGGTGCCCAGCGGTGAGGTCTTTGGGCGGCGCAGTTCATAGGCCAGCAAATTGGGCTCATCGGGCGCCCGGCCAAGGTGTAAAAAGCCGCTCTTTTCCAGCACACGCTGGCTGGCAATATTCTCCGGGGCTACGGTGGCGGTGATGCCGCGGATTTCGGGACGGGTCCAGGCCCACTCGGCCAGCCGCCGCAGGGCCTCGGTCATGTAACCCTGGCCCTCAACCTCGGTGGCAATGCCATAGCCCACCTCGGCGCGGCCTTCGGCATCGGGCACACCCTTGAAGCCAATCAACCCGGCGCCAAACTGGGTCTCGGTCAGCACAATCAGCCAGTAGGTCTGCCAGGGGTGCTGCTCCACCGGCAGCAAGGCCATCCGTTCCAGTTTGATGCGCACGGCGCGCTGCAACGGTTCTGACATGTCTGCATGGAGCCGCGCCAGCCCCAGCGCCAGACGCAGCGCCTCGGGATCGTCGCGGTAGAGCCGCAGTTCTTCGGCGCTGAGGGCGATGAGATTCAGCCGGGCAGCGGTCAGCGTCGGGCTCACCGGGGGGCCTCCAGCACGCCGGTCTGGACGAACCAATCATAGGCCGAGCGGATGGCCTCGGAAACCGGGCGGGGCGGCGGCAGGCCCAGCGCCGTGCGTGATTTGCGCGTGTCAACGTAGAAATAATAACCCGCCTTGCGGAACGTCACTGGCGAGAAGGGTAGATCTAAAAATGGCGACATCAAACGGATGGGCAGCGCCAGGCGGCGCAGCAGCCCGGCGGGCAGCACCAGCGTGGGGGCCGGTGCACCGACCACAGCGGCAATTTGCTGCAGGTAGGCCTGGTGTGAAAGGTTGTGCCCGCCGAGAATATAGCGCTGGCCGGTCTGGCCGCGGTGCAGGGCTGCCAGATGCCCGGCAACCACATCCTCGATGTGAACAATGTTCAGCCCACCCTCGGTGAGCATGGGCAGGCGGCGCTGGGCCACCCGCACCACCAGCGAGCTGCTCTTACGATAGATATCGCCCGCGCCGACCACCATCGCCGGGTTGACGGTGACCACGTCCAGGCCTTCGGACACGGCGCGCTGCACCTCCATCTCGGCAAGATATTTAGAATAACCGTAGGGCCAGTAATCCGGACGGAAGTTCCAGGTGTGAGTTTCGTCCATCAGCAGGGGGGCGGCATTCCGGGCTGGCAGGGGCGGTACGCCCAGGGCTGCAACCGAACTGGTATGCACCACCCGGCGCACACCCGCCCGGCGAGCTTCACTTAACAAGGCGCGCGTACCTTCTACGGTAACGGCATACATGCGGCCGGGCTCATCGTGCTTGCCGCCCAGCATGGCTGCGGCGTGAAAGACCACCTCCATGCCAGCCAGGGCGGGAGCCAGTGTATCGGGCTGGGTCAGGTCGCCAACCAGATGCTCCACGGGCAGGTCTTCCAGCAGGCGCAGGTTGCTGCTGGCGCGATGAAAAGCGCGCACCTGGTGCCCCTGCTCCACCAGGGCGCGGCAGAGCGCAGCGCCGATAAATCCGGTTGATCCGGTGACAAGAACGTTCATGGAATGATTTGATTGTATCGCAAATTTAACGATTCGGGTTTGAGAGCAGGTGATTTATGGATTAAATCAGATAAAACGGCGCGGTTCCGAAACCCTTTTAGGCTGGTTTTATCATGACCAACACGGCCTAGCAGAATGCGGGGGGCCCACACAGGGCGGGGAATCCGGAACGTAATCCTGCCCCGCGAAAAACGTTTCTGGAGTATCATATAGACATGCGGCCATCGGATATTCCCTATTTCGCCGACTGGATCGCCATCACGCTGCGTTGGCTGGTGTTGACTGGCCTGGCGATTTTCAATCCCCTGGGGCTGACGGGCCTGCCCTTGATGGTTCTGTTGGGGGCCGGGGTTCTGTGGAACCTGGGGATGAGCGGTTTGGCGTTGGTCAACCGGCGCATGCCCGCCCACCGTCTGCTCAACATCATCGCCGACATCATCAGCTCGCTGGTGCTGTTTGTGCTGGGCACTCAGGCCGGGCAGCCACCCTTCTGGGTGGGCCTGCTGCCGCTGATCTTTGCCAGCATCTACTATGAACTGCGCGGCGGCCTGCTGACCGCTCTGATCATCATTCTGGGGCAGGCAGGTGCGCTGGCGCTGCTGGCTATGCCCGCTGATACCGACGCCTGGATTGCCGCCGGCATCAACCTGGGGCTCAATCTACTGGCAGGTCTGGTGCTGGGGCTGCTGGGACATCGCGTCACGCTTTCGGTTCGCAAGGCCTATTTGAAGCAGGTGGGGCAGCGCAAGGCTGCTGAGCAGCAGGTGCGCGTTTCGGAGCGCGAGCGTATTCAGGCCCTCTATCGTATGACCGAGACCCTTTCGGCCACGCTGAACTACCGCGTGGTGCTGGACACTGTGCTGGAGCTGAGTGTGACCCTGCTGGGTGAACCCCCCAGCAGCAAACTGGTTGCGGCGGTGCTGTTATTTGGCGATGAAGGGCTGGTGGTCAGTGCGGGGCGCGGCCTGCCCCGCCCCGATGAGCAGCGCGTCTTTGCCGCCAAAACAGGTGTGCTGCCCGAAATTTTACGCACTGGCGAAGCCCAACTGCTTGCCAACCCCGCCGAAGACCCTGAACTGGGCCAACTGCTGGGGCTGCAGGGCTGCAAGTCGGCGCTGTGTCTGCCGTTAGTGCGCTCGATGAGTGCTTACGGTGTGCTGGTCTACGCGCA
>ERZ1645192.3154-NODE-3154-length-13575-cov-11.854734_pt1 | contig 13575 bp, 13 predicted proteins | sample MGYA00575354_ERZ1645192 | MGnify/ENA primary metagenome ERZ1645192 (study PRJEB40844, sample SAMN11349763) | freshwater sediment metagenome | isolation source: river sediment | host: Sediment | place: India: Faizupur Khadar , New Delhi | collected 2017-02-21 ... | reverse complement strand
GTGATTGGACAAATTGATCTGAGCCGTTTTTCAAAAACTCCGGTAAAAAAAACCGAACAAAAACATGAAAAGCAAGCTTTTCAGGGCCCGCAGACAAAGACCGGGCAGAAACCCGGCCCGGTAACAGTGCCAAAAGCCGAGCCCAAAGCAGAACCCGAGGCAAAACCGGAACCGAGGACTGAACCTCAGCATATTGAAACCGAAGTGGAAAAACTTGCCGGCCCCAAGATCACGGGACAAATTGACCTGTCTCGTTTCGATAAGAAAAAAACGGTAGCAGACGACAAAAATAAACGTGATAAACAGAAAGGAAAACGTGAACGAATCCAAAAACCCCAGCGTGAACGGGTAGACGTAAATAAGGTCACTCCAAAACAACGAAACGACAATACCGCCAAAGCGGGAGTACGTTCACACGGGAAAGACCGCTTTAAACCCATACACGTAGAAGTAGACGAAGACGCTATACAAAAGCAGATTAAAGAGACTTACGCACGCATGACGGAGGGCAAAGGCAAAACAAAAGGCTCCAAGCACCGTCGTGAAAAAAGAGATATTTTCACCCAGCGTATGGCAGAAGAGCAGGAACGCAGGGAAATGGAGAGCAATGTACTGAAAGTTACTGAATTTGTTACTGTTAACGAGTTAGCCACACTCATGAATGTAGCCGTCGTAAAGGTTATAGAAGCGTGCATGAATCTTGGTCTGATGGTTTCTATAAACCAACGGCTCGATGCCGAAGCCATGGTATTAGTTGCCGAGGAATTCGGATTTCAGGTGGAATTTGTTACGGCAGATCTGCAAGATCACATTCAACAGGAAGAAGACGAGCCCGGCGATCTGAGCGAACGCCCGCCTATTGTCACAGTCATGGGACACGTAGATCATGGAAAAACATCGCTGCTTGACCATATAAGGAATGCCAATGTAATTGCCGGTGAGGCCGGAGGCATAACCCAGCATATTGGAGCTTACAGTGTGCAACTCGATAACGGAAGGCTTATCACTTTTCTCGATACGCCTGGACACGAAGCATTTACAGCCATGCGTGCCCGGGGAGCAAAGGTAACAGACCTCTCCATTATCATTGTTGCTGCCGATGACGCCATTATGCCACAAACCATCGAAGCAATAAACCACTCTACGGCAGCCGGTGTCCCAATGATTTTTGCCATTAATAAAATTGACAAACCCGGCGCTAATCCGGAAAAGATACGCGAACAGCTGGCCAATATGAACATCCTGGTTGAAGACTGGGGTGGCAAATATCAATGCCAGGAGATATCTGCCAAGAAGGGCACCAATGTGGAAAAGCTGCTCGAAAAGATTCTGCTGGAAGCAGACCTTCTTGAATTGAAAGCGAATCCAAAGAAAAGAGCTTCGGGCACCATTATTGAATCCTCGCTGGATAAAGGACGCGGTTACCTCGCAACTATTTTGGTTCAAAACGGCACATTGCATGTAGGAGATGTACTTCTGAGCGGCTCCAATACCGGGAAAGTACGTGCCATGTTCAATGAGCGCGGTCAGAAAATTACCGAGGCCGGCCCTGCAACACCCGTATCCGTCCTGGGATTGAACGGGGCTCCTGCTGCCGGGGAATTATTCAATGTCATGGAAGACGAAAAAGAAGCCCGTGATCTTGCCGGAAAACGTGAACAGTTAATGCGCATCCAGGGCCTGAGGACACAGAAACATGTTACCCTGGAAGAAATCGGCCGACGTATTGCCGTAGGCAACTTCCAGGAATTGAACATTATAGTAAAAGCCGACGTAGACGGGTCCATAGAGGCTTTGTCCGATTCGCTTATTAAGCTTTCAACCGAAGAGGTTCAGGTCAATGTGATCCATAAAGCCGTAGGAGGAATCTCGGAATCGGATGTTCTTTTGGCCACCGCATCGAATGCCATTATTATCGGATTCCAGGTAAGACCATCATCATCTGCCCGTAAACTGGCCGAAAAAGAAGAAATAGAGATTCGACTTTACTCCATTATCTACGATGCCATTGAAGAAGTCAAGAGTGGTATTGAGGGTATGCTTGCGCCGGAAGAAAAAGAAGAAGTCACGGCAACTGTAGAAGTACGTGAAACGTTCAAAATTTCAAAAGTGGGCACAATCGCCGGATGTATGGTTAAAGAGGGCAAGATTATCCGCAATGCCAAAGTACGCGTTATACGCGACGGCATTGTCGTATATACAGGTACACTGGGGTCCCTCAAGCGCTTCAAGGACGATGTGAAAGAAGTTCAGGCAGGCTATGACTGCGGTCTGAACATAGACGGGTTCAACGATATTAAAAATGGCGACATAATTGAATCTTACAACATTGTGGAAATAAAGCGCAAGCTTTGATTATCACATATGTCTGCGGCTAAACCAGAATCCTTTTCGCAGCAGAAAGATCAACAGAAATACTGTCAGGGCAAGTATTTCTATTCTTAGCCGGTTATGGATCCGGGATTGGGCAACAACCAGTTCCGGATCTGTGTTTATAAGCCGTATCCACTCCTCAGACGAAGGAAAATCCCTCCAGGCATATTTGGCATTCACTACACCATCCTGTAATACCATAAGCCCGGGCGTAGAGCGGATCATTGTCAAAAGAGTCTTTATATCTGCATAATAAACGGGCATCTGAAGACCTGCCTGTTCAAGGGCGCTAAGTATAACAGAAGGAGCGACCGAACTTATGACATAAAATGGTCTTTCCCCGTTAATACACTCTGCTAAAAGAGGCTTGACCGGGTCTAATGTTTTATTGTTCAGACGCTGCTCAGTAGTCACCAAAAGCACCAGGGCAGCGGGTTTGATAGCCAAAAGCGAATCTCCCACATTTCTGCCTTCTTCGTCCCTGACCGTAAAATCGGTTATTTTGTGACGTATGCCCGAGGATATTTCCCTGGTACGCGAATCCACAAAAGTCCAGGTACTGTCCGGAAGGTCATCAATAGAGAATAAAGCTTCACGGCCGTTCTTACTGTAAACCAGCTCGGTTTCAAATGTAATTCCGGGATCATTCCTGGCGTTATCTAGTATTTCAGCCACATTGTTGCCTGCTCTGAAAGCCATAAATTCCATCAATGGCAGGTGACGGTAACTGTAAAACGAAATACCAGCCGCAAAGAGGGCAAAAAGTGCACCTACCAGGTATTCTACCCATTCACGCGCCAACGGAGCCGTCCTGTTTCGTCCGATAAACAAAAAAAGAGTAAACGGCCAGAAAATTATGTTCTTAATAAATGTTTCCCAATTGGATAATTTAATGGCTTCTCCAAAACATCCGCAGTCGCTTACCGGGTTGAACAAGGCAAGGAATAACGTGAGCACAGTAAAAAAACTCATTAAAAGAAATGTTCCCCAGGCTGTAAGGTTCTTTCTGAAATCAAGTAGAAGCATTACCCCCAGCAGAAACTCCAGCGTAGAAAGCATTACTCCGGCAACCAAACCAAAAGACCCGGGAAAATGCAATCCAAACGCATTGAAATATTCAGAAAAAATCAGGCCGGTCCCAACAGGATCCACCGCCTTAACAAAACCGGAGAAAACAAACAGCAATCCAATTATTATGCAGGAAATTCTTCTCATTTAACATACGCGATTATCCGTTCAAAAATATCTTCCCATGAAGCCATGTCTCCACGTTCATTAGCACAGGGTACAACCCTGAAAGAATCATCCCTGGCAGCCTGGTCCAGGTAAACTTCCCTTACCGTGGCCTGAAACTGGACAGAAGCCTCGTGAATATCTTTTTTCCCTTTCAGGTAATTTCTGTCTTCACCTTTTCTTTCTTCCCTGAGTTTGGATTGAATAAAAGAAATGGGAACGTCCAGAAACAGATTTACATCGGGTCTGGGCAGCTTGAAATAATTGAATTCCATATTGAGAATCCAGTCCCTCAACTTATTCCTTTCCGTTGAAGTTTTCAGTTTGGCTCCCTGAAAGGCAACATTGGAATAAACATAGCGGTCCAGCAGGACGACAGAACCTTCGTCCAGCCATTCCTTTATCCTGGAAGACAATTGAAATCTGTTTCCGGCAAACAGTAACGCCACAAGATATGGATCCACAGTATCTATCGGGCCACAGTCTCCCCTCAAAAAACGGGCTATCAGTTCACCGAACACGGGGGTTTCATACTGCGGAAAATGCATAAAACGCACTGCGCGGTCAAGCTTCTGATAATAAGCCTCAAGGGCTTTCAGTTGGGTGGACTTGCCGGCTCCATCCAAACCTTCCAAAACAATAAACATAGGGCAAATTTACACGATAATCTCTGATTTACGTATTTTCCTTACTTTTGTCTATGATTTTTCTAGAACCCATTGTTATGGGCATAGTGAATTGCACGCCGGATTCATTTTATGCTGCGAGCCGGTCCAATTCTCCCCTGCAGACCGTTCAAAAGATCAGGAATGCCCTGGAGGAAGGGGCAGAAATTATTGACATCGGTGGCTGCTCCACCCGTCCCGGGGCTGACATCCCTTCCTGTGAAGAGGAATGGACCAGGCTTGAACCCTCTTTAAAAGCCATTTCGGAATTTTTTCCCGGTCTCCGTCTTTCCATAGACACCTTCAGGCCTCAAATTGTTGAAAGAGCTTACCGGATTACCGGACCTTTCTGGGTAAACGACATATCAGCCGGATCTTTCGATAAAGAAATGGTTCCGCTGGTGGCACAGCTTGGATTGCCCTGGATAGCCATGCATCAGGTTTCTTACGAAGGACCTGCCGGTGTAAAGCGCTTTTTCCAGGAAAAATATGAAGAAGCCGACAAGGCGGGCATAAAGGATCTGGTTTTGGATCCCGGGTTCGGTTTTAACAAGACCATGGAACAACACTATGAACTCATGGAACACCTTCCTGAAATAGTTCCTGTAAATGACGTGGGCGAGCCTGTAGCGCCGCTCCTTGTGGGTATCTCCAGGAAAAGAATGACTTATCTTCCTCTGGGCCTGACTCCGGACCATGCGCTCTTAAGCACCACAGCCCTGCATCTTCATTTGCTTTATAAAGGGGCGGGGATATTGCGTGTACACGATGTGGCTCCCGCCGTTCAGATGGTCAGATTGTACAAAAAATTGCGTACATTTGTTAAATCAACATCCTAATTTTTTTTTATATGGAATTTAACCCGTTGCTCGCCATATCGCCCATAGACGGCCGTTATTACGCTCAGACAGCGCAATTAAACGAATATTTTTCAGAATATGCGCTCATCCGTTACCGGCTCCAGATAGAGGTAGAGTATTTCATTGCCCTTTGCAAGCTACCCCTGCCCCAGCTGAAAGATATTGACTCACGCTGGTATCCCATTTTGCGTAATGTATATAAGAACTTCAACATTACCGACGCTCAGGTGATTAAAGCCCAGGAAAAAGTTACCAACCACGACGTCAAATCTGTTGAGTACTTCCTGAAAAATAAGATGAAAGCGTTGGGACTGGGTGATTATTGTGAATTCATCCATTTTGGACTGACTTCTCAGGATATTAACAACACCGCCATCCCGTTAAGCCTTAAGCATGGTATCCAGCATGTGTATCTCCCCATGCTCAAAAAGATTATTGAGATGCTGGGCGACAAAGCACAAGAATGGGGTCCTGTAACCATGCTGGCCCACACACACGGCCAGCCGGCCTCACCTACCCGTCTTGGCAAAGAAATATTGGTCTTCAAAGTCCGGATAGAAGAACAGCTCAAGAGCCTAGAGCAGGTACCTTTTGGTGCAAAATTCGGCGGTTCTACAGGGAATTTCAACGCTCATTATGTTGCTTATCCCCAGATTGACTGGCATAAGTTTGCAGAAAAATTTGTTAACAACACGCTGGGCCTTTACCGTTCATTCCCTACCACCCAGATAGAACATTACGACCATCTGGCTGCTTTGTGCCATAGCCTTAGCCGAATTAACACAATTTGCATTGATCTGTGCCGGGACATGTGGACCTATATTTCCATGAATTATTTCAAGCAGCATATTAAAGAAGAAGAGATAGGGTCTTCCGCTATGCCGCATAAAGTGAATCCCATTGATTTTGAAAATGCCGAAGGAAACTTTGGAGTAGCTAATGCCGTTTTCGGCCATCTTGCTTCCAAACTGCCCATATCGCGCCTGCAACGGGACCTGACCGACTCCACGGTGATCCGTAACATTGGTGTTCCTCTGGCACATACCCTTCTGGCCTTTAAGTCGCTCGAGAAAGGATTTGGCAAGGTACTGCTTAACAGACCGGCTATCGATTCAGATATTGAAGAGAACTGGGCCGTTATCTCGGAAGCCATACAAACCATACTGCGCAGAGAAAAATACCCCAGACCTTACGAGACGCTCAAACAGCTTACCCGTACCAATATGCATATAGATAAAGAATACCTGCATAATTTCATTCGCAATCTGGAGGTAAGCGATGAAGTCAAGAATGAATTGTTAAGCATAACACCTCATAATTATACCGGTAATTAATTCCCAATATTCACCCTAATGAAAAAAACAGCTCTATTATTGTTCATTGTTTTATTCTTTACCCCGGCTCTTGCCCAGTCCCCTTCTTTCGACCAGTACTTTACAACGGAACGGTTGCGCATTGACCTTGTTTTCACCGGTAATTCAAAAACACAGGATGCTTTCCTGCAATCCATACACAAAGAACCTGTATGGGCCGGTTCCAGAACTCAGCTTATTGATCCTTTCGGATACGGAGAATATTATTATAAAATTTTTACCCCGGACGGTCGGCTTCTTTTCTCGAAAGGCTTTAATTCTCTTTTCCAGGAATGGCGCACTACAGAAGAGGCCAAACACAGGGATATGGCTTTCAATTCCTCGGTTTGGATGCCTTTCCCGAAAGCACCCGTTGTTTTTGTCATGTACCAACGTATTGCTAAAAAAGGAACTTACGAACCAATACTTGAATTTTCTATTGATCCCTCAGATGCCTTAATCTCAAACGAAAAGCCCGTATACAGCGCCCAAAAATTAATAGATAACGGTCCTGTTGAGAAGAAGGTCGACCTTCTTTTTGTGGCGGAAGGCTATACCCTGGAGGAGATGGATAAATTTCTTGCAGATGCTGCCCGTTTTAGCGGATATCTTTTCGATTACGAGCCTTTTAAATCCCGCAGGAACGATTTTAATATCTGGACGCTCTCCCCGGCATCTGAAGAGTCAGGACCCGATATTCCGCAACAGAATATTTGGAAACGCACTTGTATAGGAGCTTCTTTCAATACATTTTATGTAGACCGGTACATGACCGCACCTGATTACCTGCCTTTGGCAAAAACGGTCTCTGGAGCACCTTTCGATGCCATATACGTGATCGTCAACACACAGAAGTACGGAGGCGGAGGCATCTATAATTATTACGGTCTGAGCATGGCCGACCATCGTGACGTTAAGGAAGTTTTTGTGCATGAATTTGGTCACAGTTTTGCCGGACTGGCCGACGAATACTACACGTCTCAAGTCGCATATATAGACATGTACCCCCTGAATATTGAACCCTGGGAACCCAATATCACTACCATGGTAGATTTCGGATCCAAATGGAAAGACATGATGGAAGTGGAAGGTGTAGGGCTTTTTGAAGGCGGAGGCTACATGGCCAAGGGTGTATTCCGTCCGGCCGACGATTGTCGTATGCATACCAACACCGCTCCCGGATTCTGCCCGGTATGCCAAAGAGCCATCAGCCGTATGATTGACTACTATTGCCAATGAAATATCGCTGTTTTCTGTTTGACCTTGACAACACACTTTGGGATTTCGACACAAATGCCAGGGATTGTATTACGACTCTGATCCGCGCCCGCGGGTTGGAGTCGTTTGTTCCCGATGGTTACGAATTCTACCGACGTTACAAAGCCCACAACGAGTTACTCTGGCAACAGTACGAGGCCGGTGAAATTACGCAACAGACGTTGCGTACCATTCGCTTTGCCCGGACTTTTCAGGAGTATGGAATTCCGGGAGCCGAGGCCCTGTCGCCCCTGTTCAGCGAAGAATACCTGGATATGATGCCTACCCGCACGGCCCTCATGCCTCATGCGATGGAGGTATTGGAAGATCTTGAAAGAAAAGGGTGCCGCATGGCCCTGTTGACCAACGGATTTAAGCAGGTACAATACAGTAAAATTAAAAGCAGCGGATTGGACCGTTTTTTTAACAAAAGGATCTTTATTTCAGAAGAAGTGGGATATCATAAGCCCAACCCCAGAATATTCATAGCTGCCCTAACGGCTATAAACGGAAAGAAAGAAGAGACATTGATGGTCGGCGACAATTTTGTTAACGATATTGAAGGAGCGCAGATCTTTGGTATTGATCAATATTATTATAATCCGCAACATCTGCCCTGCGACGGGGCGCCTACTTTAACGGGAGACGATCTGAGGGATCTGAAGGCTCTGGTGTGACTATGAAAACATCTTCATTTTCTTTATGGAAGTAATAATTCTCACGGGCAAACTTTTCAAGAGAATCTTTGTTTGATTGTATTTCGCTCAGCTTGCTTTCAGTTTGACGGATTTGTTCTTTATAGTATCTTTGTTGGGATTTGTTTCCGGAATAGTCCCTCAATGACCCAACCCAGTCAACCAGGTTATTGTTGTCAAAGAAACAAATCCAGACAATAAAGATCAAACTGACAATAAAATACTTGTTCCTTATTACCTTAAAAAATCTGGTAGATTTGAAACGCTGCCACATATGAATTGAAATTTCACAAATATAAGGTTTTTGTTTATGCAACCTACACTTGTTATTATGGCCGCCGGCATGGGAAGTCGTTACGGAGGTCTCAAACAGCTCGATACGCTGGGCCCCGGGGGTGAAACCATAATGGATTATTCCATTTACGATGCATTGCGCTCCGGCTTTGGAAAAATTGTCTTCGTTATCCGTGAATCATTCAGGGATGATTTTATGCGGGTCTGCGCATCACGTTATGGATCCCATTTCGATTTTACTTTTGTTGCTCAGGAACTGGAAGATATTCCTGCTCCTTTTTTCCCTCCGGAAGGACGGCAGAAACCCTGGGGCACCGGTCATGCTTTACTGACCACGTCGAGGGTGGTCAATACACCTTTTGGGATTATCAATGCCGATGACTTTTACGGCAGAAATACCTTTGAAGTTCTGGCGGAATACCTTAATCGCCCCAACCTGCTCCCGGGATTGTATGCCATGGTGGGCTACAGGCTGGACAACACACTTTCCCCGTCAGGTCCCGTTTCCAGGGGAATTTGTCAGCGCGACGAAAATGAATTGCTCACCGATGTGGTGGAAAGATACAAAATCCGGGATACAGGTAACGGACGGATTGTATGCGTGGTTCCCGAGGAAGACGGCAAACCAGCTTACGAGATGGAGCTGAAAGCCGACGATCTGTGCTCAATGAATTGTTGGGGATTCCTGCCCGACGTTTATCCCAAGGCTCATGATCTGGTTGTTGATTTTCTTAAGGAGAACGCCACCCGCCCTGCCTCGGAATACCATCTTCCCACCATGGTAAACCACCTTATTAAATCTAACAAGGGAGCATGCAAAGTACTAAAAACTAACGCACAATGGTTTGGAGTTACCTACAGGGAAGACCGGGAAGGAGTAATGGCCCGACTGAAATCATTACACGAACAGGGCCTGTATCCCAGTCCGTTGTTTACATGAAATAAATAAAATATGAAAAAATATTTAGACTATTACCGGCCCGGATTGGGTGAATCTTGGCTGATCATGTTGGCCATTCTGCTTCTTGGAGGCTTTATATTATCCAGTGCTGTTGTATTTGTCGTAAATCTGATTGCGCCCGGAAGTATTTCGGCAACAGGCACGGGATGGAGCACAGCCATTTTGTATCCTATTCCGTTTATATTAGTCTTTTTATTCGTATTCCTCCGGGCCAGAAATGCTTACCAGACAGCACTTGTCTCGGGCAGATCACCTTTTCCTAATCCATCATCCAGCCTGGGTAAGGTTCCTTTGCTCGTTTTTGCCGTTCTGATACCCGTTTTGGTCGTCACTCTTTCCATTATTATGGACCCTCTTACTTCCTGGATGAAAATGCCCGATTTCATAAAGGAGCTGTTCGAGAAAATGACTGAAAACAACTTCCCTACATTTCTTGCCGTAGTCATTGCCGCGCCGTTGCTGGAAGAATGGCTGGTCAGGAAAATCGCATTGGGCGGCATGCTTCAGCATATGGCTCCCTGGAAGGCCATTATGTGGTCGGCTCTTATGTTTGGGGTCATACACGGCAATCCGTGGCAAGCCATACCGGCGTTTCTAATGGGGTGCCTTTTCGGCTGGGTTTATTACAGGACGCGCTCTTACTGGGCCTGCGTGTCACTGCATGCCATCAATAACGGTATTTCTTTTTTGCTGGCCTATCTGTTTCCCGATCTTCCGGCAGATATGTCCATCAGGGCATTCCTTGGAGATCAACCCTATTTCATAAGCTTAGGTATTTCCTTAGTGTTGTTTTTTGCCGTCATCTATTATCTGCACAAAAAATTAGCCTATATCCCGGTTAAAGAAACAACCTATGAGCGAACATAAATTATATCCGCTCCTTTTTAAACCCATTATTAAAAAAATGGTATGGGGTTCTGAGTTATGGGCCCTCAGCGGACTGAACCGCGATACCTCAGTGATAGAGAACGGGTTCCTTGCCGGCAACGACATTAACGAACTGATGGAGGTATACCTGATGGACCTCGTTGGGATGAAAACCTTTTCCACCTCGGGAGCCGAATTTCCTCTAATTGTCAAATATCTGACAGTCAACGAATTTCTTTCTGTTCAGGTACACCCCGACGATGAGCAGGCCAAAAGTCTGCACAATGCATACGGTAAGACCGAAGTATGGTACATCACAAATGCAGGTCCCGATGCCCGGCTTTTTCTGGGATTTAATAAAGACATATCTCCCGAAGAATTTCTGGAAAGATGCGAGAACCAGACGCTCCCCGATGTTATGAACTGTATTGTTCCCCAAAAGGGATCGTGCTATTTCATTCCTTCGGGATTGATCCATGCCTGCGGAGGAGGACTGTCCATTACCGAAATTCAGGAAGTTTCCGATATTACATATCGCATATATGACTGGGGCCGCGAACACGATCCTGCCACAGCACGCGAAATGCACCTGGACCTGGCAATGGATTGTATTGATTTTAACCAATACGATCCCACTCCTGTTACGGAAGGGACACTGGCTTCCTGTCCCTATTTTACAGTCAAACTGGTTACCGTTGAAAAATCGCTGGAATGTGAGGGCATTACAAGAGACGGGTTTGTGGTGTATGCTGCATTGGATGACCCATTTTCAATTATTTTCAGTGGAATCACTTATCGGGTAGAGCCCCAGCGGTGCATTATGATCCCCGAGGCAGTGGATGAATGGGTGATTGTTCCCGATAATAAAGCAACGATGCTGCTGGAAGTAACTATCTAGTGGTCCATAAGATCGTCAAGCTGACGTCTTTCTTTTTTGGTAGGACGGCCTGTTCCCTTTTTTCTGTATATGGTAATGGTCTCCCTGGGCTGTTCTAATTTGGCATATTCTTCCGCGGGCGTCAGATCCTCGGCATACAGAGGTACGTTTTTGGCCGGCTGTCGGTTCTCTACCTGTTGAATTACACGATAGGTATAGAAAATCGGTCCTTTCCTCACAGTAATAACATCACCTTCCCGGAGCTCCCTTGAGGGCTTAATTTCCTGTTCATTAACCTTAACCCTGGAACCCCTGCAGGCTTCGGTAGCTTCGGATCGCGTCTTGAATACACGAATGGCCCAAAGGTATTTATCAAGTCTCATGATCTCAATCCTCAGAAGATTGGGTATTTACAGTATTCATAGCCCTGGTCACGCCCTCGCAGACAAAAAGATTAACTGCCGAGGCCGCGTTATCTAAGACAAAAGGCATCTCTTTTACCTGTTCATTCGTCCAGGTACCAAGTACATAATCTACCTGCATGCCTTTCGGAAAATTATCCCCAACACCAATCCTCAGCCGGGCGTAAGCATTCGTTCCCAGAACGGCCGAAATATTTTTAAGTCCATTATGTCCGCCGTCACTGCCCTGTGCCCGCATACGCAGTTTACCAAAAGGAAGGGCCACATCGTCCAGCACAATCAATACATTCTCGATGGGGATCCGCTCCTCCTGCATCCAGTAATTAACAGCTTTGCCGCTCAGATTAACGTACGTGGACGGCTTAAGCAGCCAGACCTTCTTTCCCCTGATTTTTAACTGGGCTAACGATCCGTAACGCAAAACGGAAAAAGAAGTGTTGGATGCCACAGCAAGGGCATCCAACACAGAGAATCCGATATTGTGTCGGGTGTTGGCGTATTCAGCACCAATGTTACCTAATCCGACAATGAGATATGACACAGACACATAATTATTACTCAGTGGGTTGAGCAGCGGCGGCAGTAGCGGCACGGGTCATTTTAACCATGCAGATAATGGTCGCTTTGGGGGAAATGATCTGGATATCTTTGTACTTCAGATCACCGGCCACAACCGATTTGCCCAGGGGCAGGTTAGTAATATCTATATCGAGGGTATCGGGCAGGTTTTCCAGTTTACCTTTAACTAAAAGCTTACGGGTGATAACCTGCAGCTTACCTCCCTGGCGTACACCTTCTGAGGTTCCGGTGATCACAACGGGAATATGTATGGTCACGGGCTCACCCGGCTTAACGGCCAGAAAATCAAGATGCAATATTTTGTCGGTTACAGGATGGAACTGTGCTTCGTGAAGCACACAGAGTTGTTTTGTTCCTTCTATATTCAAGGCAACAATGTATGAACCGGGCGTATAGATAAGATTTTTCAGGTCTTTCTCAATTACCGTAAAATGTTCATTTTCTTTTTTGTTCCCGTAAATAACACAGGGAACCAGTCCGTCTTTGCGCAGTTGTTTGACAGCGGCTTTAGTAAAGGAAGCGCGTCTTTGTGCATCGATCTCAAATTGTTTCATAATTGTAAATTTAGTGATTAGTGTTACTCAATCCGTGACCCTGCACGGATCCCATGGCACCTTACTAAAGGTCCTCTAAGGGCGGGCAAAAGTAGTTAAAAACTTGAAGTTTGCAAAATTATTCCGATACCCATCCCCCAATAGTCATGTTCCATGAAGTATTCCTAAAACCGCTCTGGATCCTTGGAAGTCGTTCAGTGGGCAGGTAAGCAGCCAGTCCTGAAAAATGATTAATAGGTATGGTTATGAAATACTCGGTTGACTTCTTGTATACTACTACATTGTTAAGAACCTCACAGAAAGCATTGTATCGTGTATCGTCCCCCAGCACCCTGGCCATCCTTTCAATATCAAAAAAAACATGTTCCCTTAACCTGTCATAAGCCTGTAATGATTCTCTGTCTACGGTTTCCGGGTCAGCAGATGTATGGGCAACAAGCTCGCCAAAAGCCATTGCAAGCGGAGTCAGAAATTGTGTACTTACCAGAGAGATGGTGGCCGACTTGTTATACCCGGCCATAGCATTGTATTTATTATAATAAGCGTCGCAGAGAGCAATCAGGTTCTCGCGGCCTTTGTAGGGCAT
>ERZ1645192.3150-NODE-3150-length-13580-cov-19.080148_pt1 | contig 13580 bp, 12 predicted proteins | sample MGYA00575354_ERZ1645192 | MGnify/ENA primary metagenome ERZ1645192 (study PRJEB40844, sample SAMN11349763) | freshwater sediment metagenome | isolation source: river sediment | host: Sediment | place: India: Faizupur Khadar , New Delhi | collected 2017-02-21 ... | reverse complement strand
AGACCATGTCAGGCAGGCATTGCATTACCTGCCAGTCAGGGTGCAATTCATTGAAAATGAAGACTTATTTCTAAATAAAGTTTACTCCTATGCTGGAAAAAATAATTAAAACCGCTGATTTCCTGGCCTCTAAAGGGATTAAGGATCCTGATGCAGGTATTGTTTTGGGAACAGGACTGGGCGGTCTGACGGCAGAGATTGATATACAGGTTGAGATCCCATACAAGGATATTCCCGATTTTCCCGTTTCAACGGTGCAGGGCCATGCCGGCAAACTGATCTACGGCGATTTCGGCGGAAAGAAAGTGGTTGCCATGAAGGGTCGTTTCCACTATTACGAGGGTTACGGTTCAGAACAGGTCACTTTCCCGATCAGGGTCATGAAGGAACTGGGGATAAGGGCGCTGTTCCTGTCCAATGCTGCTGGTGGAGTCAATCCGAAATTCAGGATTGGCGATATTATGATCCTGGAAGATCATATCTGCCTGGTTGCCAATCCGCTGATCGGTCCCAACGATGACCGGATCGGTCCCCGTTTTCCGGACATGAGCCAACCCTATGACATTAAACTCATCGAGAAGGCAGAAACGATTGCTGCCAGCCTTAATATACCTGTCACCAGGGGAGTTTACCTCTCGACAACCGGTCCCACTTTCGAGACTCCGGCAGAATACAGGTTTTTCCGGATAATCGGGGCTGATGCCGTGGGAATGTCAACAGTGCCTGAGGTGATCACTGCAAGGCATATGAATCTTCCTGTTTTTGCTGTCAGTATCATCACTGACCTGGGCGTTGAAGGGAAGATCGAGTACACAACCCATGAATCGGTCCAGGCAGCTGCCGAACACAGCGAAGAGAAGATGACACGCATCATGAAGGAGCTCATCGCAGCTATGTAACATTGCACTGACAGGTTGATAATGATTATATTGACACTTGCCCGGCCAGACCAGCCGGGCATTTCTCATTATTGCCAATACCTGTTCACCTGTAAAGAAGGGCGCAGGTCTTCTTCCAGCGACGACATGATCCTGCAGTATTGAATGATTCGGCAATTATCATGTATAATCCTGCCGGCAACCGGGCACCAGTGTCCGAAAGACCATCCCATACGAACCGGGCAGCTTCATCAGCCGTAACTCTTTCAGCCAGCCTCCTTACCGGATATCCCCGGTCATTGAAGACAGTCACAGTAATTACATTCTCCTCCCCTCCCGGGAAAACATCCGCGGAGACCAGGTCCTCCACCCCGTCGCCGTCAGGCGAAATCCTTGGGGATGAGAGAGAAAGGCCTTCGCTCCCGTCGGCATCACCGATGATCACCGAATTTGGCGCACCGGGTGTACCGTAACCGCACACACCTGATGCTGAATGCCAGTTGGATGCAACATCAGATGCAAAAGCCGGAGAGACCTTTTCAAGCGCCACACCTTGGGTGCCTGACATAAAGATCATATGCATGCCGGGATTGTAATCAACCCTGTCAATTACGTGCAGGCTCCTGTCATAGAGTATCAGGGTGCTACCGTCATCAGGCAACGACGGCAGGTGGTCAGCACGGAATACAGACATTTCATCACCGCACGGGTAGACTGAAGCGAACTCCTCCCTTCCTGTCGTGAGTGCCACACATGCTCCCGGCAGTAGCTGACGGTGCAGCCGTGTTATGGCCGTTGCCGCCGCCTTGCTGCTGCCGGCGAGCATCAATGCAGACAGGTCGAATATTTTACCCGAATTGTTAAACAGTTCCAGGTACTCACTGCACTCAGGTGCAGGGTCAGGCATCAGCTCATTGAACATGATCTCACCCGGCGCCGGATCAGAAGGAAGGCCTGTCTTTATCTCGCCTGAACAGGGCTGATTCCCGGCAAAGTCAGCCAAAGCCGGGGCGATCTGCATTGTCACCACAGTTCCAGGGCCAATCTCATCAGCCAGGGTTACCATAACCGTGCGATCCGCCGGATCACCTGACACGGCCGGTATTGTCTCCCTGCCGTCGGCCAGCCATGGCCCTGACCCCTCCAGTATAACTGATTCGTCAAAGAGCACTGCCACCAGCCCGGGCGCCATGGGCCAGGCAGCGATTACTGACGGGCACCTCGCGTCAGTAACAATGGTTACAATTGAGTTTGCCCTGCCGGGTGTGCCACCCGAGGGATCTGTCGAAGGACTCCAGGAATAGGGTTCATGAAACGGATTATCCGTGTCAGTGAGTTCGGCTGACCAGCCTCCGCCTGAGCGGGGCCCGTCACCCAGAAACTCCGGGCCGTAGTTTACAGCATGTATCAGAATGCCGGCAGGGGTTCGCAGTGCTATAAGCTCACCGGCATCATTCAGTGACGGGAAAGATTTGACCGCTTCGGTCCTTCCATAGTGCAGAAGGTCATTCCTGCTTCCTGTGGAACACAGTATGATCCGCTCCTCTGGAGCTATCACACCTTCAGACAGATACGCCGTATCATTTCCTGCAATGAGCATAATGCCCTTCAGCGCCAGGGTATCCCTGCTCCTGCTGAATATCTCGAGGTACTCGCGCTCAGGCAAGCCTCGTGACGGGGTGGGGTCAGCCATTATCTCGGTAATGACAATGCCTCCCGTTACCGGGAAAGCAAACTCAGTACTGCCCGTCTGTGCCGTAACAGACAGATACAATGGCAATAGCGGCAACAGTATAATCTTTTTCATGCAGCGGGACTAAAAAAGGATTAAATTTGTCGCACTTTTCTCTTAATAAAGTTCGGACAATTTTTTCAAAACAAGAAATAAATGAAAGTAGCAGTTGTCGGTGCAACCGGAATGGTTGGCAGAATGATGCTTAAAGTTCTCGAAGAGAGGCAGTTCCCTGTTGACAGGCTTTTTCCGGCAGCATCGGAGCGTTCAGCCGGCAAGGAGGTGATCTTTCGCGGCAAGCCGGTAAAAGTTGTGAGTGTCATGGAAGCCGTCGAAGCAGTTCCTGACGTTGCGCTCTTCTCCGCAGGAGCATCGGTCTCGAAGGAATGGGCTCCTGTCTTCGCCGAGAACGGCACCACTGTAATTGACAACTCCTCCGCATGGAGAATGGAGAAGGGAATTCCGCTTGTGGTGCCCGAGATAAACGCTTCTGCAATCACTTCTGAGACACGGATCATAGCCAACCCCAATTGCTCGACGATACAGATGCTGATGGCAATTGCTCCCCTCCACAGGGAGTATGGCATCAGAAGGCTTGTGATCTCAACCTACCAGTCAGTGACCGGCACCGGCGTAAGAGCGGTATCGCAGCTCGAAAACGAGAGGCGCGGTCTTAGCGGAGAGATGGCATACTCCTACCCCATAGACCTCAACTGCATCCCTCAGTGCGACATCTTCCTCGACAACGGCTACACAAAAGAGGAAATGAAACTGGTCAACGAGACACGCAAGATACTGAATGATGAAGAGATACGGGTCACCGCCACGGCTGTAAGGGTCCCGGTGACGGGAGGACATTCCGAGGCTGTAAACATCGAATTCCTCCGCGAATTCGACCTTGACAGGGTAAGGATCCTCCTCTCCTCGACACCGGGAGTGGTGCTCTATGATGATCCCTCACAGAACAAATACCCGATGCCGCTCACGGCACATGACCATGACGAGGTATTCGTAGGACGTTTAAGGCGCGATTTCTCGCAGGAAAAAACCCTCAACATGTGGGTTGTGGCTGACAACATACGAAAGGGCGCTGCAACCAACGCGGTTCAGATAGCTGAATACATGATGTCGGCAGGCCTTCTTAAATGACAGGCTCCTCAGAATCAAACAGGAAATTATTGTAGGGATAACGCTGCTCGTGTATCTTCCTGACCTCGGCGTACAGCACACGTCTCAGCTCATCAAGATTTTCACGTTTTTTTGCCGAGATGAAGACAGTCAGCCGGCCGCCTTCGCCTGCCATCCATGTCTTCTTAAGATCTTCCAGTGACAGGTTCTCACGTTTCACCGGGGTAAGGTCATACTCGTCCCTGCGGGTGAAAGTAAACAGGTCCGTCTTGTTGAAGACAAGAACTGTCGGTTTGTTGAGTGATCCAAGTTCCCGGAGAGTGGCATTAACAACTTCCACCTGCTCTTCGAAACCGGGGTGGGATATATCTATGACATGAAGCAGAAGGTCAGCCTCCCTCACCTCGTCGAGGGTCGACTTGAACGACTCCACCAGGTCATGAGGCAGCTTGCGGATGAAACCAACCGTGTCAGAGAGAAGAAAGGGCAGATTGCCCAACACCACTTTCCTCACCGTGGTGTCGAGTGTGGCAAACAGCTTGTTCTCGGCGAACAGGTCGGTCTTGCTGATCTGGTTCATCAGGGTCGACTTTCCCACGTTTGTGTAACCGACAAGGGCAACCCTGACCATCATCTCCCTCCCCTTTCGGCGGGTATTCATCTGGGTATCGATCTTCTTGAGCTGCTCCTTGAGCTTTGTTATCTTGTCACGGATTATACGGCGGTCAGTCTCTATTTCTGTCTCACCCGGTCCGCGCAGCCCGATGCCTCCCCGCTGACGTTCAAGGTGCGTCCACATACCGGTAAGTCTCGGGAGAAGGTACTGGTACTGGGCGAGCTCCACCTGGGTGCGGGCATGCGAGGTACGGGCCCTTCCCGCAAAAATGTCAAGTATGAGATTGGTGCGGTCGATGATGCGGCAATTGAGATCCTTCTCGATATTGCGCATCTGGCTGGGGGTAAGCTCATCATCGAATATTGCAAGCGTGATATCGCCGGCCGCTACAAATGCAGCTATCTCTTCAATCTTTCCCTTGTTGACAAAGGTTCTCGGATTGGGATGTTCAACACGCTGAAGGAACTTCCTGACAGGCACTGCGCCGGCAGTCTCTGCCAGAAATGCCAGCTCGTCAAGATAATCACGGGCACTGCCCTCGCTGATCTCCGGGGTGATCACCCCTATCAATACCGCTCTTTCTATTTTTCAGAAGGTTAACCGGTTCGTATTATGTTATGCTCTTCAGGCTGACTGAGGCGGTATCTGGTTAACTGCCACCGGAGCCTGAGGGAGGCTTTCATGCCGGCATTTACGTGACGGAAAGAAAGCGCCCCGGTCTTTAAGGGCCGGGGCGTCAAAAATAATACAAACTAATTAATATACCTCCTGTTGGCTTCCATGAAGCCCCTGATGGCTGTCTTAAGATTTTCGGTACACATGATGACCATGTCTATATCCATCGGGAATTGTACTGGTTGCGACTGCAACATTCTTTTCTGCTCTGCCGACAGTGCATTTGCGTCACCGATTGCCCTTGCCGAGATATGTTCAAAATCCGACCTGGCTCCTATGGGTTCCTTTTTGATTGTACGCTCAGGATAGAGTGAAAGCATCTCCACATCACCCTGTATGATACACTCCTTCACCTGTACGGTCTGGATGAGGGCGCACTGGAGTTCCCTGAACTTCTTTACCTTGATGTCATTGCCGAGGGAGTCTTTCATCACGTTGCCCCTGGCATCCTTGACATAGTCGAAACCGTCCTCCACAGTTGCTTTCACAAGGGTATCACGCTGGAACTGCCTGTCGGGACTGACAGCAATTGTGCGAAGGTTGATATTTATCTGGTAATCGATCTGGGTATCGTTATTCGGAATGGTTGTATAGTATTCCACCCACTCGCTGTTAAGCCGTGGCAGGTCGAGTGCAAGCAGTTCCTTTTCGAACTCTTCCGGGAATTTGATTACAGAATAGTTTTTGACATTGACCCATGCCCTGCTGATACCGAGGTAATGTGATTCCTGCATCATCTGGTCAATATTCGGATAATCACCCACATATTCCCTGGCGCGTGCAAATTCGGCGTATGCCTGTCTGTATGACTCCTTTGTGTTGTTCTTCATCAGCTCCTGGCCGTGTGCGTAATAGAAGTCAGCCGCGTTCTTTTTGGCAATGACCATCTCCTTCATATAATCCACGTAGGGCCATTCAATAGTCCTGCCCTGGTAGCGGAGCGGGGTCACAGTGCGTACTGCAGCCTGCCGGTCACTCATCTTTTTGTAGATGATGTAAATCTCATCCCAGGCGTTGGTTCTGCCTTCGATTTTCAGGAAACGAATCCGTTCATTGTCCTGTTCCAGGGCTATATTCATTGCCCTCTCGAGGGTTTCTATGTCCTTTTCGCTGTCGGGCTTTTTCCTGAGTTCAGCCACTGCTTTGCTGATGGCAGCGTCATAGTTGCCGGTTTCAAGCTGTTTTTTTGACGATCCGCAGCCTGACATGAGCAGTGCTGCAACAAATAAGATTCCGATGGTCCGTTTCATATTGCAAGATTTAAAAAACCCCGCGGTTCTTATTGAAGGGCGGGGTGTATAATAAACGCTGGTAACGTCTGATTATTGCAGCTGAAAGATGATGGGTATTGAATATCTCACCCTGACCGGACGGCCGCGCTGCATTCCTGGTTCCCACTTGGGCGAAGCCATCACAGCTTCCTTGGCGGCTTCGTCGAGGAGCTGATCAACGCTGCGGGAGATGGAGACGTTGCTGACGTTGCCGTTTGTCTCAACCACGAATGTTATGAATACTCTTCCCTGGATACCGTTTTCGGCTGCCAGTTCAGGGTAGCGGACCCGTTTCTGGACCCATTCGCGGAATTTATTGATGTCACCGCCTTTGAATTTGGGCATATCTTCGACGATGACGAAGATTTCCTCTTCCACTTCCTCCTCCTCTGCCTGCAGGACAGGGGCGTATATCTCAACCACTTTGTCTTCGGATGTTTCGTCGTCCTCGAATTTCACTTCGTTGTCGATCACCACGTCGTCTTCTACTATTTCGAAGAGGTCAGTGACAGTCACTTCTGGCGGGGGCATCTCTTCCGGGGGAGTTTCTTCCGTTACCGGGATCTGTTCCTCCTCGATTGCCTCCTCTGTCATGCCTGCGAAGGCCGAGTCTTTTTTCTGGCCGCTGGTCCATTCCATTGCACCGAGGCAGACGAGCAGGGCAATTATAAGACCTACTTCGATGAACAGGGCTTTCTTGTTCTCGAGGTTTGCCTTTTCTGATTTCTTCGGTTCCATTGTGATGCTGTTATAGGCAGTTCAAAGTTACAAAATTGTTTGTCAACTCCGACTTCGGGTTATAAAGTGATTTGGAAAAATTTTCTATATTTGCACCGCTTCCGGGTTTTGGAGGTTTCAATCCGTTGCCGGGGCCGTTCATTGGATCATGGGGATATAGCTCAGTTGGCTAGAGCGTGTGACTGGCAGTCACAAGGTCAGGGGTTCGATTCCCCTTATCTCCACAAAGTAGCTTAAATTCAATAAGTTATGAAGAGATGAAACCTGTAAGCATTTGATTTACAGGTTTCTTTTTTTGCCTTATTTCTGCATACCCTCCGAATTAATGCCACGCAGGTGGCGTATTCGGTGTCCATTCTCAAAGATTTCATTTTGGTCTCTGAGGACATAACTTTGACATGCATAATATAAGTTTGCCTCTGGCGAGAATTGCAGCGAGACGAGCGCCAGATGTTCAAACAGGTCTGGGGCTATTTCATCACTAAACTTGACTTAGACTTTTTGTTGGTGTAACTTTGATCAGCAGCAAATTACAGAATATGGAAAGAAATCTGGTTGCTATGAGAATTGTCATTCTGATACTATTGGTGTGTTTTATTTCCACAATCACAACGGCTCAGAAAATTAACATTGATACCTTGAATATTGACCAGCTTAATAACTACAAGAATAAAGCTGTTAAATTAAGGAATGCAGGGAAGATTTTAACTATTGGCAGTGCCGGTATATTCACACTTGGTGCTATTGTAAGTTATAATATGGATAAGAACGGGACAGGTGGGGAATTCGGTTCTGCATATCCTCTTATATTAGGCACTATTGTTGGTACTGGCGCTTTCATAGTCGGTGTTCCTTTATGGACAGTCGGACGCAGCAGAATGACCCAAGCGGAGCTTACTTTAAAAAGGTTCGATATAGCTTGGGAAAACCAAATGGCGGTTGGAATAGGAATATCAATAAAATTCTGAGAATGCATTAAATTATCTGCATGATTAGCCATCTCTCGTAACAATATCTTTTGCAGCCCTCAGATCCCGGGGGCTTTTTATTTAACATTGCGGCGAGAGAAGCCCCAGATGTACAAAAAGGTCCGGGGCTTTTCATTTGCACAGTTACTCCTGGTCGGAAGTGGATGGAGACACCTTCCATAAACCTCAACCAGCGTTCGAGATCCGAAAGCTTTTTTGACTTTGGCACACTGAGAATACACTTTGGGACGCAGAGCAAAGTCGGTTATAAAAAGAAGGGCGAACTTGGATGATGTAAATAATAATTAAGCTTGAAAACAAATAAAGGTCTTTTCAAAGTCATTAGCGTTCTCTCCTTCCTTTACATGCCTAGTTTTACCTCATGTGAAATGATGGGCTGCTATTCTTGCAGGCGCACCAATGATAAAGGAAAAACTGAAAAACACGGTACATGCTCCGCAGATGAAGCGGACCGCCTCAGGAGCGAAGGATGGACTTGCGAAGGGGGATGGTAAGAGTAGAATCAGGAGGCTCAGCATTCATTGTTTTTTCATTCTGGTACACAGAGAACATTCTTCGGGACGCAGAGCAAAATCCAATTCTCAATAATAGTCGAACTTCCCGGCAGAATCTGACCAGAAAAGTGACAAAAAAGCTTCATTATACAAAATAAAATTCAGGTGACTATGAAAACAAAAACCTTACTCCTCATCTGCCTGTTTTCAGGCATAGGATTCACTCAGCTTTCAGCACAGGATGGTCCTAATGGTAAAAACGGTACCGGAGCTGATTCATACTGGGCCACATTTGGCATCGTAACGGATGTATATTGCAATGGACAATGGGCTGATTATGTGGAAGGATATGTCTCCTGGCATGTAGTCGACTTTTATAAAGACGGGCATAAATACAAAATTATCGAAGAATCAAAAGGGGAGCTTACAAGTATTTTTACGGGCGAAACTTTTCAAATCAAGGAGCTTGATAAGTTATGGAATTATGGTGAAGGATTGAACTGGATCTGCCACACATACTTAAAGGGGGACCAGGGTAATCATTATATGATTGACTGGCTCTATGACTACACTTTGGATTGGTGGTTTATAACCAAATTCGGTTGCCCCGGTAACGAAATGAATAACGGCAAAAATGATTGATGCCGGGATTAGCCAAAAGAGCCTCAGGCTCTCCGGGGCTTTATTATTGCGTTTGAAATTTGAGTGTCCGGAATTTAAAACTTGCAGCCATGAAAACACGAAGATTCATTTCCCTGGTTTTTATCGGATTGGGATTCGTTCTCATTGAGGCAAATTCCCAACCTATCAGAACTGAAATACCTGTCCGGGTAGCTTTTTATGTCCCATGCGTCAATGAATGGATTGGCGGAGATATTATCGCTGAGAGAGTGGAGTGGCGAAATGTAAAGGAAGGTACTATTCACATAGTGAGTAAGATACAAATCAAGTATGATCATGTCACTCTCTACGGACAAACAAGCCACCTTGCCTATAATCTGAATTTCGTATCGTCAAGTGTATTTACGGGTGAAGGCAATCAGGGACAGGGATCTGACATCAATCACTTTGTCAGGATGACAATGGTAAGATTGGATGGGAAACTGATAGCCCTGCTTCCTCTTCTCGTTCAAAAGGTTATAACGCCTGAAGGAGAAACGGTGGTTAACATTAACGAGTTAGATGTAAGGTGTTTTTAGCCTATTGTTTGCTTGCAACACCAAGCAATCTCATGGTCTGAGGATCAACTGGTATGAGAATTTGACGTTATGAAGGTATTACCTTCCTTTTCAGCGAGTGTGCTTTTTCAAGTGATTTTTGCTGTGACTCGTGAGTGACTTTTTTTGAATAAAAGTAAGTCACTCCGTTCTGTTCCGACATGATTACAACTTTAAAGCCAAACTCATTCAGGAGATTGGTAACTGTTTTCCTTGTAAGAGATCTGTCGGTCTTCGCGTCCATGAAATTGTATATCCTGTTTACAAAAGGTATCCTTGATTCAATTCCAACCTCATAGGAATCAGGCATTTCTGAGAACTTCTCAGAAAGGTTGTTGAATTTAAATGAAAAACGATTTTGGGTTTTATTGTCAACAAAACATCCAACGAAATTGGCCTGGTAATGCAATAATTCCGAAAGTTTACGTACAAAGCCTCTCAACTCCCTGACATGGTTAAGCTTCATCAGGTTAACAATCGTTTTCACTCTTTTCAGTTCTTCAAAATCGTAGAAATAATGATTCCTGTGAGGGAGGACAAGCAAACCTGATTCATCCACAAGACCCATACTTGCAAGGTAGTTTAAAAAGTCCTCCGGAATTCTGTCAGACATTTTACCGGAAGATTTGGTAAAATCCATATATTCAGATGAATGAGACTTTTGGAGTATCTTATGGTCAGGCTGGTCCACCGATTTTAACATCAAAACTGACGTAAAAAAGGAATCTGAAAATGAAGATCTAATGAAATTGAACTCTCTGTACGGCATTAACAGCGTCAGATTGATCACCCCGGTTATTTAAGGTGCAGCTTCCCCGGATCAAGATCCGGCGGCATACCTTGCGGGAAGCGGGCAAACCTGCCCAAATCGTTCAGGCTGTATTTTTGCGGGTACCTCATTACGTTTCCATAATGTTCGCTCATACCCATAAGCGTACCCGTCACCACTAAAGGAATTCCAACGATCAGAAGCGCAGCTCCGGGATCCGGCCTTATTATTGCTCCGATCAGAGTGGGCAATAATGACAGACCTGTAATAACAAAAATAGCTTTGCTCTGCGGCCTGAAAGGAAAGAGGACGGCTGTACTGACAGTGCCTTGACGGATCCTCAAAAATGCAGAATCAGTCAGGAGGAAAAGAGTGTCGTTTTCAATTGCAATCAACTCACCTGACATTTCCGCTTGCGGAGAGAGTTGCAGATCCTGTTGTATTGTAATCACAATCCAGCTGCCGGCAACACTCTTTCCCGCCATTGACGGGTCAGGCATATATGCCCTGGGTATCATTGAATTCTGACATTCAGTCAGGATTAGCAGGCATACAATAAGCTGAATTATCCGGTTAATTCTTTCTGACATATCTGCTGTTCCAGAAACTATCCTCCAGTTCATCCTCCACTTTTTTGAAGTCGCTGCCAGCGTGTCTCAGGTAAAATCCGGGAAACCCGAAGAAGAGAGCAGCTTTGAAATGATTCTCTTCCTCCAGCCATGTTTCCCTCATCCATTCCAGGTAATATCCCCTGCTTTTAAGGTACAGGTCATAATCATCACCCGGATCGGGAATCCTGAATTTCATTTCATAAACATCTCCCGGCAGGGTTATAAGCGTTTCCTGCCGATCTTTCATAAGCATTTCCGCCCCGGTATCCGAATTGTTTTTTGCCACAACTTCGGACGGTTCCACTATTATCGGATCTGCCTCCTTAACCAGCCTGCCAACCGCAGCATAATCAATCCTCCACAATCCTTTAGTCATCCGGAGCTTTATTTTCACCTCGGCAGAACCTGTCTCAGGCAGCTTTATAAGATGCACATCCGAAGCAATCGGACCTGACTCCGAGATTTCTCCCGCCCTGATCCATCGCCCGCCGGAATCCTGAATAAATACTTCAATAGCGCCTAGAAGATCTTTGATCCTGTCAAATTTACGCTGTGGCAGCCTGTCGCCACTTTCAATTCTTGCTGCGAAATATCCTGCCGATCTGCCAAGATATGCGAGCCCCTGATAGAAAAGGTAAGTTGTCATGAATGTCTGCCTGCATCCTAAAATGAGCCCGATCTCACCGTCAGGCACATCAGTAAAAGTTAGTTCAACGGATTCTTTTGAAATTAGATTATGACCATCACTCAGACTGTACCTTTCCTTTTTGTCCATCGATCTCATCAACTCAACACTGTTGCCTTCGGGAGCCTTGCATGATTCCGGCGGATGTATATCAGAGGTCTGAAAGAACTCGCCTTCTTCAGTGGCAAATACCCTTTCGCCCGCACCCCTCGGCAACAGCATTAAGTTGGCATACCTGATTACATGAGTCTCAAGGGCTTCGTTCGTAAGCCTCATTGTGAAAGTGCTATCGGCCGGACGGGCATGGTAGAGCATGTCGATATCATCCGATTCATATTTCCGTAAAATGCTTGATGAGAAACCTTCCGCCATTAGCGTGGTATCAGTTCCGTCCCAGAAGTAAAATGTCGGGCATGAGCCAAAACATGCTTTTGGATTGGCCAGACAATAAGCTGTCATGCTGATCGTAGCGACAGAAAGCAGGGATATGCCCAGGATTTTTCCCGTCATCTTATTTTTTATCTGATTTACTTCCACGAGGGCAATATCAGGCAGGGCTATTGAGAACCTATCGTCTATCCATTGACCGGCCGGATCTGTGTTCGTACTGATCACATCCCTGTATTTATCATAGTAAACCCCGAATCCATAAGCCGTGTCTGAATTATTGTCCAGATCGAATATGTCAAGCACATAAAGGGAACCGTCATTCATGTGCACCCTGACATCGTTAATTGAGGAATCAGCAGACGTTACAGGAGGCTGACGCAGCTCCCTGACAAGAGTGGTGGCACAACGTGTATTGACAATGAGTATCAGAATCAGAGCTGGTACCAGATACCAGGAACATAATCTTGTCTTTTTCATCTCCTGAATTTGATTGACCTGATATTTCAACGTGCTCATTTAAAGTCTGCGTCAATTTAGAACAATATCCTCTGACTGACTTTGCTGTCCGTACCAAAGAATGTTCTAAATGTACCAGCATGAGATAAACAGTCCCAATATTGATCTTCTTGATCCGGAAACAGGAATACAGACCTTGACAGCAATGGATGGATGCCTGTTCAGGACTGGCAGACCAATGCTGCCGGATATTTTATTTGACTTCCGCTCTGTGGCGATGTAATTTTAATCTTTTCAAAAACCACGATCATTATGAACAGAATCAACCGCAGGGCATTCCTGTCAAAATCAACTGTATGCATGGCTGGCGTAGGAATGGCAGGCCCGACCACAATATACGGACGGGACAACCATAATCAGGCACACCAGCAGCCGGCAATCCGGGAATACAGAACACTTGGACGCACCGGGTTCAGGGTATCGGACATCGGATGCGGATTTCCGGGTATGGCAAACGAAAGTGTCATTAAAGCTGCAATTGCCGGCGGTATAAATTTCATCGATACAATCGAGGGGCATGGCGGCGGGAACAGTGAAGTCACTATCAGCCGGGCAATCAAAACCTGTCCGAGAGAATCATTGTTCATCAATTCAAAGATTGCTGTCACAGAAAAGGATACACGGGAGACTCTTGTCTCAAGGGTAAGAAAGACCTGTGAAAGACTTGAAACTGATTACATTGACGGATTAATGCTATGGTCAGCAAACACTGTCATGGCAACAGGGAATAAAGTCTTCCACAGCGCAGTCAAACAGATGAGAAAGGAGGGTATCGTGAGGTTCAGCGGCGTTTCCTGTCACGGATCAAATTTCACTGGAGAACCGCCGGAGACGATGGATAAGGTACTGTGTGCAGCCGTCGACAGCGGGC
>ERZ1645192.3147-NODE-3147-length-13584-cov-12.321975_pt1 | contig 13584 bp, 10 predicted proteins | sample MGYA00575354_ERZ1645192 | MGnify/ENA primary metagenome ERZ1645192 (study PRJEB40844, sample SAMN11349763) | freshwater sediment metagenome | isolation source: river sediment | host: Sediment | place: India: Faizupur Khadar , New Delhi | collected 2017-02-21 ... | reverse complement strand
GACTCTCTTTCGTAGGGCTGGGCTTTAGTCCAGCCGTTTGTTCAAACAAATCAAACCACTTCGGAAGGAACAAGCCCCCCGTACGACGACTCTCTTTCGTAGGGCTGGGCTTTAGTCCAGCCGTTTGTTCAAACAAATCAAACCACGTATCCCATACCGAGGGTTATAATCATCACATCTTAACCGGTTCCAAACAAAAAGTGAGGTATCCATGGACACCCAACGCTTCAAACGCTTTACCATCCTCCATTCAAACGATATGCATGGCGACTTTTTAGCTGAGGTAGACCACAAAGACAGCCAGTTGGTCGGTGGTTTATCGCTGCTTTCAGGCTATATCGATCAGGTGCGGCGCGAGGAGAAAAACGTTATCTACACCATCTCCGGAGATATGGTGCAGGGATCCATTATCGACTCCGAATACAAGGGCATAAGCACCATCGAAATCATGAATTTCCTCGCGCCGGATGTCGTTACCCTGGGCAACCACGAGCTCGATTACGGTCTGCCACACCTGCTCTTCCTCGAAAAAATGGCGAATTTTCCGATTATCAACGCCAATCTTTACATCAAGAAGTATAACAAGCGGCTAATGAAGCCCTATCTGATCATCAACGTGGATGGGTTTAATATCCTTTTCATTGGCTTGTTGACCGAAACCGTCCTCGATTCATTGAAGCAGGATTTCCAAATCGGCACTTTCATCTCGCTTGAAGAAGCCGCCACAGAAGTCGGGCGCATTTGTGATGCCTACAAAAATGACGATATCGATCTTACGGTACTATTGACTCACATTGGGCTTGAATCTGACCGCGAGCTCGCGGCAATCCTAAACCCCGAATGGGGTGTCGACCTGATTCTGGGGGGACACTCACACAGTTATATGGACCAACCGGAAATCGTCAACAACATCCTGATTGCCCAGGCTGCGGTAGGCACCGACCAAATTGGACGTTTCGATATCGTGGTGGACGATGACACCAACGCGATCGTAGAATGGAAATGGAAGCTCGTGCCAATCCGCGAGGGTAATATTAAACCCGATGAGCACCTGCACGAGTTCATCGATACCTATAAAAGCGCCGTCGATGCGAAGTACAACACCATGCTTTGCCGCTTTGCCAGAAAGCTAACCCATCCACAAAGGGAGGTTGAGACAGAACTTGGTAACCTGATTGCGGATATTTTCGCCGAAAACGCCGAGGTGGATGTCGCCTTTATTGGCAGTGGTTCAGTCCGCTCGAAGGAACTGGGACCGGTCGTAACTCTTGGGGAAATCAAGCAAGCTTTTCCATATGACGACTCTTACTCGCGTTACGTCGTGGATGGCACACACTTGGAACAAATTTTTGCTCATATTATGCGCAAAAGCAACCGCAATGGCGAAGGCGAGTGTTATCAGGTGAATCAGGCTGTGAGGGCTGTTTTTGATGAGGCTCAGGAAAAGCTAATCAGCCTCGAAATCCACGGGAAAGCGGTCGTCCCCGAAACTCGCTATAAGATCGGCATACAGTCGTATCATTACCATAACAGTGAGAAAAACCTTGGGTTGACCAGCGAAGATTTGGCTCAGCATGCCCACCCAAAAATCATGGCGTTTTCAATGCAAACAGTGTTGGACGAGTACCTTCGCCTACATCAGCATTTAATCCGCGAGCTTGAAGACAGGTTGGTCTACGTCCAGGAAAACACCTAAACCTCATAGCGACAAGAATTTTAAGCATTAACCAAGGAATGTGATACTTCTCACACAATTAGTCTCTACACCTCTTTACTTCCGGCGCAATAATACTATAATTGTGTTTCTATTATCATAACCCCTGGAGAATTGAAAAATGAAGACGTTCCGCGTTGCGGTGTTGGCAAATCTTAAGGCGAACGCGCCTGCTTTTGAAGGCATGAGTGAGGATCAGTGGGATGACCTCGATTCAGAGTCCACCGTGCATTCACTTCGCGACGCCATCCGCGCCGGCGGACACGAATGTGAATTCCTCGAAGCCGATGAATCCATTATTGATACCATTCGTGCTTACAAGCCCGATATCTGCTTCAACATTGCCGAAGGGCATTTTGGTGACTCACGTGAGGCGCAGATCCCGGCTATCCTCGAAAAACTCCAGATCCCATACACCGGCTCAAAGATTTTGACTCTGGCGCTTTCTCTCGATAAACCAATGACAAAGCGCATTCTCGCCTGGCATAATCTGCCCACGCCCGAATTTCAATCCTTTGAACGCGTGGATGAACCACTTGATGAGGGCATGAAATTCCCGCTTTTCATCAAACCCAGCCGGGAAGGAACGGGGATGGGCATCAGCTATCAATCCATTCTCCACAACGAAACGGAACTGCGAACTCAACTCAATTACATCTTAAAGAAATACAAGCAAAGCGCACTGGTGGAACGCTATATTGAAGGGCGCGAGGTCACAGTCGGACTGGTCGGCAACTTAATCGGTCCGGTGGCGCGGCGCATCCCCAAAGATGAAAACGCGCACCGTATCCAGGCGGGGCTGCAGTTTTTACCGCCGATGGAAGTGAACCTTGAACCGTACCTCGAAACGGAAGGCGTCTACGGCAACTACTTAAAAACCGTACTGGCTGCTGAGCTCGAATACCTCTGCCCCGCACCCTTGGATGAAGAGATGATCGATGAGCTAAACTGGCTGGCGGCGGCTGTCTTCCGTGTAACTGGCGCGCTCGACTTCGCCCGAATCGACTTCCGCCTGGATAAAAACGATAACTTCAAGCCTTATATCCTCGAGATCAATCCGCTTCCTGGACTAATGCCAAAACTATCTGACATTGTGATCGAAGCGAACGCCGATGGCATCAGCCACACCGGGCTAATCAACATGATCCTCAATACAGCTTTAGCCCGTTATGGGATGATTTAGAGCCGCCCCATGGACGATATCTCTTTCCGCCGCATGACCGCTGAGGATTACCCGGCAATCTACGCCTTATGGCAAAGACTGCCGGGGTTCTCACGAGGGCTTCGCAGCCTGGATGACAGCGAAGAGGGCATTCTGAAGTTCCTGAAACGCAACCCTACCACCTGTTTTGTCGTGGAGCTTGGCAGCGAGGTCATTGGCGGAATTCTCGCCGGGCACGATGGCAGGCGCGGCTATATCTACCATGCCGTCGTGTTGCCTGAACACCAGGGCAAAGGAATTGGTAAAGAGCTTATTTACGCTGCCTGTGATGCCCTTAAATCGGAAGGCATTACCAAGGCTGGCTTGCTGGTTTTTGCCTCCAACGATCAAGGAAACGCATTTTGGGAAAGCCAGGGATGGCAAACCCGTCCGGATCTCATCTACCGCAACAAATCGCTCAACGACGATAACATCTGATATGCCTCCTGTAGTCCGCCCTGCCAGTTTCGAAGATATCCCGCTGTTGATCCAAACAAGGCTAAACTTTTTAAGCGCGCTTGGTTATCCTGTTTCGGACTGTGACTTACCAAAGGCATCCCATCAAATCGAAGCCTTTTTGTCCGAACACCTTAATAGCGATCTTTTCGCTTTACTGGCTTTCGAAGAAGCCGCGTTAGCGGCAGCTGGTTTTTTACAAGTATTTAACGTGATGTGGCACCCAGCAGCAACGAATGGTACATATGGACGAATTATTAACATCCTCACCCTGCCCGATTACCGCCGGCAGGGGCTGGCGCGGGCGATCATGCAGGGGCTGATTCAGAAAGCCCAGGAGCTCAACCTGTCCTACCTCGACCTGGACGCCAGCCCGGACGGGCAACCACTCTACGAAAGCCTGGGTTTTAGCCTGCTCCAAGCCAACCACCCACCAATGCGGCTTATCCTTTAATTCGGCGACAACAATCCTCTTTTCCACAAGTTGTTGGCATGATTCATGCTGCTTTTTTGCATGGAACCCCTCGCTTATTGGAAGGAGTCGCGATGGCACATTGGTCTTATTGCGGAATGGATTGTGAGGAATGCCCTGTTTTCCAGGCTACCCAAAAACAGGATCAGGCTCACCAGGTCTGGCTGGCAGCGGAGTATTCGAGCCAGAGCTGTTGGTTTTCGCCATCAGATATGACTTGCCAGGGATGCCATAGCCCTGCCCAGCCCAATAGCAAAATGTGTCAGGCTTGCGCCTTGCGAAATTGCGCGTCCAATCGGGTCCGCCAGACATGCGCGGAATGTCCGGACTTCCCCTGCAATTTAATCCATCGTTATGTTTCGATCGAAACAGACGCCCGCTGCCAGCTTCAGCATTGGCACGATCGCCTGACAGCCCCCGTGTAATAAAACTTTCTCAACAATATCCTTCTAGCGAAGGACCTCCTCCTATAAGGCAGATATTAATACCGGCGGATGACCGCCGGTTTTATGTGTGTAGAAAAGATTAGGCTACGCCTTACCCCTCATTCGCGGGTCGAGCACGTCGCGCATGGCATCCCCAATCAAGTTCCAACCCAACACATATAGCACCAGGGTCAAACCGGGGAAAACCACAATGTACCAATAAGTTCCCAAACTACTGATCCAGTTGCGCGCGAAACTGAGCAATTGCCCCCAGTCGGCATACCCAGTTTCGGTGCCAATACCAAGGAAGGAAAGCGCGGCAAACGAGAGTACCACATCCCCAATACCCATCGAAGCTAAAACGAGTGTTGGGAAAATCGCGTTCGGGATGATGTGCTTGAACAGAATTCGGCTGTTCTTGACGCCGCTTACCTTTGCAGCCATGATATAGTCACGTTCTTTGATGGACAAAATATCGCCGCGAATAATACGCGCATATCCCATCCACCCAAACGCAATCAGTGCGAACATCACCGGCAGCACGCTTTTGCCAATCTTGGGGGTTAAAACGGCGGCAAAAATCAATGCCGCCAACGTGCTTGGTAAGATCATCAACACATCCAAAATGCGCATCATGATGTTATCGACAAACCCACCATAGTACGCCGCAATTGAACCATAGATAACGCCGATTAAAAAGGTTGCAAGGGTGACAACGAGGCCGGTGGTAAAAGCTGTTCGGGTGCCCCATATAACCCCGTAAAAAATATCGTAGGAACCTTCAGAAGTACCCATCAGATGTACCCATTCGTCCTTGCCGGTCAGGGTCTTATACCAGAACGGCATTTCAGGAACCTGGCGTTTCCACGGGGAACCGGGGGGTTGTGGGTCGTTCTTGTAGCCATCGCGCGGGATTTTATAGGCATCATTCGGTGGAACCGGTGCAATAATCAGTGGGGCGAACACCGCAACCAAGGCAAATATGAACACAAGAGCAAAACCGATCCGGGAGGCAGGGGTCTTAACTAGCCCCTTAAGAATTCGGTAGTTGTCCGGACCAAGGAAGCGTTCAAGTTTCCCGATCTCGCGCATTTTTACATCTTCCCCGAGCAGACGATTATCGCCGGAGGGAATGTTTTCAGTGGGTTCAGCAATTGTCATTGGTTTTCTCCTTATGAAAGCCGGACACGCGGATCGATGAAAGCGTAAACGATATCCACAACAAGGTTAGCGACGATCAAGATCAGACCATTGAAAACTGCGAAACCGAGCATGGTGACGATATCCAGGCTCACTGCGGCACGTGCTGCCGCTGATCCGATCCCAGGATAGTTGAAGACACTCTCCGTTATGACAACCCCGCCCAATAAACCCACGATGGAAAAACCCGCCATAGTAATGACCGGCAGCAAAGCGTTCGGTCTCGCGTGATTAAAAATTACATCGTGTTCGGACAAACCTTTTGCACGGGCTGTCACAACGTAATCCTGGCGCAGGGTCTCGAGCATCGAACTACGGGTCACGCGTAAAAAGCTCGCCCAGTTGATGTAAGAGAGGGTAATAATAGGCAGTAACATATGCCGTAGCGCGTCCCAGAAGATATCTAACCGACCGTTTAAGAGGGAATCGATAGTTAGGAGATTAATGTATGTTTTCCATTGCCCGGAATCCACCACCGCCGAAGCCCATGTGCTGAGGCGGCCTGGCGGCAACCACTGCAGTTTTGCATAAAACACCATCAGGACCAGCAAGCCGAACACGAATGTTGGGAATGACGTTCCGACAATACTAAACATCCGCAAGCCCTGGTCTATCCAGGTGTTTTGGTGTACAGCCGCCTGCACGCCAAGCCAGATGCCAACGCTAATCATTGGTACCATTGCCCAAAGAGCCAGGTCAACCGTGTTTGGAAATCTTCTTGAAATCAATTCGCTAACTGGCATGGAGGAAGAACGTGAATAACCGAAATCCCCATGTAAGATACCGCCTTCACGAACACCTGTTGTGGGATTCTTAACACCCATCAACCAGTTCCAATACTGGACATAGACAGGTTGGTCGAACCCATAACGCTTAATCAAGCCTTCAATCGCCTTGTCGTTCTTTGGGAAGTCTTTTAGGTAGAGTGCGGTACGTTCCACAGGGGAAAGCATCTGCATCATACCAAAGATCAGGACCGTCACCCCGATCAAGAGGACTGGTACCAGGAGTAAGCGTCGGATTATGTATGTCGTCATAAATCAACCTCTTCCATTGCCGTTGTGAGTTAGAAGATGAAGTGAAACTGGCTCTGCACCTCATCCCACAGCTCAAAACTTTTGGGATGGGGGCTCATTTCTGAGCCCCCACGCCCATTAAGTTAACTATTTATCCCTAATTTTTGTACCAGGTGTAGTAAACGCCACCGGAGAAAATTGGGTTCAGAACCTGACCATGCACCCAACGCTGGGTGTAGGTGTGGGTTGTCGTGGTTTCCAGAGGAATAGCTACCGCGAGTTCGTAATATTTCATGCTAATAGCTTTGTAAAGCTCAGCACGGGTAGCCTCATCTGGCTCGGTTACAGCTGCAACCAGGTCTGCCTGGAATTCTTGCTTAAGTTCGGTGGGCAGACCCTGGCGACCGCCATAGGTGCCGTAGGTGTAGGGCTGGAACCAGTTATAAGGATCATGGATATCTTCCAGCCAGCCACCGGTCAACAGAGGAAGCTGCTTGGCGCGCTGAATGCGCAGATAGGTTGCCCAAGGGAGACCCAGGATTTCGACGCTGAACTTATCATTGACAGCTGCAAGGTTGCTTGAGAGGATTTCAGCGATGGTCTGGCGGGTATTGTTGCCCTGGTTGTAAGCCATCTGCACACGGAAACCCAAGTTCCAAACATCGGTGCCATCGGTCTCATCGCCAGCTGCGATGCCATCTTTGTCGATGTCAGCAAGTTTGAATTCTTCCTCGCATTTGGCAAGGTCAAATTCGTACTGGGGCAGGTCGGGATCATAGCCAACCATGCCTGGTAGGGGCAGTTGGAAGGATTTCACAGCTTCGCCAGCGAACACATCGTCGATGAAGGTTTCCCAGTCAAAGCAGTAAGCCAATGCCTTACGGACATGGATGTCGCTGAAGAAATCAGCAGGAATACCGTTACCATCCAATTGACCGGAGCCAATATAGGGGTTCGGGCTTTCTGCGGATGTCGCAATGTTCCAGTTGGGGAGCAGAACGTCCATTGAAAGCACCGGGCGACCGATACGAAGAACAAACGGATTCTCGGAAGAAGCGCCTTCTGCACAGGTAACAAATTTCTCGGCACCTAATTTGGAGCCGTCATATTCGCAGACACCAACCAGGTCGCCATAGACGCCAGTTTCGGCGCTGTAGAGACCCATTTCACCGACGAGTGCGTCCATCTGAGAGCGGTTCGCGGCGGGAACGGTGGCAACGTCAGCATCACCGGTCTGCATCATAGCAAAACGGGTGCCCCATTCAGGGACCTGACGGAAGACAACTTTTGCAAGTTTCGCGGGTTCGCGCCAATAGGCGTCGTTGCGAACGAGGACAATTTCGTCCTGGTTGACAAACTTGTCAAGTTTGAAGGCACCGGTACCGTTGGCGATAGTGCTGATCGGGTCATCCGCAGAAGCCATACCGTAATAGTTCTGCCAGGTATCGCATGAACCATCCCATCCGCCATTCTCGCCGACCCATTTCTTGTCCAGAATTGCGCCCCAGTTATTGGCGATGGTGGAGATGAAAGGACCCCAAGGTTGCGCGAGGGTCATGGTGACGGTGCCAGCGGCATCATCAGCCACAATCGCAGCCTGAACAGTTTCGCAGGCAGCTTTTACTACCGCAGGATCGGCGGCGATAATGCCAGCCCGATCGTCATAGAGATTGCCTTCAGGATCGACAAGCAGTGAAACGTCGTCCATCCCAACACCCAGGAAAGGCTCTGAAAGCAGCAGTTGAGGAGAGGAAGTTCCACCCTGCAGCAGACCGCGCTGGAAGCTGTATGCGACATCAGTGGGGGTCAAAACGTCGCCATTGTGGAATTGGACGTTTTCACGGATCTTGAATGTGTAGACCAAACCATCTGCTGAAACGGTCGGCATCTCGGATGCCAGCTGGGGAACATATTGGCTCAGGCTCTCGCCATCATAGAAGACCAAGGTTTCGTAGATGTTCTGCAGAATTTCGCCAGACATCGTATCATACGCCAGAGCCGGGTCGAGTGTGTCGACGCTGAGGTCTGCGTAGACAATATTCAAGGTTGTGGGGTCCTTGGAGGCAAATTCAACAGCCGGTTCTTCCGTCACTGGAGGTTCCGTAGCTCCGGGTTCTGTGGGTTGGGTAACTTCAGGTGCCGTTGGAGCTTCAGTTGGCATAACCGCGGGTTGGCAAGCAGTGAAAATCATACCTGCAGCCAAAAGAACAGCTAATACTACATATAATTTTCGCATTTTTTCTCCTCCTTGAGAGAAATGTTTTTTTGTTTCCGAACAATTAGTAACACTGATCCATTCCGTTTCTTAACAGGCTACCTCCTTTGATTATCCGGATGATCCCACTTGAAACATTCCACAAAATGTCCCGGTGCAATCTCCTTGAATTCAGGTCGTGATTGTCCGCAATATCCTTCTGCAATAGGACAACGTGTTCTAAATCGACAACCGGATGGCGGGTTAGCTGGTGAAGGCACATCGCCTTCCATTACGATACGTTTGCGGGTCTCATAATAAGCCGGATCCGCAACGGGAATTGCTGATAGAAGCGCTTTCGTGTATGGGTGCACGGGATTGGCGTAGATCTCGTTCCGATCCGCCAGTTCAACGATAATGCCCAGGTACATTACAGCGACGCGATCACTAATATGCCTGACCATGGAAAGGTCGTGGGCAATAAACAGATACGTCAGGTCCAGCTCTTTTTGCAGGTCCTCAAACAAGTTGATCACCTGCGCCTGAATCGAAACATCTAATGCCGAAATCGGCTCATCACAAACCACGAAAGTGGGGTTATTCGCCATCGCGCGGGCGATGCCAATGCGTTGGCGCTGACCGCCGGAAAACTCGTGAGGGTAACGAAGCATGAAGTCCGGGTCTAATTTGACCAGTTTCATCAAGTCGCGAACCCGTTCATCAATCGCTTTCCCTGTGGCAGAGCCAAAAGCCACCAACGGCTCCGCGATGATGTCACGAATGGTCATGCGGGGGTTCAAACTCGCATAAGGATCCTGAAAAATCATCTGGATGTTCTTGCGCATTTGGCGCATTTTTTCAGGACGCAGCGTGGTAAGCTCAGTATCTTCATAAAAGATTTTTCCCGCTGTCGGCTTATAGAGCTGAAGAATAGTGCGTCCGGTTGTGGACTTGCCGCAGCCAGACTCACCCACCAAACCCAGAGTCTCACCTTTATGGATTTCGAAACTAACACCGTCCACAGCACGCACCGCTCCAACCTGGCGCTGGATGACACCCCGATAGATTGGGAAGTGCATCTTGAGATCTTCAACTTTTACTAAAACATGGTTGTCTTCAGTCATTAGCGCTCTCTCCCAGTGGTGGTGTCTACCCAGCAAGCAGCCCGATGGTTATCGCCTACCGGCATAAGCGGGGGATTTTCTAAACGGCAGTGCTCCACAACCCAACGGCAGCGTGGAGAGAATGGGCAGCTATGCGGTTTCTGATAAAGCATTGGCGGCATTCCCTCAATCGAATACAACCGCTGCCGGCGTTGTTCGTGAATCTGGGGAAGGCTGCCAAGCAGACCGATCGTATAGGGGTGGGAAGGATGAGCGTAGAGGTCACGTATTGGGGATTCCTCGATAATAAAACCGCCATACATGACATTCACCCGGTGGGCAATGCTGGCTACAACACCCAGGTCATGGGTGATCCAGACAATCGCCATGCCCACTTCTTCGCGAAGGCGAATGACAAGCTCGACAATCTGCGCCTGGATGGTAACGTCCAGTGCCGTGGTCGGCTCATCCGCGATCAGGATCTGCGGAGCGCAGCTAAGCGCCATGGCGATCATCACGCGTTGACGCATGCCTCCGGAATATTGATGCGGATAGTCCTTAAGTCGATCAGCCGCGTGCGGGATGCCAACTTGCTCAAGCAACTCAATAGAGCGATCGCGTGCCTGTTCCTTGTTCAGACCCAGGTGCAGCATCAGCGGTTCGGCGAGCTGTTTACCGATGGTCATAACTGGGTTCAGGGAAGTCATAGGGTCCTGGAAGACCATCGAAATCTGACCGCCTCTGACATGGCGGATTTCTTCTTTGGTCATCTTGAGCAAATCCTGCCCGCGGAACATGGCTTCGCCAGCGACGATCTTGCCGGGAGGTTGTTGGATCAAGCGCAGGATGGAAAGCATCGACACGCTTTTACCGCATCCGCTCTCGCCAACGACTCCCAAAGTTTCTCCTTCTTTGAGCGTGAAATCAACACCATTAACGGCATGGACCACCCCTTCCGGAGTTTTGAACTGAGTTTCCAATCCTTGTACGTTCAGTAGTTCACTTGTCATCAAAATATCCTTAACGAAACTTTATTAGGCACCAGCCTGTGGATGTGTGACAATCATTAATCAAGTTGTTAGTAGTGCCGGAAAAACGTTAAAGCCGATTATATCATCAATCGTAAAAACAACGACAAGTCACTTTTGCTGGCAAAGCGCAGGTTCTGTGTGCCTTGTGAGCTCACGTCAATCAGCTTGCAGAATGTCGGCTTTGACTGCACAGCCTGACAAAGGGCTGCCTTGCCATCAAATTCGATCAAGATTTTTGTCAATGTAAGGTACTGGTCCGTCTCAACCAGTGTAAGCTTATAAGGTAGAAGCACAAGGTCCCCCAAAACATCGGCAGTTCCCAGCCGTAACTCGCTCTTGGTCTGTTTATCCAATTCCTGATCGTAATAAATCGCCGCGTTTTTCAGAAGGTTGTCATATTCCACAATCGGTTTGCGAAAATCTCTGATCAGTATCAAGTCGCCAAATAAGCCAGAAAGAAGCATGATCAAGGTGCAAATCACAGCTGGCATTTGTGAACCAAGAATGCTCGAAGATGCCAGCCCCTGATCAAGCAGAACGTTCTCCAGAAAACCGCAAAGCAGACAGGTGATCCCGATTGCAAACAGGCAGTAAAACCAGTAGCCTCCTGTGCCAATCAACTCCTCAAAATGAACTAAAGAATTGATTTCCGGATGGAAATTATTCAGATACCAGGGGGAGAATTTCAGCGGTAGGTTGATCACCAAAAAGGAATACAAAACCGCCAGACCGCCCCAAAATACCATACCCAACATTCCGCTCTCAAATTTCGCTGTCAGGTATCCAGCCAACATAGCCGTTGGCACACAAATCAGGAATGCAGGAATTAGCTTCATCAAAGGTAGTGAGGCATGGTGATAGGCTAACACTAAGGCGTCCAACCCCCATGAAGCCATAGTGAAAGCCACCCCAGCAACAATGCCATAACGAATGCCGAGGTTACTTCGCTTGTGCGAAAACTCGCCAACCATAAAAAGAGTATATCCCAAATTTTGGATCTGGTAAACAATTACTGTTTGATTGTTACTTTTTGATGGATGTGTGCTTCAAAGGTCGTGAGTTAAGGTAAAAAAGGAGGCTGGCGCAATCAATTCAGTCATCGCGAGCCTCTTTTTTGTAGCGATCTGTCTTTGTTCTTTTCCGAGTGCATCAATTATGGCAGAGTCCGCTTCTTTTGCGGACTCTGCCATGCGAATAATGACCTGCAAGTTGCTATGTCACATTGACAGGCTCCTCGCAGGTTGACGCAGGCGTCAATCCCACGCACCCAATCACCCGTTATGTGCAGACATCTGGTCAGTAAGCAGTGCTGATGGTTATTTTTCCAACAGCCAGACCCCTCCTCCCAGCCAGGCAGAATGAAAGTCCTTCAACCTCAATCTCTCAAACAAGGCTATCGCGTAACTGATGGTAAAAATACATCAAAACTCAAGTAAGAGCCGTACTCATAAGCGCCCATATCGCACCTTGCGACGCCATTATTATCACCATCGACCGGACGGTGGTAGCCACGCTGGTCGGTCGATGGACAAATGTCCTGAGAGCCTGTATCGATGGCTGAACTTCCTTCCAGAAGGGCGTGAGTCAGCGAAAACCCACCGTTATCCTGCAGCAATCCCAACTTTGGGTCTGTATTGAGATTGCCTTCTCCCGGATAAAGGGAATCGCCCTGCACAACGCTGTAAGTAATCGTCACTGATGTATCCATGGTATTAAACTGGTCAGGTGAGTTTCCCCAGAAAATGGAATTGATCGCCACATAAGTGCTGCGATCTGCAAATATTCCGCCTCCGAAAAATTGTGCCATATTGTTGCTGAAGGTCACATTGTTAAGTGTTAGATTCGACTCGTTAGGAAACAACCCGGCTCCAATATTCGCGATATTGGAACTAAATGTCACATTCGTCAGGACAAGATTGCCAAAACTAGAACTCATCCCTCCCCCTCGATCGGCATCATTATCATAGAACAGAACATTGGTAAGAATTGGATTGCCATTATCGTTATGCAACCCACCACCAATTTCCGCCGTATTGGAGCGGAAAACCACATCTTTCAACACAGAGTTACTGCCATAGTAGTTGGAAAGCCCTCCGCCCGAAAACCCCGCAGAATTACTCTCAAAAATGACTCGATTCAACTTTGGGTTGCTGTTGGTTATGTTATGCATACCACCACCCGCTTCGCTGCTTGAATTTTTGCTGAAGGTAACCTCGGTTAGGATTGGGCTACTTTGTGCGTTGAACATCCCTGCGCCTCTTTTGGATGCCGTGTTCTCACTGAAGGTCACGTTGACCAAACTGGGATTGCTTTCCTGGTTGTAGATTCCACCGCCATCGCCATTACTGAGGTTTTTATTGAAGGTTACATTAGTCATCCTGGGGTTGCTCTGGTTGTTACACATCCCACCGCCAGAATCCATGCCTACGTTGTTATTAAAACTGACCGTGTTCAGGACTGGATCACTGCCGCTGTTGTACATGCCCCCACCTTCATGCCCCACGTTAACTCTGATGGTAACATCCGATAGAGTAGCGGTGCTATCGATGTTAGCCATTCCTCCACCTTTGTTTGCCCCGTTACTCTCTAAGACCACGTGATTCAAATTAAGATTGCTGTTTTTGTTTAATATTCCACCACCATTCGAGCCAAGCGGACTCCCATACGCATACCCACCACTGATGGTGAATCCGTCCAAAACAGTGACATCATCAAGGTCGATCGCGGTGACGACATGATAGCTGTTGTCAGACACCGTGCCGATTACGCCGA
>ERZ1645192.3146-NODE-3146-length-13584-cov-20.723261_pt1 | contig 13584 bp, 7 predicted proteins | sample MGYA00575354_ERZ1645192 | MGnify/ENA primary metagenome ERZ1645192 (study PRJEB40844, sample SAMN11349763) | freshwater sediment metagenome | isolation source: river sediment | host: Sediment | place: India: Faizupur Khadar , New Delhi | collected 2017-02-21 ... | reverse complement strand
ATATTCAGGCTGGCTTTTGAAGCGCAGAAGGAATTCGGCGACAGCAAAAAAGTGAAAATCGTACCGCTGGGAATTCATTTTGGCGATTTGGAGAAATGCGGCAAACCCATTATCATCAACATCGGAAAACCGATTGAAATCGACGATTATATTCAGAAATTTGAAACCAATGCGCCGGTTGCAATCAACAAAGTGAAAAAAGCACTTCACGACCAGCTGTCGGACCTCACGCTGGATTTAGCCACCTCACAGTACTACGATTGTTTTCAGACTGTTACTGACATTATGGCCGAAGAGTTTATTGAATCAGAGGAAAAGCAAAACATAACAAACGAAAAATTCCTGCTGAAACAAAAAACGGCTAAAACACTGGTTGAAATTGAAAAAACAGACCCGGCACTGATGTCGGAACTGAACAGATTGAGTGTTAACTACAAGTCGCTACTCCGGAAACTTTCCTTCAAATCATCCATTTTCAGCCAGGTGAAATCGGATGAAACCAACCTCTCGCGTTTCATATCACTGATGATTACTTTTCCGGTTTTCTTCTTCGGGCTGATTACCAACGTGTTGCCAACCTTCATCCCGGTTTGGATCAGAAAATTGTCGGTAATTGGTTACAGCGGATTCTACAGTTCGGCTCAGTTCGGATTAGGCATATTGCTGTTCCCGCTTTTTTATCTCTCACAAGCCATTATTTTTCATGCCACCCTTTCTCCAAACTGGGGTATAACTATTATATTTTCATTATTACAATTTTTCACACGCTCCTTCTCACTGAAATGGTACTCCAACCTGGTAAAATACCTTCATAAAGTCCGTTTCAACAGTTTGCTGGTTGCACGATTTGAACAATCGAGCACGCTGTATAAACTTATTGATATCCGAAACCGGATTGTGTATCGTATTAACACAAAAAACGGGGAAAACCGTTGAGGATTTTCCCTGTTCTTTCAGATGTAAACAGTTGCAATAAATTTCAGGTTTTTTTTATTTTATTCCAGCTTTTTCGTATGTGATTCCGCAAGCATCAGCCACAGCCCTGCCATAGTCTGGATCGGCTTTGAAGCAATTTTCCGATATGGCGTATTTTGATAAATTCCTCTACTCCTTCCATGTTTCTGGCCGTATTTTCCAAAAATACTTTCTTTTGTTCGTCGTTCATGAGGCGTAAAAGTTTTCCCGGTTACTCGTAGTAATTTTCGCTGTGTAGTCTGGCTTCGAGTCAATCGCGCTGATGACTTTTTCGGTCTCTGTCCACGAGTTCGGCGGCTTCAGCATCGGTCAGATTTTTAATCCCTTGCTGATTCACCAGGTGAAATTTTACGCTTAGAAGTTGGCTTTGGAAATTGATAAAGGTGTAGGTATGACTCACTAAACTATGGATGAGTCGATAGCTGGCCGGAATGCCTCTTTCGCTCATCGTGCTGGTGATCTGGAGCGCTTCGGGCAGGCTCGACCAAAAATCCCAGTTATTATCGGCACTGCACAGATTGGTATGCGGTTCGTGTTTTACGGTTTGGCTCAGATCGGGAAATTTCAGCGGATCGCGGATGAATAAAACGGGTGCAATGTCCGGTGTAGCTTTGTGGAATTATACAAGAGAACATTATTTAGCTATTTAACAGATAAAAACGATCAAATGCTTTTAAAACAGCAACAAAAGAACATGTTGAACGATGATTGTTACGGTTCATTTGTTATATTTGTAACCTGTAAGGAAATCAGACTTTAGCCGACATGGAAGAAGCTAAATTGACATTTTATCTTTTTCGTAAAATTCAGTCAATCATTAACAACATATTTATATTTTTTCAAAACTTATGACCAAACAATTGATATCACTAATTCTTTTTTTCGTGAATTTTACAATAACGATTGCCGAGAATCATACAAACGACTCGCTGATACTCGTATACGATCAATTGCTTGAAAATTACGAAACACAAATCAACAAACGGCAACAAAGGATTGACAGTTTGGAACGTATTTCGGTGAAAAAGAATCTGAGTCTTATTGAGCAATACAACCACAACTTACAACTTTACAAAGAATTCCGTCCTTATATTTCTGATTCGGCAATTTATTACCAGAAAAAAAGTATTTCACTGGCCGAAAAAATCGGCGACAAGAACCTGTTGTCAGACTCCAAACTACAGCTATCGTTTTTTCTTGCTTCTATTGGCCTTTACAAGGAATCAGTGGATATTCTGAATGAGATACAGGAAGCTGATTTAACACCATCGTTATTAATAGATTATTACAACGGAATGAGACACACATACGGCGAACTCTCGTTTTATGGAAAAGATGCCGATCTGAGCAATCGATATAGACAAGTGTCTAATACATATACGGATAAACTCAGGAATATGCTACAGAAAGAGGACGATAATTTGCTTGACATCCTGGAATCTGATTACCGGAATAATAGAGATTTCAAAATGTCGCTGGAGATTAACGATTTACGGTTGAATTCAACTACTGAAAACAGCCAGAAATATGCTCTGCTCGCATTTCTCAGGTCACTTACCTACAAAGAAAGCGGTGACATCCATTCTCAACAAAAATGGCTGCTCAAATCAGCTATTGCCGATCTGAAACTCGGAATCACCGACAATGCTTCTTCGTGGGAGCTGGCTAACATCATGTTTAAGATGGGAGATATCATTCGGGCACATCGTTATATCAACTACTCCGTAAACAACTCCAATATATTCAATGCCAGATTAAGATTTACACAAATAGCTGAAGTGCAATCTATCATTAACAACGCTTATATGATAGACAAAGCTGAGCAGGAAAAAAAATTACGCACCTTACTCATTTTCATTAGTATCCTTTCCTTTTTACTGTTGGCATCTGTGGTAAGTATATTGCTACAAAACAGGAGGATATCAAAAGCCAACGCACGAACCTTGAAGGCAAATGATGAACTGAACAGACTCAACTGGGAACTGAACAGAATAAACGATGAAATAAGTAATACAAATGCCGAACTGTCGGAATCCAATCAGGTAAAAGAAGAGTACATCGGGCATTTTCTTTCGCTGTGTTCGTTGTATATAGACAAAATGGATGCATACCGAAAAACAATTCGTAAAAAGCTTCTTAACGGACAGCAAATTGAAGTGATTGAGGAAGCTAAATCATCAGACTTCATGGACAATGAGCTGAAAGATTTTTACAGAAACTTTGACCGCTCGTTTCTTCAGCTTTATCCGGATTTTGTTCACGAATTCAACAATCTGTTGCTGGATGAAGAAAAAATTTTACTAAAAAAAGATGAATTATTAAATACGGAATTACGCATTTTTGCTTTGATCAGGCTGGGAATAGACAATAGCGCTAAAATAGCCGAACTGCTGCATTACTCGGCCAATACGATTTACAACTACCGCGCTAAAATAAAAAACAAAGCCAGAATATCCAGAAACGATTTCGAAACGAGAGTGAAAAAAATCGGTACTTTTACAAAATAGTCAATCAAAAGCTCCGATATTTGATATTCCCATCCACTTTTTTACACCCCAAAAATAATACAAACATCTGATATTCTGCATATTCACTCCCTCCTTATCCCCTTAATCTTTTTCTAATAGATTATTTCGTAATAACATACTGTATATTTGCTTAAACGTTTTGACAGAAAATCTTGTTTTATAAAAAAAGGTCAAAGGTCATTACTTTCGAAATCAATTTTTTTTAAACTTTAAGTAAAACCGGTTTGTCAGCTATTTTCAGGTATTTAACAGAAACACAAAAACAATAACAGATACGTATGAAAACACACAAAAAGCATTTATTTTCCTTCGTGATTTTACTGCTGATGTTTTTCTCCCAACAGTCAACTGCGTGGGGTCAGTCAGGCGGTAATTACCAGGGAACAGTGACTGACACCAGCGGAGAAACTCTGATTGGTGTGAGCGTATTGATCAAAGGAACCACTACCGGTGTAGTAACAAACATCGACGGACAATACAACATCGCTGCCAGACAGGGAGATGTGCTCGTATTTTCTTACGTAGGAATGGTTACCCGCGAATTACCTCTTGGCAGTCAGTTAGTTAACAACGTCATACTCACCGAAGAAGCAAAAGGACTGGAAGAAGTTGTAGTGATCGGTTACGGTGTAGCAAAAAGAAAAGACGTAACCACAGCTGTTTCTTCAGTATCAACAGAGGACCTGGATATGCGCCCCATCACTTCAGCTGCACAAGCCATACAAGGTAAAGCTGCCGGAGTTCAGGTAATTCAGCCTAACGGACGGCCCGGTGCAGGTATGGTGATACGTGTCAGAGGTACTACTTCCATGAATGCCAGTAACGATCCGCTGTATGTGGTTGACGGAGTACCTATGAACAACATCGATTTCCTCTCGGCGAACGATATCGAGAGTATGCAAATAATGAAAGATGCTTCGTCCGCTGCCATTTACGGTTCACGGGGTGCAAACGGTGTAGTCATGATTACGACCAAAGCAACAGCACGAAAAGACCGCTCAGCTATTTCATTCAGTGCATACACCGGAATAACCAACATTTCCAGAAAAATCGAATCGCTCAATCTGGCCGAATATAAAGAATACCTCACCGACCTGAAATCTTCCGTTGTGCTGCCGGATGGATTAACCGATCAGACCAACTGGTTTGACGAAACTTTCACCACAGGAATCAGACACAACTATCAGCTCTCAGCTTCAGGTGCATCCAACAAGGTCAACTATTTTATTTCGGGTGGTTATACAGATGAGACAGGTATCATCAATACCACAGCCTTTAAGCGTTTCAATTTCCGATCGTCGGTTGAGTCAGAAATGTATAAATGGCTTACTCTCAGCGCAAACATTTCTTATTCAAACAACATTTCAAAAGGAGATATCATATCCGGTACCGGAGCCAACCGCGGTGGTGTGATTTTATCTGTCATAAACACACCCACCTACGCACCTGTATGGGATACTGAAAACCCAAAACATTATTACAACAGATTCTACGGGGTAAGCAACATTACTCATCCGCTCGAAAACCTGGCACGAACCAAAAACAATAAGAACGACACACACCGCCTGCTGGCAACCGGAAAAAGTGTAATCACATTCATTCCCGAATTAAAATTAAGTTCATCCATCACTGCCGACATGAATTACTGGAACTACACATCGTTTCTTGATCCGGTCTCAACAAGCTACGGAAGAGGACAATTCGGCGAAGCTCAGGACAACCGTTCATTCACTAAAGTGATGATGCTTGACAATATTTTAACCTACAACAAGAAAATCAATCTGAACAATTTCGAAGCGATGGCAGGAACCTCATACACTGTTTCTGACTGGTCGCAGAGCTATCAGTTTGGATCGCACTTTGCCAACGATTTGATTCAGACACTCAATGCGGCGAATAAAATAAGTCCTTCAAACGGCTCTACCGGTTCGCAATGGGCTATCATGTCATACCTGGGACGCTTATCTTACAATTACGACAGTAAATACCTGGCCACCATCAATATGCGGGCCGACGGCTCCAGCAAACTGGCACCTTCCGGACGATGGGGGTATTTTCCGTCTGTATCAGCAGCCTGGCGTATATCTTCAGAACCATTCATGGCCAATTTCAACTGGATGAACGACCTGAAACTCCGTGCCGGATGGGGCCAGACAGGAAATCAGGACGGACTTGGCGACTACGCTTACCTGGAAAGATACGACTTTAACCGCATTGAATGGTGGAAACCGGGTCAGGGAGATGCAGTTCCCACATACAGTCAGGTGAGCTTAAGCTCATCAGACCTCACCTGGGAAACAACTACTCAAACCAACATAGGGCTGGATGCTACCATGTTTCAGAACAGGCTCACTTTCAATATCGATTACTATTTCAAAAGAACCCGTGACATGCTTATGTGGGTAACATTGCCGGCCGGATCCGCTGCTGTGTCATCCATTCAACGAAACGAAGGAGAAATGACAAACAAAGGGATAGAATTCAGTGTAAGTTCCAAAAATCTCACCGGTGATTTCAAATGGAATACCGATTTCAACATCTCGCACAATAAAAATATGCTGGTGAGCCTTGACTTCAAACAGGTGTATTACGATGCCCGCGTAACGGATATCCTTTCCGATTTTGCGGTGAAAAACATGCCTGGAAGACCATTGGGAGGATTCTGGGGATACGAATCGGAAGGTGTTGATCCGGAAACCGGCGAGCTGATGTATGTTGACAAAAACAACGATGGATTCATTAATGCATCTGACCGTGGTTACATTGGAGATCCGAATCCCGATTTCACTTATGGTATGACAAATTATTTTTCATTCAAAAATTTCAATTTAAGTGTGCTTTTACAGGGAACATACGGAAATGATATTTTCAACGTATCGAGAATTGAATCGGAAGGCATGTACGATGCCAAAAATCAGTCGAAAAGAATACTTGAACGATGGAGAAGACCGGGAATGGTTTCTACTATTCCCAAAGCAGGATACGATATGAAAATTTCATCCTATTTTGTTGAAGATGGCAGCTACCTGCGCATCAAAGACATTACCTTATCATATGATTTCAGCATGAACTGGATGAAGAAACTCGGTATTACCAGGCTTCAACCCTATGCAACGGTTACAAATCTGTTTACCTTTACCAAATACCTCGGATTTGATCCCGAAGTAAATCAATGGGGAAACTCAGGAAATGTACAGGGAATGGATTACGGAACTTATCCACAGACAAGATCCTTTATCTTTGGAGTCAATGTAGATATTTAATTCTATCCAACTTTTTAAAAAGCAACTTCGAAAATCATGAAGAATATAATTATAAAATCAGGACTTGGATTATTCATTATCCTCTTTACGGCTTGTAATCTTGATTACGATCCCGTATCGCAACTCTCCGAAAGGACCCTTGGAACAAAAGACACTACCGGAACTGAAATAAAGTACAAAGACCGTGAAGCAATTCAGGCAGTTTATAAAAGTATGTATCAACGTATGACCGGGCAACAGGAACACTGGTACCTTGATTACCTGCTTTTTGCAGAATGTCGTTCGGACAATGCTTATGCCGGAACAACAGGCGCCGAAGTAGTACCTGTAGAAACCAACAACCTGGATGCGAGCAACAGCGTCATTGCACGTGACTGGAACCGCTATCTGGAAGACATTGCATTAGCCAACAGCATCATCAGTAATATTGACCTGGTGCCTGACCAAACTCTGACAGGAGCTGAAAGAAACCAATGGAAAGCAGAAGCAAAGATATTCAGAGCCATGATGATGTATGACATGGCCCGATGGTTCGGCAATTTTCCGGTTATCACCCGCGAAGCAGGCAAAATTACTGCTGAAAACATCAAAGATGTGTATCCCCTTTACTTTCCGAAAGCAAATACTCCGGCTGAAGCATACGCTCAAATCATAAGCGACTTACGCAGTTCGCTGGAGTTTGCGCCTGCTAACAACAATGCCGATAAATCCATTCTGTCAAAAACAGTTGCCAGAGCATTGCTGACAAAAGTATATGCCGACAGAATTGTTCAAAATCCGGACAGCGTCATCTATTTTGCCAACCAGGTGGCTGCTGACGGTATAACTCTTGTTGGCAACTACAGCGATTTATTCGGTCTGAACGCATCCGGTACCGATGCAAAAGCCCGAAACACCTCCGAATCTATTCTGGAATTGCAGTATTTCACCGGAAGCGGAAACTGGGTAACCTGGATGTTTGGCCGCGATTTGCTGGATTTCGAGTTTTATTTCACCTGGGCAAAATGGGTAACACCATCACGTGATTTGATCAAGGCATTTGATGATGCCGGCGACACGAAACGTAAAAACGAATCAATTGTTTATTATCAGACTACCTGGTCTAATTATTATGATTCCAAAAGCTATCCTTTCATGTACAAATGCAGATCCAATGTAAATTCCATCATCAAATTACGCGGAGCTGACATATTATTGCTTAAAGCAGAAGCATTGGCTCATAAAAATCAACTTCAGGAGGCAGCTCAGGTGGTTAATACCGTTCGAAAAAGGGTTAGTTTGCCCGATCTGAATGCTTCAAGCACTTCGTCAAAAGAAAACCTGCTTAATGCAATTTTACTGGAAAGAAGACTTGAACTCGCCTTTGAAGGGCAACGGTGGTTTGATTTGATCAGACATAACAAACTCATGGAAGTGATGAACAACGTTAATCAGCGTGATGCAGGCAGATTGAAGCAAGCCAGAGCATTCACTCAGGAATCGGAACTACTCCCGATACCGCAACCGGTATTGGATGAAAACACAAATCTGGTACAAAATCCGGGTTATTAATTGTCAGACTTTATTATGAACAGTTTTCCATAAGCAAACAATGAAAAAACTACATTATATTATCAGTCTTGCGATTATTTTTATCGCAAGTTCGTGTCAGGAGACAGAATTCAGGACACACTATCCGGAAAGTACACCCACTCTCACAGCAAGTGTGACTGAAAATTCCATTCAATATGGAGACTCCATTACATTATTGGCCGAAGTGAGCGACCCGAATCCGCTTTCAACTCTTGAAGTAAAAATAGCGGTAAGCAATAAACTTATCATTTCGGAATCCATCCGCACGAAAGGTACATCTGCCAGTATCCAAAAGAGATATCACATTCCGTTCGGTGCCGGAATGCCGGACAAAGAAAAAGTAAAAGTTTACTTAACTGCCATCAATACAGAAGGTTTCAAAACCGAGCAAGTAATTGAAACTACGATTGGGAATCGTCCGCCAATGCCAAAACTTTATCTCATTCCGGCTACGATCACTGCCGGACTGAGCACCAAAGAGCTGATTGTGACCGACGAAAGTAACCTTATCTATTCTGTAAGTGGAATTGAATTTCCGAATACATTCAACTGTTACATTGCCACTAAAAAAACAGCTTTCGGCAGAGTGGACTGGTCGGGTATTGTATTTGGAATGAGAAACAACGAGATTACAATCATTAAGCAGGGTGAAGCTCCCATTTCCGTACAGGACGAATCGTTGGTTAATATCAGCTCCTGCAGTTTTGATGCAATCAACTTTTCGTTGCAAGTAACCGGAAAACTGCTTGAACCACTGACTCACATGAATGTTGCTGCCGATCTTACTCTCTCACCCGCTTCTCTTTTGGGAGCTGATGCATCGAAATTCAGAGGAGCAACCATCTATTTCGGTAAAAACGTGGAAGTTACTTTCGAGGGAATTGCCAACCTGACCAATGGATTATCACCCGATTATTTTGAAGTTACCGGAACCAATAAAGCGAAATTCCTCGGAGAAACAGGCATGTATAAAGCCTACTATCACATCGCAGGAGACTATCTGTATATCGAACCAATGCCAACTACGGCTTTACCGGATGCGTTGTGGATTTGCGGGACAGGAATCGGACGCCCGTCGCAACCCTACGCCACTACAACCAGCTGGAACTGGAATACACCGCTGGATTATGTTCCATGCCGGAAAATATCTAACGGAGTGTATCAGGCAACCGTATATCTCGAAAATGAAGACAATGGAGAAGGAACCGGATTTGGCACCTGCAATTTCAAGTTCTTCCACTATCGGGGATGGGATCACGGCGAAGAATCTTCGATGCAATACACTGTAAATTCACCGTTGAAAAAAAGTAGTGAAGCCGGCAATGTAGGTAACTGGCGCGGTAATGATACTACATTCAAAGGTGTGTATCGCATCACGCTGGATATGAATACAAAAATCACACATGTAGAGAAACTGAACTAAAACTATTAGAATGAAAAAAATTATAATATATTTATATCTCGGCACTTTCATTTTCATTTTTGCCGGTTGCGCCGGTTGCAAAGGAACCAACAACCCCAAGCCACCCGACACGGGAAATCCGGGCACCAAAGATGTGGCTACATACATTACCACTGCCGACAAGACAATGCTTTTCAGTTCGGTAGCTAAAAGTTTTGGAAGTGGCATAAACATGAATATCGAGAAAACACTCACTCTTAAGCCCACACAGACCTTTCAGACTATCGATGGCTTTGGAGCTGCTATCACCGGTTCTTCGTGCTATAATCTGTTGAAAATGAATAAAGCCGACCGGACCAAACTGCTGGAAGAAACCTTCAGTGTTGACAAAGGTATGGGTTACAGTTATGTACGTGTAGCTATCGGATGTTCGGATTTCTCGCTTGATGAGTACACCTGCTGCGATGAACCGGGAATTGAAAATTTTGCCATGCATCCTTACGATGTGCGTGATATTTACCCCATTCTGAAGGAAATTCTGGCCATAAATCCAAAACTGAAAATTATGGGTTCGCCTTGGACACCTCCCCGATGGATGAAAGTGAATAATCTTACTGATCTTCAACCATATAACTCATGGACAAGTGGTCAGTTAAATCCGAAATACTATCAGGATTATGCCACCTATTTTGTAAAATGGATACAGGCGATGGAAAAAGAAGGTTTTCCAATTGAATCAGTTACGATACAGAATGAACCACTGAACAGAGGTAACTCAGCATCGCTCTATATGACCTGGCAGGAACAGCGCGATTTTATTAAAACAGCATTAGGGCCTAAATTTGCAGATGCAAATCTGAAAACTAAAATTATAGTATTCGATCACAATTTCAATTATGATAATATTCCGGATCAGCAGGGATATCCGTTACGCATCTACGAAGATGCGGATGCAGCCAAATACATTGATGGAGCTGCGTACCATGCTTACGGAGGAAGCAGTACGGAGTTGACACGTGTTCACAACTCAAATCCGAATAAAAATCTGTATTTCACCGAAATGTCAATAGGAACCTGGAACTACACTTTCGACGGAGATCTGATGTGGACGATGAAAGAGATTGGAATCGGAGCATTGAATCGATTCAGTAAGGCGGTGATTGTGTGGAACTTTATGCTCGATGACAAGCGGGGACCTAACCGTCCCGGTGGATGCACCACCTGTTTCGGAGCTGTGGATATCAACTCATCCGATTATAAAACGCTCGACAGAAAATCACATTATTACTTTATCGGACACATGTCGAAAGTGCTTCACAGTGGTTCAACACGGATTGGAACTTCGGGATATATGCCTGCAGGTGTAATTGCTACTGCTGTGGTCAATCCAAACGGAACTTACGGAATTGTTCTTCAAAATGACAATTCCACTTCCGTACAGATGACTATTGATGATGGCAATCACCATTTTGACGTCACTTTACCGGCTAAAAGTCTGACCTCTTGTAACTGGAAGAAATAAAAAAGATATTTATATTCATCTGATAATCAATAATTTTATTACAAATCTTTAAAAACAAAAAATTTATGAAAAAACACTATTCTTTAATTTTGCTGGCTGTGTTATTATCAGCTGCAACAATGAGTTATGCTAATCAGACAGTAAAACTCAGGGTACAGGTACCGGCACAAACTGTTGTATGCTATGCCACAGGAGGATTTAACGGATGGAATACATCTGCCACTCCGATGACAAAAGTTTCTGACTCTCCGAAAATCTTTGAAGCAGATATTTCTGTACCCGACAATGTGGATGCAGGATATGGATTCAAATTCCTGGCCGGACCCGACTGGAAATACGAACAAGGTGATCCGTCAGCCGACTTTACTTACGGAGCTGTGGGTTGGACCGGAGCTGTGGTCAATTCATTTAAACAATACTTCACACCGATGACACCGCGTGATATCAAAGTGAATGTACTTGTTCCTTCTACTACATTATTCTGCTATATCACCGGAACATTTGCCAATTGGGAACAACCTACAAAACAAATGACCTTCGTAAGTCAAGATCAGGATGGCAAAGTGTATACTTACACTATTCCAAATATCGATCCTCAGCTGCTTGAATTCAAATTTGCATCGGGTCCAAGCTGGGCTTATGAACAGACTCAGGGTAACTTTACCTATTTGGGCAACGGAGGTGACAACAATGAAGTAAGCGTGGTTTGCTCCGGATTCAAAGCAATTTACGATCCTGTAAACGTCGGAGATATCACCGTGAATATCACATCAGTTCCGGCAGGAACAGACAGTGTGTATCTGGTAGGCAGTTTCAAGAACGGATGGAAACTGGAAGAAGCTATCCCAGCAACTAAAAACAACGACGGTTCTTTCACTGCCGTAATCACTCAGGTAGCTGATGTGGAATTCAAATGCTGGAACCGCAGAGACTGGGCTTATGAAGAATGCCAGCCTGACGGCAGCAATATCCCTAATCGTCAATACAAGTTCAAAGATACTCCTGTAGCGAATATTACGATTGCAAAATGGAAAAAGATGGCTACCGGAATCGACGAATTGAAATCCGATTTTACATATCCGGTATCTGTTTCTGACAGGAAAGTAACTGTTGATGGAGTGGTTTCAGGTGTAAGTCTTTACAATATCAGCGGACAACTTATTCAGAATTTCAAAGGAAACGGAAAATTTGTGAGCCGTCCTCTGACAAGCGGAGTTTATATTCTTCAGGTTGACAATACTGAAAGAAAAGTGATGGTTGATTAATTCTGCTTTTTTTATAACCAGAAAAGACCGTAAGCCATCAGGCTTACGGTCTTTTTTTTATTTCAGCTTTATTCAAAGTAACTGAATATCAGCAATCAAATCTGCTGAGATTTTTTTATCCCGCCCACCCTTCTCTGTCCAGATTACGATAATTGATAGCTTCGGCAATGTGCTGAGAAAGTATATTTTCGCAGTCGTCCAGATCGGCAATGGTACGCGATACCTTCAGGATTCGATCGTAAGCCCGGGCAGAAAGATTGAGCCTGTTCATGGCATTTTTGAGCAGTTCGCTGCCTTCCTTGTCGGGTTGAGCATACGTACGAAGCAGCTTCGACGACATCTGTGCATTGCAATACACCCCGTCAACATCCCTGAATCGCAGTTCCTGTATTTCGCGCGCTTTCACCACTCTTTTTCGTACTTCGTTGCTGCTTTCGGATTCTTTCAGTTCCGACATTTTTTCGAACGGAACGGGAATGATTTCGATGTGGATATCAATGCGGTCGAGCAAAGGACCCGAAATCCGGCTCAGGTATTTCTGAACAAGCCCGGGTGCACATACGCATTCGCGGGTAGGATGATTGTAATAGCCGCACGGGCAAGGATTCATAGAAGCTACAAGCATAAAACTGGCCGGATATTCAATGGCAAATTTTGCCCTGGAAATACATATTTTCCGGTCCTCCAGCGGCTGGCGCATTACTTCGAGCACCGTGCGTTTGAATTCCGGAAGTTCGTCAAGAAAAAGCACTCCGTTGTGTGCCAGCGATATTTCACCGGGTTGCGGGAAAGTGCCTCCACCAACGAGTGCTACATCAGAAATGGTATGGTGCGGACTCCGGAATGGCCGCTGTGAGATAAGCGATGTATTGCTATCAATATTTCCGGCTACAGAATGAATCTTGGTTGTTTCAAGCGCCTCGTGGAGTGTGAGTGGAGGCAGAATAGTCGGGATTCGTTTGGCAAGCATTGATTTACCTGCACCCGGAGGTCCTACCATGATGATATTGTGCCCTCCGGCAGCCGATACTTCCAGCGCACGTTTCACATTTTCCTG
>ERZ1645192.3145-NODE-3145-length-13586-cov-5.647328_pt1 | contig 13586 bp, 16 predicted proteins | sample MGYA00575354_ERZ1645192 | MGnify/ENA primary metagenome ERZ1645192 (study PRJEB40844, sample SAMN11349763) | freshwater sediment metagenome | isolation source: river sediment | host: Sediment | place: India: Faizupur Khadar , New Delhi | collected 2017-02-21 ... | reverse complement strand
AGCGCGGTAGAAATCTGCATTTTGATAAATCAAAGCGCTTCCCTGAAAAATGGGGAGCGCTTGTCTATTAAATTGCCGGATTGAATTAATTCCTCCGACCAACAATAGGCATCAATGTCGGCAAGCGGTTATTATCAATGTATTGTCCATTTTGTTCCGATCACTTTCAAACCTGCCATGAAATCACAGCCATACCTTGTGTAAAAACCATTCAGGGAACATATGCGAATTGGATAATACTACCTCGGGATGCAGCCTCATAAATTGGCGCAGGCGGGCATCGTGTGGACCAAGTACCATTTTAATAAGCCACGCAGGGGTCTTGTTGTTGTAGACTGCCCCGGCATCTGCCGCGTTGAAATACCACCCATTTTCCAGTTTGACAGCCACGCCGCAATGACCCCATGAGTGTCCATGCAACGGCACCAACCACATTTCAGGTGTGAAAGGAAGTCGGATGGCTTTAAAGTCGAACCATCGTTCGTCTCCATCATCGTAAAGTATCCAATCTGTCACATGCGAGATGTGTCGCTGAATATATGCAATATCTGTCCAGCGGCGCATTTTTTGAGTAAAAGCCTCGAATTCCCGGCGGTGGACATGGACCTTGGCCCAAGGAAAATCGGGCAAGCCCCCACAATGATCGAAGTGCATATGGGTCAAAATGATGTCACGCACATCTTCGGGCTGGTAACCCAACTGCCTGATCTGGTTAACAGCAGTCTCATGAACATCAAATGGCAATTCCGTGATGATCCGGTAAAGCTTCAACATTGCGTGTGGGTGGGCATAATCCTCAACACCCGGACCGGTATCGATGAGAACCAGTCCCTGTTCTGTCTCCACAAGCATACAAACTGTGCCAGTTTTCAGAGTAGACGGCCAGCGTGCGTTGCAAGTAAAACCATTGAAAATGTGGATCGGCATAATTTCTTTCTCCTTGGCACCAGCCCAATATCCGAAACCTGCTTGTGCTTGTGGGCTTCAGTATCCGGATTATTTTATGGAGAACTTATCCATTTTGAATGTTTATTGTAATTATATCTGCGCCAGAGGGCAGCGCAAGGAAATAAAATAATCATCCAGGCTTCTCGCCATCCCCGGCAGGATTTGGAAGAGCGTTTTTCTGAGATGGCGAAATAAGGCAATGACCAGTTGTTGGACGAAGCCCCTCCTACACATTGGGATGAGGAAGAGAGGACATGGTAGTCATGCAATTCGAAGGTTGTCTCATCAACCTGGATTCTACTGGTGGAAGTGAAATCCAGAAAACACATCCCGGGCTCATTATCTCTCTCGATGAGATGATCCGCCATATCGCAACGGTGATGGTTGCTCTGGTGACAATAAAAGGAAGAAGTAACCCAACTCGAGTGGACTGCCAGTTTGAAGGGAAGCCGGGGCAGATTGTTTTAGATCAGATAAACACAGTGGATAAAAGCTACCTGGTCAAGAAGCCCGGAAAAATATCGGATGATGCCCGGTGAAGTGCTGACGGTGCAGTTAGAGATGTTCTCTGAGTAAGTGGGCAATGTACGTAAATAAGAAGAAGCTTTCAAAAAGTGATCCTAATCCAACCGGTGTGGACCGAGTTTGATATACAGGTACACGCCTGTGCGCCTTTGGCGCAGGTTCCGCCCGGTGATGTAGACGGAAAGAGTTTCAACTGTAATCCATTTGAACCGCCTTCCAGAAATGGGGGGCGGTTTTTTCGTTGCATTTACGCTGAGATTCCGTATAATGATGGGTGTAGGGCGAAATCCTCATGGTTTCTCCATTACGCCCGAACCATATACGATTGTTTTCCACGCTGCCTACCCTCAGGTAACGCCAGCCGTTGGGCGTTTATCAGCAAAAATTCTGATATTTGGATTAAGCAATGAAACTCTCCTTTCGCGCCTGTAGCCATGAAGATGATTTCTGGCACGCCCGCAATTTTTTGCGGGAAATATTCCTGCTCAACGGCAGGCTCGAACACAGTTGGAATGTGGCACGCCTCGATTACTGGCGTTGGCATTACATCAAAACCTGCAATATTCTTGAATCAGTGGAAAAAGGAATGACGCTTTGGGAAAATACGGATGGCAAAATTATTGCTGTATTGACCCACATTGGCGGCAGTGAACTCCGCCTGCACGTCCATCCGCACTACCGTTCCGCAGAGTTGGAAAATGAAATACTCGCTTATGCTGAAGAAAATTTCTATGCTGTCACAGAAGATGGCAGGCGTTATATTTATATGCCCATCTTTGAGGACGATACACAGCGCCAGGAAACTGTACAAAACAGAGGTTACAAAAAGCAATTTGGCTGGGGACATCACTATCGCCGCAATTTAGATTCACCCATACCCGACACGCCGATTCCTTCGGGTTACGCAATTTGCTCAATGGGTGACGCGAAAGAATACCCTGCACGGAGTTGGGCTTCGTGGCGGGCATTCCACAATGACGAACCAGATGAAAACTACGATGGCGATTATTCATGGTATGCGAATCTTCAATCCGCGCCATTATACCGCCGAGACCTGGATGTTATTGCTGTTGCGTCCGATGAAAGTATTGCCTCGTTTTGCACGATCTTTTACGATGATTACACTCGTAGTGCGGTAACTGTTTTGGTTGGTACTGCAGCTGAACATTGGCGACGCGGGCTCGGTAAAGCAGTCATCACCGAAGGGTTACGAAGACTTAAAGATATGGGCTGCACACTCGTCTTTTCCACCGCCCACGAAGAACCTGCTGATTTCTTGTATCGTTCCGTTATGCAGGACATGAAAGTAACAGATACATGGCTTAAGGTAATTAAGTGAGAATTCGAGAAATATGATTCGCTTACGGTGGTGTCTTTTTTCAGTCAATGAGTCTTGCGCAACAAAAAACGCCCAACAAAGCGTGCAGTGGGCGTGTGGGACTGCCGCTTTGCAGCGTGCGGCACCTATGGCGAGCATTTCACGAAGCGTGGCTTCAAGTTTTTCTTGCTCCCAAGCATTGTTCACGCCCGCCCACACGCAGGTAACGCAAGCCGTTGGATTGCTTGTGAATCTAGAAGGACAATAAAGAATGTATAAAGCAAAAGAATTCCCTGGAACATTACAGCACCAAAGAATTCTCCGGGTCATCACATCCTGTTATGAAAATGATCCACGCATATCAGCCATTATCGTTTTTGGTTCCTTGGGCCGCGGTACTTGGGATTGTTATTCCGATCTTGATTTGGACGTGGTGGTGGCAGATGGCATCATGGTTGATGTCGAGGCAGAACTACTCCACCTGGGCAATGCGCTTGAAGCGGTTGACGAACAAATCGCCCTGCTTATCTCCGACGATGATGATGCGGATGTTGTTTTTAAATCATTAATGGAAATGTCCATTCGCTACCATCCGCTCACCGACACCAGTCCCAATATTGTCGACAGCATGCTGCTTTTACTGGGGAGAATTGATCTCGCTGCCATTGAAACCGCAGGCTTAGCCAACCGAAAGTTGGACAATGAACCCCTTGGCAGAGAACTTGACCGGTGTGTTCGCTATGCTCTCGAAGTAGATGGCGCCTTGCATCGAGGATATCTATGGTCAGCAATTGAGCTTTTACATTACATGCGCCATTGTATTATGAAGCTGTTTACCTACAGTCATGATGGAAAGCGGCCTTATCAATTCTTCCAGAAAGAAGCGGATCAGAAGATGCAAGTCCGGCTGGGTGGCACATTACCGCAATATAATCTCAAGACTGCGCAGGAGTCTCTTTCACAATTCATCGATATCTTGACAAAGGACCTCGATCAGCTAACCGGTGGTCAGGTCCAATTAACCGAGGCACATGCAGAATTGCTCACTGCAATTCGCTCTCGACAGAATGACCTTGAGTTCTAATGGTGCCGACAAAGTATGCACCCGGAATGAGTTTGTGCAGCTCTGGTTGCATTAACGGGGATAGGTTTGAACGGGTGCTGTAACTGATAAGCCATAATTCGCGGTTGATTGATCAAGTGCCTTCCGGTTATGGGATGCGCCTTGGATGGTTTGCTGGGAAGATTTGTTTTCCTGTCCCATAGAATTTGTGCTTTTCATGGATTCCAATCCCATGCTGGTGGAAAGCCCATCAAAGTTTTGGACGGTGAGATTGAATGAATGGTTTGTCGGCTGTAAAAGAGTTATACTGTCATTAACAATACCGTTCAGGAGTTAAAAGATTCCACAAACCCGCGTGGGAGGGCGAAATGAAAAACAAAAATAGTGTCACAATCATCCGCGTTGTGGTCATGTTGCTGCTGGTCCTGGTGGTCATCCCCCTGCTGCCCATCCTCATCTCCGGGCGGTGGAACTGGTGGGAAGCCTGGGTGATGCTGGCTGTATTCGTTCTGTCCTTTATCCTCAGCCGTGCGCTGGCGGTTCGGAAGAGCCCGGATATCCTTAAGGAGCGCGCCAATTACAACCAGCATGAAAATACCCAGCCATGGGATAAATGGCTCTCGCCACTGGTAGCCTTTGGCAGCGTTTTTATTCTGCTGGTTGCCGGTCTGGATGCCCTGTATCACTGGTCGGCGGGCTTCCCGCTGGCGGTTGAGATTGCCGGGCTGGTGTTGATTGCAGGCGGATACATCCTTGGTTCTTATGCGTTTATTGAGAATGCCTACTTCTCCGGGACAGTGCGCATCCAGGATGAGCGCGGCCACAGGGTGGTATCCAGTGGTCCTTATGGCTGGATGCGTCACCCGGGCTATTTGGGCAGCCTGGTTGCCAGCCTGGGCATGCCCCTGCTGCTTGACTCACTCTGGGCATTCATCCCGGTGGTGATTTTTGGCGCATTTTTTATCATCCGCACCCGCCTGGAAGACCGCTTTCTGCAGGAAAACCTGCCGGGGTACCGCGAGTATGCCCAAAAGGTGCGTTACCGGCTCCTGCCCGGGATCTGGTAAGACCGTTTTCCGACTTTCCTGGTTGGGGTGTTTGCCCTCCGGAGGAGCGATCAGAAATCCATTGGCAGGTAAATCACCCGGGGTTCTCCGTTTTTGTCAATTCGAGCATACAGGTAAATAATTTGCGCCCCATTGGGCGAAGTGAACACTTTTCCATCGGTGCCTTCCAATTGCACCAGGTAGACCATGTCATCCCAGTCGTGTCCCATCACCAATAGTCGCTCAATCGGTCGACAAAAGATAGTTTCATTTTTGCAAAGCTGTTCGAAGCTTGCTGCCAGATTATCGGGGTCGATCCCCATTTCGGTGAATAATTCTGCTTCCCGTTCATCATATTCAAATAGTGCTGCAGCGGTGGAGTAATCTCCCTGGGAAAGAGCAGTTTGAAACTCCCGAACCATATCCAGCCCTTCCCGAAGTGACTCATCGGGCAATGCCCAGACCTGCGGTACTCCACCGTCGGAAATCATCATGCGATTGCCATCGCGATTGAAATCAATCAATCCCTCTCTGGAATACGAAACCATGGTATCCAATTTTGTCCAGGTTGTTGTATCAAAGAGTGCACCAATGGTGGAATAATCGTCCTGTTGCTCCAGGCTGCCCATGCCGGGAATAATCAGCAGGTCACCAGCCGGGTTGAAATGGATGGAGTATCCAGAGTATTCGAGATTCAGCAATGCCAGTTCTTCTCCGGTATCCACATCCCAAACCGACGCCGAGTCTCTCTCCTGGTTTAAAATGGCAAGAAACCGACCATTCGGTGAAATGGCGGCATAACGGATTTTATCGGTTTCAATATGACGCACCTTGCTCCATCCAGCTGTATTATAGATATCCACACCGATTCTGCCGGATGAAAATGTGATCAATCGGGAGCCATTAGCAGAAAAAGAGATGAATTTGGAGGTCCCATTCAGGTTTGCTGGGGTTTGAAAGATAAGGTTTCCGGAGGCGTCCCATGCATACAGGGTGTCACGGATCAAAGCCGCATAACTTTGTCCATCCCATGCTGCGTCCACATCTGGATAGGAAGTGCTTCCCGATTCGGGAATGCTGACGAGTAATTGGATGGATTTGTTGGTGGGTATATCCCAAAGGAATACCTTGTGTTCAGCTGTTGAAAACAACAGGCGGCTGCTGTCTGCTGAAAATGCAGTATATCCGGGCCAGTTCCCGCCAAGGGGGATATCCGCCTTCAACTCACCGGAATTGGTGTCCAGGACAATTAAAAAACCACTCTGCCTGGTTTCGCAATCTCCAAAATTTGTCATAGATCCCCAGCAGCCCGAGATGGCAACAGAATTTCCATCCGGGCTGAGAGCCGTGGAAATGACGGTATAACTTCGTTCCGCGGCGTAGGCAAGCAACCCTGGAAAATAATTCCTAGTCAACGCAAATTGGCGGTATCCAGCCCGATTAAATACGGCTGGGGTTGGTTTGGAAATTGGGGCGGTGGTGGGAATGGCTGTTGGAATAATGGTCGGGGAAAGCCTGGTTGTTTCTGTAACCTGTAACTGGATGGTTGGAGACCGGGAGATTGGTTCCTCCATCGTGACCTCAATTGTTTCGGTGGATGGATTTTCGTTGGTTGGTGTGAACGGAGGGGGAGGAACCGATGTGCAGGACGTCAAGAGTACAACGAACACAAGGAAAACGGCAAAGTTTTTTCTCATGGCACGATCCTTTATTGTAAAGTTAATAAATATGATAAATATTATACGATATTAAAGATGCTCATTGTCAAGGATTGCCATCTATTTAATAATTTTGAGGGTGATCGTATCATTTTGTCTCCCGGGAGTATGCAGACCTGTCAAGGGGGCGGGGGAAAACCTTCTATATGCCCGGGTTGCTTATTGAAAACCTGTAAAAGGTCACTATAATAATAATGATTTATAAATAAGATATATATCATCAAAATAATATATTTATCTTTTGTTTTAGGAGGAAAAACATGAACGTTCAATCCAAGGTGTTTATTGTAACGGGGGGCGGAAATGGAATTGGCAGGGAACTGGTACTGCTGCTGCTGAAGAAAGGCGCCCGGGTGGCGGCTGTGGATATCAGTGAGAAAGCCTTGCAGGAAACTTTTGATATGGCGGGCAGCCACAAGGATCGCCTCTCCATCCATGTTGTGAACATTGCTGACCGTGCTGCTGTTGAAGCCCTGCCGGACGCGGTGCTTGCCGCCCACAAGGCTGTGGACGGCTTGATCAACTGTGCCGGAATCATTCAAAAATTTGTCCGGTTTAACGACCTGCCCTATTCAGAAATTGACCGGGTGATCAATGTCAATCTCTATGGCACGCTCTTCATGACGAAAACCTTCCTGCCTCACCTGTTAAAACGATCGGAAGGTATCATCGTCAATGTTTCCAGTATGGGCGGCTTTTTACCCGTGCCTGGTCAAACGATTTACGGTTCTTCCAAGGCGGCGGTCAAGTTGTTCACGGAAGGGTTGAATTCAGAACTGACCGGTACGAATGTGCACGTCATGGGGGTTTTCCCCGGGGCAATAGGCACCAATATTGCCGCCAATTCCGGTGTTGGACCCTTGGTCAGCGATCCGTCCAAGGTGCAGAAAGGGATGAAAATGTCCACGCCCCAGTTTGCGGCGGAGGAAATTATCAAAGGAATTGAGGGGAACAAGTACCGGGTTTTGGTTGGAAGCGATGCAAAATTGATGGATTTCCTGTCCCGCATGGTGCCAAAACAGGCGGCAAAATTTATCTACAAATCGATGGGGCATTTGTTGGATTAGTTGTATCCATCCCATCCCCGCCCCCTGCTTTACGCTGACGACTTCACCTGCACTGGAGCGCAGACCAGGGGGCTTTTGTATTTCCAGATATAATCAAACTGCCGGATGGTTGTCCCTGCCTGTATCAAATCATCTGCTCTTGAAAACATCATCCGGAAATTGTGCCAGGCAATGTATGTGGAGGAATCCATGAAAACGCTGAACCAGTACATGGATGAATATAAACAACAAATGGAAAAGGGGATGATCCCCAAAGCATACCATGGATTGATGGAATATATCCTGTCCTTGCGGACGTACTTCAAGACGAAATACCCCGAATTATACGTTTCCGGGGGCATCTATTTTGGATACATGGACATGACGTATTTTGCCATTGTTCCGGAATCCTTGAAGCACCGCAATTTGAAAATTGCGATTGTGTTTATTCACGAAACATGCCGGTTTGAAGCCTGGCTGGCGGGATCCAACAAGCAGGTGCAGAAGCGGTATTGGGACTTTTTCAAGCGCAGCGGCTGGAATCAATACCGGCTGGTGCCTTCCATTGCGGGTGCCGATTCAATCCTTGAACATTCCCTGGCGGACACCCCCAATTTTGATCACCTTGATGCCCTGACAGATCAAATCGAACGGGAAACCATGAAATTGATCGCCGATGTGGAAACCTTCCTGACCCGTCATGGGATGGAGTAGACCCGTTGGCGGGATGAAAGATATTCTGATCAACAAAGAGGAGAGAATGAATGTTGCATGAATCCATGGATGCCGGTTTGCAGAAATTAATCGATGGAAATCGCCGTTTTGTCTCTGGACACTTGACAAGCCCACACCAATCGATTGAACGCCGCCAGGAAATCATTACCCGGCAGGAGCCCTTTGCCATTATTTTGGGTTGTTCCGATTCACGGGTGCCCCCGGAGTTGATTTTTGATCAGGGATTGGGGGACCTGTTTGTCATTCGAGTGGCGGGGAACATCCTGGATGAGGCTGTGCTGGGAAGCCTGGAATATGCTGTGACTCATTTGCGGGTTCCATTGCTGGTGGTGCTGGGACATTGTGAATGCGGCGCGGTGAAGGCGACAATTGAAGCCCTTGAATTGCATGAACACGCGGAGGGTCATCTTGGGTATATTGTTGACACCATCCAACCGGCAGTGGATGATGCGGAGCACCTGGAAGGGGACCTGATCGATTGCGCCATCCATGCAAATGTGGACCGGATTATTCAGCACCTGATGCAAAGCGAGCCGGTGATCTCCTCTGCAATGAACGAGGGGAAGCTGCATATTGTTGCCGGGTTTTACGATTTGAAAACCGGGCTGGTTGAGTTCTCCTCTCCATAATTTCTGGTAATTCAACAAATGATCTTGTGGTGAATGACGGTTTGGCGTGGTGTTGGAGAATGTTGGAAATCCCCAAAAATCATTGCGATTAAGATCGATGAACCGGTAAATCCATCCCGGACTTGTGCATCCCATGGGAAGCAGTGTCGGTATTCAATTCGGAAAAATATAGGCATGATTGGAGCCAGGAGGAGCAAATCGTGGCAGACACATATTACCCCGAGCCTACGGTTGGCGCGTTGATTATTGATTCAAGTGGCAGGTTTCTGCTTGTCCGCTCCCATAAATGGAGGAACCTCTATGTAATCCCTGGCGGGCATATTGAACTGGGAGAAACCATGGCTGATGCGTTAATCAGGGAAGTCAAGGAAGAGACCAATTTGGATGTGTCTGATCTGGAGTTCCTGCTCTTTCAGGAATTTATCTTTGACGATTCCTTCTGGAAGCAAAAACATTTTATTTTCTTTGATTTTGCCTGCCGGGCTGTCTCAATGGATGTACAATTGAATTCCGAGAGTCAGGAATACCTGTGGATCATGCCTGAAGAACGATTTGAACTGCCCATTGACCCATATACCTTGCGCACGATGGACGCATACTTGAAAATTCACTCCCCTGGTTGATCTGAAAGGAGAAAGGTATGGCATTTTCAATTCTGTTGGGATATGCAACCCGGTATGGTTCCACCAAGGAAGCCGCCGATGTGGTTGCTGCAACGTTGCAAGAAGCCGGTTTCCAGGTGGATCTTCAACCGGCGCGGGAAGTAAAATCACTGGTCGGGTATGGGGCGGTGGTGCTGGGCGCGCCGCTCCAGATGTACCACTGGCACGAAGATGTCATTCGTCTGCTGCTGCGGCATCAAAAAGCCATCCAGCAGGTCCCTGTGGCTGTGTTTGCCCTGGGACCAACCACAAGCCCTTACGACGAAAAGGAATGGACCAGTGCCCGTCAGCAGCTTGATGGGGACCTGGCAACCATGCCCTGGTTTTCCCCGCTGGATGTCCGGATCTTTGGCGGCAGGATGGACCCCGCCAAATTGCGTTTCCCCATGAACCTGTTTTCCAAAGCGGTTCCGGCGAGCGATATGCTGGATTTGGCGGACGTGCGCGCCTGGGCGGCAGACCTGGCGGGCAAACTGTACCCTGTTTCCGAATAAATCCCCTCTTTTCCCGGAAAGATAAATGCCTATAATGAGTATATCCGACTCATCCCATTCAAAGGAGAAAGATTATGGGCGATAAAGGCGGCAAGAAGGACAAGAACAAAGCTATCAAGCAAAAACAGCAGAAGGAACAGAAAAAGCAGGACCAGCAGAAAACAAAGCTGCCAGCCAACAAGGGCAGTTGATGACAAACCAGCTCCTTTTCTGGATGCAGCAGGGACAGCGATGTCCCCGGTGATTTTGCGCGCCCATTGATGAGATCTGTGGACTGCCTACAATCACCTGTCCTGCACCCGGACATGGAATGGAAATCCGGGATTGTGCCATCCTTAAGACCGGAGGCGACCCAATGAACAAACTTTCGACAGAATATGTGGACCTGGGGGACATTCGCATCGCTTACCGCCAGCACGGCAGTGGGCGTGCGCTCCTGCTGCTGCATGGCAATTCGGGCAGCAAGGCAATGTTCAAGCCGTATCAATTGGAACACTTCCCACAATTTCACACCTTTGCCCTGGACAGCCGCGGGCACGGGCAGAGCATCTCAACCGACGAGGAAATTACCATCGAACAGATCAGTCGGGATGTCATCCGGTTTTGCGAGGCGAAGGGCATTCACCAGGCGGATGTGATTGGATACAGTGATGGAGGGAACATTGCCCTGCACCTGGCAAACAAGGCTCCCGACACTTTCCCGCGCATCATTGCCGTCTCGCCGAATTACCTGGTCAGCGGAACCACCGATGAGTCCTTGCAGACGTTAGGGAACATGTTGAAGATGATGTCTTTTCTGTCCCGCCTGGGATTCAACATGAAGAAGTACATCCTTCGCTTCCATATGATGATGGTGGATATTGGCATTACGGAGGAGGAACTGGGCAGCATACGCACCCATCTGAAAATCCTCTACGCGGAGAATGACATGATCAAGGAGGATCACCTGGTTCGCCTTGCAGGGATCATCCCTCATGCCAGCCCGGAAAAAATCATGGGCTGCACCCACCTGACCATCATGCGGAACCCGGCTGCCATCCGGTCCATGCAGGCATACCTGTCCACCGGGATTTCTTAATTCCCGGCTCTTTGTTTGAATTTCTTTAGGAAAGGACCAGACATGAAATCGTCCAAATCCTCCACCGTCCTGGTGGCAGTGGCGTGGATTACCATCCTGGCAATCATGCTTCCCCAAATCATTCTGCAGGAAATTTTCCATTTCCCGGTTTCGGAAAATTTGCAGTATCAAATTGCATTCCCGGTCTTGCTTGCCGGTCTGGTCCTGGTTTTTGTTGTGAAAACCCTGCGTCCCTTGCGCCTGTTTTTTGGTTTGTTCCTGGTGCTGGTGTGCGCCCAGTGGCTGGTCTACACCCGGCTGGATCAATTACCCATCTATCAACGCTGGCTCCAGGACCCATCCTTCAACATCTATATGCTGGCGGAGCAATCCATGCACTTGGTGGTCACCCTGGCTATCATTGTTTTTTTATGCATTTAGAAAAAGAATTTTACGTCATTCTTTCTGGCGAAAGGGGATATATCCGCACCGGTGGAGCCGGTGCGCTGGCTGGGTGTCAAGGCGGGAGAAAGGTGGGGAAAATTTGGCTGGATCCTTGCCATCTGCATCAGCCTGGGCACGCTGGCATTTTTGGTCATTGCCGGGCGTCCACCGATGGAGTTTGTAGTGAAAGCCCTGCCATTCCTGCCGGCGGTGCTGCTGGCTGCCGCCTTGAATGCATTCAACGAGGAATTGACCTACAAGGCATCATTCCTCTCGGTGCTGGAGGATGCGGTTGGCAGGCGGCAGGCGCTTCTGTTGGTGGCGGCATTCTTTGGTCTCTTGCATTTTTATGGCGTCCCATATGGCATTGTGGGGGTGATTCTGGCTGCATTTTTGGGGTGGATTTTGGGAAAGTCGATGCTGGAAACACGCGGGCTTTTCTGGGCGTGGTTCATCCACTTTTTACAGGACGTGCTGATTTTTGCCTTCCTGGCGATTGGGTCCATCACCCCGGGTGGGTAGTGGGACTTTCTTGGAGAAGCCCTTGATGAAAAACGAACAATCCGGCAGGAAAGATGTCTGTATAAATATTTGACATACTTATAATATGTGTAACATAATTCCAACGTCCCCGGAAATGAAAATCGCATCAATTGACGGGATGTCTCCAGCATATGGACAGGCGCTTTCTGTTCATGATGCTGGCTTACAGGAGGGAGGGATGGCGATGCCAGGAGAGATTGAAAAACAGGTTTATCGGGTCCATCTTCGGGAGGACCGCTTGTACAGGGGAATGCAGAAAAGCGATTAAGGATTGGTACCCTGCTGGAGCACATGGGTCCGGTTTGACGGGGTCTGCTTGTGCTATTGATTCTTATGACGGCGGCTTTCCCATCGCGCTCTATTTTGTTCCTGCATAAGGTAACACTGGTAACTGCCCCTGCTTCGGTCTTCTCCGTGGAACGTGCCATGCTGCATCTGCCGGTTATTGCACTGGAACCACATCCCAGTGTATCTGCTGCCCTGGCTGCAGTGCGCGATTATCTTGTCCAGCAACTCACTGTGTTGGGTTTCCAGCCGGAAATCCAACAATCCAGTTCCATTGAAAATGTGGTTGCCCGGCTGCCATCCGGTCCATGCAGGCATACCTGTCCACTGGGATTTCTGAGTTGCCTACTCTTTGTTTGAATTTCTTCAGGAAAGGACAGCCGGTTCTCTTGCTGTCGTTTCAGGGGAAGTTATTTGATCTTTGTGCAGGTGTAATAACAACAGGGAGAGCTTTCATTTCCCTGGTAATGCTCCATGATAAAACCGGTCTCTGTCAGGATGATCACGACATGGCGTTCTTCATCGACACGGGTTTCAATTTCTTGTCCACTGGATCTGTCAACGAGGATGTAATACCCCATAAATGTTCTCTTAAAGGTATTGACATCTATCTTCTGGTACTCTTCTGAAGTCCCGCCGGACGGCGAGTAGATGAGTTTGTCTCCCTCTACCTCCATGGAAACCATCATATTACCACTTGTTGAGCAAATGCAACCGTTATCTGTGGCGCTGACAGTGTATTCAATCTCGTTGCCTGTCATCTTTACCTCAGGTGGTGATGCCAGCGGCGCGGCTCCATCAGCAGGTTCTTCTGGTACATTAACCTGGTTCGCCGGGATGGTATCTTCTCCTGAGGTCATTGGTTCATACCCCGGGGCTGAAGCAGTTTGGGTCAGTGATTCGATTTTTTCAATCTCCTCGTCAATACCCCAATTTATGCCTTCATAGGAAATTGTGCAGGCAAGCATTAAGAACAAAACAGAAGCCAGAAGCAGTGCAGTCATTTTTTTCATGATGAACCCTATTTAATGTAAAGTCGTGTTGGTTTCTGGATCTGATTGATTATATCATAC
>ERZ1645192.3144-NODE-3144-length-13586-cov-6.138349_pt1 | contig 13586 bp, 15 predicted proteins | sample MGYA00575354_ERZ1645192 | MGnify/ENA primary metagenome ERZ1645192 (study PRJEB40844, sample SAMN11349763) | freshwater sediment metagenome | isolation source: river sediment | host: Sediment | place: India: Faizupur Khadar , New Delhi | collected 2017-02-21 ... | reverse complement strand
CCCGTCATGGAATCGACCACGAACAGGGTTTCCGAAGGATTCAGCGCTTTTTTCACAGCTTCGATCTCGTTCATCATCTCTTCATCGATGGCGAGACGTCCCGCAGTATCAACGATGACGGTGTTAAAATTCTTTTCGCGCGCATAGCTCACCGCCGCGGCGAATCCTCCGGATCCATTCCCGAGAAGCACTGAGATGTTGTTCGAGCCGTAGTTCGCGGTCGCCACGTCGAGCTTTCCGTCACGGTTGAAAACCACGGCCAGGGAGACGGCCATGAGGGGAAACACCTGCCTGTTTCCCCGGCGGTCCACGGAATGGATAGCCCCGCGCATTCTGTCTTCCTGATCGTAGAAATTGGGCACAATGGAGTCAAAATTGTCGATGACCAGCTGACAGGCCCCCTCGGCCTTGTCCGGGGGCACGATGAAGACGAAATCGTCCCCGCCCACATGACCGACGAACGTGTTGGAGCCCATGAACGCGCGAATGCTGTTGACGATGACCCGGGCCGTCATCAGCAGCACCTCGTCCCCCCGCGAAAAGCCGTATTTGTCGTTGAAGGATTTGAAATGATCCAGATCGATATAGGCCAGGGCAAAATCCTCCCGCCTGTCGATGAGATCCTGAATTCTGTGGATGATGGACGTGTTGCCGGGCAGCTTGGTCAAGGGGCTGGCGTCCAGCTCCCTGGTCGAACGGTGATAGGCCAAAATCAGCCGGCCCTTGACCGTGGCCGGCGACAGCGGGCGGACCACGAAATCATCGATCTCCAGATTGCTGAAATCCAGGTCATCGACCACGGATTCGTCCTTCAGACAGAGTACCACTGGCAATTGCCGGTAAACGTTCTCGCCCTTGATGAGGCGGATGAGCTCCACCCCGGGCATGTCCGGAAGATCCCCGTCAACCACCAGCAGGTCCGGCGGGTCCGAGAACAGATGCTCCAGGGCAGATGCCCCCCGGCCGAAACAGGTCCAGGCGACCTTGTCCTCGGGCCACAGGGCGCGCAGACTGCCCTCCAGCTTCGGGTCGGCGGTGACCAGAAAAAAATGCTTGCCGTCTTTTGCCATAGCTCACCTAGATCAGTTCGGCGAATTCCCGCTCCAGCCCGCCCATGATCGCGTGCAGACGGTCCGGGGTGACCTGCAGGGCTTCCAGTACGCCGTCGTCCAGGGCGCTGATCTGGTCGTCTCCGCCGCTGCCCACCCCGAAAAGACGGGCCAGAAAGTCGCCGACATGCACCACCTGGGCGACCTTGGGATAGTACGATGCGGACATGGGGCGATGGTGACAGGCCAATCCTTCCTTCAGGTTGGGCGGGAGGTTCCAGTAGGAACTCAGCCACATGTTGACGCGGTCATGTCCGAAGCCCAGCACTTCCAGCTCGGCCTGGCGGTAGGTCAGGTCCCGCTCCCTGACCAGGTTGTCAATGGCCGCACGGCTTTCGGGCAGTTGCACCGCTGCCACGACCTTGCCGAAGTCATGCAGGAGCCCTGCCACGGCATAGAGTTCGGGATCAGGGCAGCCGATGCTTCGGGCCACGGCAGAGCTGGCCATGGCACAGCCCAGGCTGTGTTCCCACAGCCCCTTCATGTTCGCGTTCATGACATCAAAGACAGAGGTGGAAATGATCAGGCCCCTGATGACATTGAAACCCAAAAGAACCAACGCGTGCTGAATGGACCCAATCCGACCAGGAAATCCGTAAATGGGGGAATTGACCATCTTCAGCACCTTGGCCGAAAGCACCTGATCTTTGGCAATGGCCTTGCCAATCTGATCCGTGGATGAAGCAGGATTCTCGAACAGGGCGGCCACTTCGTGCAGGACCCCGGGCAGGGTGGGCAGGTCCTTGACCGCCAGAATCTGGCCTTTGTGCTTGGTACGGAGATCCTCAGGCATCATGTGTCTCCGTCCCTCCGGCTCTGGACTGCCGCAGCCAAGGCGCACTTCTGCGCGAAATAATCCCGAACCACGCCTTTGACCTGCTGCATATAGGGGTTGTCCTTGAAATTGCGAAAAAGATACTCGAGATGCTCAACCTTGCCGGCAAGGGCCTCGGCCCCCCCTCCCGCTCCAGTATCCAGCGCATCGCCCTCCACGACCACCTCCCCCACGCCCATGGCGTCAAGCCTGGAGATGAGAGCGGGGGTGAGGACCGCGCCAGCGGCGACAAGCACAACCCCGTCTTCACGGGTCACGGGCTTGGCCACAACCATTTCCGGTCCGGCCACTTCCAAGGCAATCTTCTGCATGGCTGCCACCGCTATTCCAGACAATCAGGGTTCAAGCGCATAGTACATCCCGGGCAGCTGCTTCACAAGCCCCTGCAATTCCATGAACAAAAGGGTGGAGCTGACCTTGTCCGCAGTCCATCCGGACAGGCGGATCAGGGCATCGATGTGAACCTGATCCTGGCCGCGCAGATGCTGAAAGAGAATGTGCTGGTCGGGATCGTCGGGCTCCACTGGGTGCGCAACGAAAGAATCGCGCTGCGCTGCCGGAGAAAATGCCAGGCGCACCTGCAGTTCGCGCAGGATGTCCTCCCCGCTCTGGACCAGACAGGCGCCCTGGCGGATCAGCTGATGGCAACCCTGGAAGGTTTTCATGGTGGCTGGGCCAGGCAGGGCGAAGACTTCGCGGTTTTGGGCCAGAGCCAGTTCCGCGGTGATCAGGCTGCCACTGCCCAAGGCCCCCTCCACGACCAGCACGCCGAGGGAGAGTCCACTGACGATACGGTTACGGTGGGGGAAATTGACCCCCTCGGGCCGGGTGCCCGGCGCAAACTCGCTGACAATGAGGCCGCTGGCCGCAATGCGGCGCCACAGGTCCGTGTTGGCTGCCGGGTAGACGAGGTCTATACCTGTGCCCAGGACTGCGATGGTCGAGCCCACCTCGCCCAATGCACCCAGGTGGGCGGCCCGGTCGATGCCGAAGGCAAATCCCGAGACCACGCAGACCCCGGCCCGGCTCAAATCGGAGGCAATGGACTCCGCCATCTGCAAGCCATAGCGGGAACACTGCCTGGATCCGACCATGGCCACACACGGCCGGCCCAGCAGACCCAACTCCCCCTGATAATACAAAAAAAGAGGTGGGTCTGGAATCTGGCGCAGCAGTTCGGGATAGTCCCTGTCCGGAAAGCAGACGATCTGCAGCCCCAAATCCAGGGCTGCCTTGGCTTCCAGCCCGGCCTTTTCCTGCCACTGACCTACGCCGAACTCGGACTGCACCTTGAGGGGAACCAATTCCCGGGCCGCCCAGCTCCGAAAATCGGCTGCAGCGGCCTTGGCGCTGCCGTATGCCGTCAGCAGCCGCTTCCACGTTCGGGGCCCCAGGCCGCGTGTGTGGCGCAGGGCCAGGGATGCGGAAAACTCATCCACGTGCGACCACCTGCACGGCAGTTTCGCTGCGGCGGTCCAAATTCGCGCGGGCCTTGCGGCCAAGACGAGCGGCGGGGGCCCCGGGATAGCCGGCTTCGAGCCGATCCAGATAGGCCCTGGCCTGCTCGATCCGACCCTGGCGCATGGCGGCATAGGCCAACTTCAGCAGGGCGTCGGGGCTCTTGGAGTGCCTGGGATAAAGCCGCACCACCTCCGCGAAGGATCGGCTGGCCTCTTCGTAATGGTGCTGGGCATACCAGGTCTCCCCTGTCCAGTAGAGGGCATTGGGCTTGAGCGGATGCGCGTGAAAACGGCGCGTGAACTGGCCGAAGAGTTCCCGGGAGCGAGCGAACTCGCCCTGCTCATAGTCCCGCAAGGCCTGGGCGTACAGCTTCTGTGGATCGAGGTTGTCAGCCGGGGCAGGCCGGGGCGGGGCTGCGGCCTGCCTGACCTGAGGCTGCGGGGATGATTTCTCCGCGAGGGCGTCCGGCTCCGGGACCGTGGCGTTGCCGGAAAGGACGGACTGGACAGGCCCGGAAGGCGGGGACAGACTTGGCGGCAGCTGGGCCACAACCACGTTGAAGTGACTGATGCGCCAGCTGCGCGAGACGGGCAGGCGCAGAATTCGGTGCGAAGGAGTCTCCAGATCGAGAATCAGGGTCCCCAACTCGGCCTGGATGGACTTGAGGCTGCGCAGAATTTCTCCGATCCGCACGTCCTGGAACCCGCCCGGGCTTTCTGGGCAGACCCCAAACCGGTTCCAGCCCATGCCGCCAAGCATGAGCACGACACCGGCAGCAATCCCGGCCAGAAACACCAGCGCTGCTTTCATCCCTTCTCCACCTTCGTATGGCGCGACCAACATCACCGCATAGGGGAGAACCCGGGAATTTTCAAGTCAGGCCTGCCTTGCCTCCAGCGTGCTTTTGGGGCAGATAGCCCGCATCCGGCCGGACCATTCCCGAGCCGCACAACGACTGCATGCGCGAGGTTTTTTATGGTCCTCTCCATCCCGTCCTGGGCCTTTGCCCTCCTCCCTCTGGCTTTCTTCGTGGCCGCGCTGTTCTGGGGCGCCCCGGCCGTGGCCCTGGTCAGCGAGCTCATCGGCGCCGTCACCGGCAAGCCCTTTCCGGCCCGCTGTGCCCGCCAGATTTCAGCGCTGGCCGTGCGTGGTCATGCCCTGGGCTGGATGTGCGTGCTGATCGCAGGCGGCGTGCTCTGGTCTGGCTCTTTCTGGCAATCCCCCTGGGCGACAGGGAACCGCTTGATGCTTATCCTCGCCATGGCCCTGCCACTCTGTGGCACGCTGGCCCTGGTGGCCTATGATCTGGGATGGAAGGGGGCGCGGGAGCGCAGACTTTTTCACATCCTGCTCGGATGCGTGGCCAACGTGCCCATCAAGTACGGATATTGGGGTCTGGCGGGATTGGCCCTGCTCGCCTTTCGAGACCTGCCCCCTGGGCCCCCTGCCTTCTTGCCCCCGGCCAGTTCGCCCCTGTGGCCGCTGTTCGGGCTATGGATGCCCCTGTCCCTCTGCCTCGCCGGCGGACTTGGCCTTGGATATCTGGTCCTGCGCCGGAACAAGGATGACTGGGGGCGGGACTACTACCGATATGCCGCCCCGTTTCTTGGCAAATGGCAGATTGCCGGCGGATTGATGACCCTGGCCATGCTCGTGTGGCTGTTTGTCAGCCTGCAGGGCGTGTTCAACCTCTTTCTGCCCCGCATTTTCTATCCCGGCCTTGGCAGCGCCATCTGTCTGGTTCTGGCCATGGCCCTGTCCCTGGTGCTGTGCTGCAGTGAAAATCCCATGCGGCTCAAGGGTTCCATGGCCGGCATCATCGCGTTGTGCTATCTGCATTGCGCCCTGCTCGTGGCTGCAATCTGCGAGACCTTGACCCGCTATGTCCCGGGCTGGTCTCTGCCAACCTTCGTGCCCGATCTGCTGCAGCTTGTCGGGTAGCCAACCCGGCAACGACTCAGCTGTCGCTGTCCTGCTGCAACTGGTGCCGGTGGTTCGTCCATAGATTCCAGAGGGTGCCCTTGGACCACTGACCCTGGCTGGACAGGGTGGGCACGCCTTCGGCCTGGAATATCTCGCAGATGCGGGCGAAGGAGAGACCCCGGTTCCGCAGGTCGCGGATGCGTTCGAGCACGGCACGCTTATGGCCGGAAAGGAGGCGGGGGCTGGAGCGCCGGGGCTCTTCCTTCTGCCGGTTGGTGCTCTCGGTCAGGGATTCGAGGAGGGCGATCAGGTCGGTGATCCGATCCCCCTGCTCGCGCAGCATGGTCTTCATTTCGGCCATCTCGGCCCGCAGGTGATCGAGAGAGGCCCGATCCCGCTCGACCAGCCTGGACAGGGCCTCGTCGCGGATGCCCCGGGCCCGCTGGCGCGCCTCGTCGGCGGGGCGGGTCACGACCTTCCCCCCGCGTCAACCCCTTCGAACGGCGGCCACGGGGCGTGCGCTGACCCGCGCTGATCCGCGGCAGAGTGGGACACGTGGACGTCGAAGAAAACCATGTCACTCCGTGATCCGCCGAGACGGCGGAGTTTTCAGGACGATAATCCTATGGTTGAGCCGTCCAGAGGGTCCCGACCCGGACCACCTGGATAAGGCTCTGCCGGCCAAGACGCTGTTTCAGGTATTCCTTGAAGGCCACCTTGACCATCTCTTCCCGGCTCATGTTGCGCAGATAGTCGCCCGAGGCCAGGAGCTTCCGAAACGTTCCCGTCAAGGACGAACTCCCCTCGCCGCGGGCGAGGGCCTCAAGGTAGGGGGCGACTGTGGCGCGCAGGCTTTCCGCGCTGTCCGCCAGCAGGTCACGGTACATGGCCGCCAGCTCCTTGGCTCCGGGCAGGCGCGGAGATTCGAGCACGGTTTTGAAATCCGAGGCGAAACGCTTGATGCCGTTGATGATGTGACTGGCCTTGACCATGTTCATCCCGGCCCATCCGGCGTTGAGCCATTTGAAGGACCCCACCCGAACAATGCCTGCGGCGTCATCGGCCACGAAAACAAGGACGGAGTGGGCATTGTACATGTAGGAATCAACCCAGCCCAAACCCGTTTTGGTCAACCCCTTTTCTTCGGAGTACAGGTAGTTCCAGTTGGCGTCATCGCCGACCACGCAGCCCTTGCGGCCCACATCGGACGGCTCGGACTGACAGGACACGGAAATCAGAACTTGTCCAGTGGGTCCGGGAAAGACCGCCATGGCTCGATTCTGTTTGTATGCGTAATAGCCGCCAGTGTTGGCGTCCGGAGTGATGACCTCTCGTTCCGTGCCCCGGATCAAAGCCGTCCCCCTCTGTCCTATGGACTGGGCCAATTTTTTCAATTCCATGTCCATGGAGCGATCCAGCCATTCCTGTTCGCGCACCGATGAGGGCATGGTCACATAGATCGGAATGTCCGGATTGTAGACGTACTCGGTGAGCCGGGCCAGAGTTCCTCGCAGGGTGAAGGAGTAAAATGCGCCGGTGGCCTTGTTCCGGTCCTGCATGGCCATGCTCGTGTCCGCGGCCGTGGATCGCACGAAATCAACGATGCCGGAAACCTGGTCCCGGGCGAAATCCTTTTTCGTCACCGGCACAGACAGGAGGTATTCCAGCCCTGGGTAGAGGGCGTCAGGAACGGACTGCTGGGCCAGGGAACGGCCAGGTATGGTCAGACAGAGTGTCACCAACATCCAGAGAAAAGGGCGAAAAAGCATAGTATCCTTCCCGTTGGGAGTTCACCGCCGCAGCGGTCAAAAGTTGTGGTGTTGCGGAAAATCAGACCCTTTTTTTCTTTTCTCACACCATGGCCTTGGATTCAAGGGCCGGATGGAGGCCCAAACGGCGGCAGCTCCCATATCTCCCCTGTCCTGGACGAAGACGCGGACCTGGGCTATACAGGAATGCGTCGCAACCAACCCGATGCCATGACAGATTCGCCCACCCTCACCGTTGACCTCCGGTCTGATTCCTTGGGTCTGGCCTTGCGCGGGGCTCTGAACCTGCACACCACCCCGGCAATCCTGAACCGGCTGGCCAAACTTCCCCTGCCCCTGCCCGGCCGCATCAGCGTGGACATGGGCGGAGTGGAACGCATGGATGACTGCGGGGCCCTGGTCATGATCCGCCTCCAAAGAATGGCCAGGGAGCACGACAGCGCGATCACTTGGCAGAACATCCCCGAACATGTTCAGGAAGTGGCGCGTTTTTTGCGCCTCGAAAGCCTGCCGGAAACCACCCGGTCCACGAAGACAAAACCCGGTTTTCTGGCCCGCTTCGGGATGAAGACCCTTCATGTCACAGACCAGGCGGGCAACCATGTGGCCTTTGTGGGCGAACTCACCGTCGGCCTCTTCTCGCTGTTCAGGCATCCCGGACGTCTCCGTCTGGGCGACACGATCACATACATGCAACGGGTTGGCGTGGACGCCCTGCCTATCGTTGGGCTGATCAGCTTCCTGCTGGGTCTGATCATGGCCTTCATGTCCGCGGTGCAGCTGCAGCAGTTCGGGGCCAACATCTACGTGGCCTCCCTGGTGGCGCTGGCCATGGTCCGCGAACTGGGACCGATCATGACGGCCATTATCGTGGCTGGCCGGTCCGGGTCGGCCTTTGCCGCTGAAATCGGAACCATGAAGGTCTCAGAGGAAGTGGACGCCCTCATCACCATGGGCTTTCAGCCGACCATGTTCCTGGTGGCCCCCAAGGTCAGCGCCTCCTTTCTGGTGGTACCCCTGCTGGCCCTCTATTCCAACCTTTTCGCCATTGCAGGCGGGCTGCTGATCGGAGTGACCACCCTGAACCTGACCCCCCATGCCTACATGCTGCAGACCATGAACACCCTGACCATCTTCGACGTGAACTGGGGAATCTTCAAGAGCGCCATCTTCGCCGTGCTCATTGCCGCCATCGGCTGTTTCAAGGGCTACCAGGTCCGTGGCGGGGCGGCCAGCGTGGGCCAGGCGACCACCTCTGCGGTGGTCACGAGCATGTTCATGATCATCCTGGTGGACTCAATCCTGGCCGTCATCCTGAGGTACTGGAGGCCATGACCAGTCCGGTCATTTCCGTACGGGGTCTGACCATGGGATTCGGCGGACAGACTCTGATGGAGAATCTCGATTTCGACATCCTGGGTGGGGAAATTTTCGTCATCCTGGGTGGAAGCGGCTGCGGTAAATCCACCCTGCTCAAGCATCTGGTCGGCCTGCACAAGCCCATGTCCGGATCCATCACCATCGCCGGAATGCGCATGGACCCTGGCGATACCGAGACCTTCCATCGCATCCTGGCCTGCATAGGAGTCATGTATCAGGGAGGGGCACTCTTCTCCTCCATGACCTTAGGCGAAAATGTGGCACTGCCCATCGCCGAGTATTCCGATCTGGACCAAGGGGACATCGCCGACCTTGTCCGGCTGAAGCTGCGTCAGGTCGGCCTGGAAGGATTTGAACACCATCTGCCCGAGGAACTGTCCGGAGGGATGAAAAAACGGGCGGCCATCGCCAGGGCGCTGGCTCTCAACCCCGGCATACTTTTTCTGGACGAACCTTCGGCCGGCCTGGATCCCATCAGTTCGGCCGAACTGGATGCCCTGATCCTACGCCTGAACCGCACCCTGGGCGCCACCTTCGTGGTCGTCACCCACGAATTGTCTTCCATCTTCACCATTGCAGGCCGGGTCATCATGCTCGATAAGAAATCCAAGTCCATCATCGCCGAAGGCGACCCCCGAGTCCTGCGGGACACAAGTCCGCATCCCTTCGTCCGCCAATTCTTCAATCGACGGCCGGAAATGGAGGCATAATGGCTTCGGCTCGCGTCAATTTCACTGTGGGGCTGTTCATGACCGCCGGGCTGGCCCTGGCCACCGTGGCCATTATCTGGCTGGGCATGACGTCCTTCCTGCGCAAGGGCGAGATGTTCGTAACCTATTTCGACGAATCCGTGCAGGGCCTGGGCGTTGACTCCCCGGTCAAGTACCGGGGTGTGCCCGTGGGCCGGGTTACGGACATACGCATCGCCCCTGACTATCATCTCATTGAAGTGGTCATCCTGGTCGATGACGAACACACCGGGGTTGAAAACCGCTTTGCGGGGAGCGTGGCCAGCCTGGCCAACGTGGGTATCACCGGGGCCATGTTCGTGGAAATCGACAAGGCCAAACCCAGCACATTGGACTTGGCACCGCCCCTGAGTTTTACTCCGGAATATCCGGTCATCCCTTCCAAACCGTCGGAGATCAAAAAATTCTTTTCCGAGATCGAACAAATTGCCAGGAAGATTCAGTCCATCGATTTCAAAGGCATCTCGGACCAGGCCCTGGCCACGTTCGGGTCCCTCAACGCCGGCATCGAATCCGCCCAGATCGGGGCCATTGCGTCTGACATCCGCACCTTGCTGGCCAGCCTCAATGCCGTGGCCGATCCCACTCGCCTGAATGCCATGGCCCAGAACATGGATCGCACCGTCCTCGCCTCCCGAACGTTGATGGAAAGGGCTGCGACTGACCTGAGCCGCCTGGATGAAATTCTGGGTCAAATTCAGGGCATAGTGAATGCCAGCCGGCCACACATAGAAAACACCCTGGGATCCATGGCCTCCACGACCCTCAAGGCTGACGCATTCATGACCCAGAGCACGGCCACGGTGTTTCAGATGCAGTCCTCCATCAAGGAGTTGCAGGATCGCATGACCACCACAGCTGACAATCTCGAACAGACCTCCGCCAACCTGAACGCGCTCCTCAACAACCTGAAGGACCAGCCGTCCCAGCTTCTCTTTGCCCAGCCCAAGAAGCCGCGACAGGTGGAGGAATAGGGAACGAACATGGTCATCCGCCTTCTCGCATCGTGTCTTCTGGTCCTGACCCTGGCGGGTTGCGCTGCAACCCGTCCGTCCTCCCCGGACACCCGCTTCTACACCCTGGAATACGATCCCCCCCTCGTGGACGGCCAGCCCTGCAGCGCCGTCATCCAGATGACCCGCTTCGGCGTGGCCCCGGAATTCAACACCACGAAACTCGTCTACCGCGACCTGGCCTTCGGCCGCCAGGAATACGCCTACCATCAGTGGCGGGGCACGCCCCAGGCCCTGGTGGCGGATTATCTGCGCCGGGACATGCAGAAAAGCGGACTCTTCATGGCGGTCGCGGGCCCGAATTCATCCATGCCGGCCACACACCAGCTGGAGGGCGTTGTGGAGGAATGGATGGAACTGGACCAGGCGGAGCGATGGCTGGCCTCGGCAGAACTGACCATCACCCTTCTGGACGTTCGCACAGGGGGGATACCGGACCTGGTCATATTTCAACGGACCTACAAAACGTCGGAACCGTGTGCCAAAAAAAATCCCGCCTCAGTGGCCGAAGCCATGAGCCGGGTTATGCGGAACCTGTCACAAAGGATCGTCACCGACGTGCACGCTGCCGTGCGGAACTAGGAGAGTACCCTCCGCCTTCTAGGGTTTTCCGTCGGTGGTCAGTCCATTGAAGGACGCAATGATCTCCCAGGCCTGCTCGGCCGTGCTGACGTACTGGAAGATGTCCAGGTCCTCCGGGTTGATGGTCCCCTCCTCCACCAATGCATCAAAATTGATCACTTTTTGCCAGAAACGCCGGCCAAAGAGCAGGACCGGAATGGGCCGCACTTTGCTGGTTTGAATGAGGGTCAGGGCCTCGAAGAGTTCGTCCATGGTCCCGAACCCTCCCGGAAAGGCCACCAGGGCCTTGGCCCGCATCAGCAGATGCATCTTTCGGATGGCGAAATAATGGAACTGAAAGCTCAGTTCCGGGGTGATATAGGGATTGGGCTCCTGCTCGAAAGGCAGGACAATGTTCATGCCGATGCTTTTGGCCCCCACGTCGTGGGCGCCCTGGTTGGCCGCACCCATGATCCCGAACCCGCCGCCGGTCATGACCACGTGCCTGTACCGTTCTGAATTCTCGGAAATGAGCCGGCCGAGTTTGCGCGCTTCCGTATAGTAGCGGCTGTTGGCCACGATCGTGCGGGCGCGGACCAGCTCCTGGTGCAGAACCGGGTCCTCCGGGTTTTTCTTCAACCCATCCAGCACCTTTTCCATGCGCACATTGGCCGTTTCAGGATCAACCATGCGGGCACTGCCGAAAATGACCACCGTGGATTCGATCTGCTGCTCCTGCAGGGCCAGCTCGGGCTTCAGAAGTTCCAGCTGCAGCCGCACCGGCCGGAGCTCCTCCCGCAACAGGAAATCCTGGTCCTGGAAGGCCAGGCGATAGGATGGGGAATTGCACTGCGCCGTATTGACGTGCCTCTGGGCGGCCACGGCATCCTCGTTGGCCGAAGGGAACATTCCGAAACGACGGGAAAGTTTGGTTTTCATTGTCCTTCCTTGATTAAATGAAGCTCCCTGGCGATCTTTTCTGACATGCACGGGCGCCATGTGCACCGACCGCCCTCCAAAGACAAGCGGCCCTCACGGGCCGCCAAATCCAAATCATCACTCTCCGGCTGAGGCTGCAAGGCTCAATCCACGATTTTTTCCAGCCAATCCAGCGCCGCTGCGACCGTAGGGAAACCGATGGTGGCAGTCAAGACAATGACCGCATGCCGGACCTCTTCGGGGGTGGCTCCGGCCTGCAAGGCTCGCCGGGCATGGCTGCGCACGGCGCCCTCCGATCTGAGCGCCACCGACGCACCCAGCTGGATGAGCTGGATATCCTTGTCCTTCAAAGGCCCGGCCCCTTGCGCAGTCTTGCCCAATGTCTCGGCCGCGCCAATCAGATCCGGATACATCCCCTGCAGTTTCTGATAATGTTTGGGTTTACCCGTGCTCATGCGTTCCTCCAGTTCGTGAAATGGTTCGGGTCGTTCATTGACGCGACCATAAATCAATCATAGTGGCAACTGGTCCTGAAAAACAAGGAGTTTTGCCATGAAAATCGCCATCCCCACTGCCGGCGGCCATGTGGACGAACATTTCGGTCACGCCCGGACCTTCACCATTTTCACCTTGAGCAATTCCGGAGAAGTTCTGGAAGAGGAGACATTCTACCCCCCATCGGGCTGTGGATGCCAGTCCACTGTGGGAGTGACCATGCAGGCCAAGGGCGTGAGCCTGATGCTGGCAGGCAACATCGGCCAGGGCGCCATCACCAAGATGGCCGGGCACGGCATCAGTGTGATCCGGGGATGCGCGGGAGAGATCCGCGACGTCCTGACCCGTTGGCAGCGCGGAGAGATCACGGACCAGGACATCCTCTGCACCCATGACGGCTGCGGCCACCAGGGAAATTGACATGGAATGCCCTTGCCGCTCCGGACGTCTTTTCGCGGACTGCTGCGGCCCCATCATCACCGGAAAGACCGCGGCCCCGACGCCCGAAGCCCTGATGCGCTCGCGCTTCACGGCCTTCAGCCGCGACGAGATGGACCACCTGCGCGAGTCCATGGTCGAGGAGCACCGCAGCGAGTTCCACGCCGACGACGTGCGGCGCTGGAACCGGGAGACGGCTTGGCTGAACCTGGAGATCCTGGAGACGGCAGTGGACGGCGACGAGGGCATGGTCCGCTTCCGGGCGACGTTCCGCCACAAGGGCGGCACCCAGAGCCTGACGGAGCGCAGCCGCTTCGTGCGCCGTGAAGGCCGCTGGTACTATCTGGACGGGGAGCACGAGACCGCGACTGTCCGCAACGAACATCCCAAAGCCGGCCGGAACGATCCCTGCCCCTGCGGCAGCGGAAAAAAATTCAAGAAGTGTTGCGGGTAGAGTATATGTCTGTCATTTTTTCCATCGTCCTCGTCTTCGCCGTGATGCTTGCGGGCATTCGGCTGAAGCTGGGCCTTGGCCTGTCTATCCTGGCGGGCAGTCTGGTCCTGGCCCTGCTTTTCGGCATGACGCCGGCGGCCTGGATCAAGGCCATACCCAAGGCCCTGCTGACCGAGGAGGCCTTCGTGCTCTGCGCCATCATCGCCGTCATCCTGGTCTTCAGCGCCCTGTACTCGGCCTCGGGGCAGTCGGCACGGTTCATGAGCGCCATCCGCGGACGTATACGCTCCCGGTCCCTGCTGCTGGTCTTTTTCCCGGCCCTCATCGGCCTGCTGCCCATGCCCGGCGGCGCCATCTTCTCGGCGCCCATGGTGCAGAAGGCCGCCGAAGAACTCGACGTCTCGCCCCGGGACCAGACCCTCATCAACTACTGGTTCCGCCATATCTGGGAATTGGCCTG
>ERZ1645192.3143-NODE-3143-length-13589-cov-4.074331_pt1 | contig 13589 bp, 12 predicted proteins | sample MGYA00575354_ERZ1645192 | MGnify/ENA primary metagenome ERZ1645192 (study PRJEB40844, sample SAMN11349763) | freshwater sediment metagenome | isolation source: river sediment | host: Sediment | place: India: Faizupur Khadar , New Delhi | collected 2017-02-21 ... | reverse complement strand
ATCACCGGTTCTGGATGATCCTGAACCCGTTGATTGCGGGCCATTCATTTTTCATATTTGCAGAGATCGCATTAAAATATGAATACAACTCCAGAGACAAAAAAACTTGACATAGCAGGTTCTTTTGCAATTTATGTCCCTGCATCAATAGTAATGTTTTGCCTGACAAAATACGCAATTCCCTATTTAAGCAACGTAACCGGACAAGAAGCTATACTATTCTGGTTTATTGTTGCGGGATTGGGTATTTTTACGCCGTTAATAATAACGGGCTTATTGATATTAAAATCGGAAGGTTTCGGGATCTCAAAACATACTATTGTTAACAGATTGCGATTCAGAAAAATTACAAAACGCGACATCGTATGGAGTATTGCAGGATTATTGGGCGTTGTATTATTTAGTATGATAATCATGAATGGGTTGGAACTGCTGATTGGTGAATTTGATCATTCTCCTGCGTTTATGTCGTTTGAACCTTTGACAAGTGGTCGATACTGGCTGCTTTTAGTGTGGTTTCCATATTGGATTTTAAATATACTTGGAGAGGAGTTTTTATGGAGAGGTGTAATGCTGCCAAGACAGGAAATAGCCTTTGGTAAATATGCCTGGATTATTCACGGCTTTGGATGGGGATTATTCCATGTCGCTTTCGGATGGCAGTTATTACTGACACTCATTCCACTGATTTTTATCCAGTCCTACATAGTTCAAAAAACCAAAAACTCCTGGATAGGCGTAATCATGCATGGCGGATTAAATGGACCAAGTTTTATCGCTATTTGTTTTGGAGCAATTTGAGGAAAAATATGATGATTTTAATAATAATTACTCCCCTATTCTTGATCTCCTTCAGAATGATTAACATTTAAGGATCGGCTTTTTTATATGGAAACCATAAATACCATTGAATTGCGAGATGAAAACAAATTTCCTGATGATACTGTACTCAGGTCGATTTTGAAAGAATCGTTTCTATCATACAGGAAACTTCTGGAACTATTCACTTCGTATGAAATGACTTATGAATGGCGTTATTACCGTGATGGGAAAGCGTGGTTGTGTAAAGTACAAAAGAAGAAAAAAACAGTTGTCTGGATGTCAGCCTGGAAAGGTTTTATGCAGGCGACACTATATTTTCCGGAAAAATATATTGATCCGGTATATAAACTTGACATCAGTGAAGAGATCAAGGAAACTTTTCGCTCCACAAAAAATGTCGGGAAATCAAAGCCATTTATTTTCAATATAAGTGATGAGAATATTTTAAAAGATCTTGAGAAAGTTTTGATTTATAAGATCGGATGTAAGTGAATCATCTCTGATTAAAAAACACACAATAAAAATGAAACATTCTATTGTATATCAAAATACTTTATATGTTATAAGAAAAACGCATTTTAATAACTACTGTGACCGTCCGGAATGCTCTAAAATCTGAATTAATTTCTTTGTCAGCAGTTACCGTTGCAGAGATTTATTGTGGAATCGGAACAAAAATCGAGGAAATCGAGATAGAGTAACTATTTTCCATTTTACCGGTAATTTTCACCATTATAAATACAGTGATCCGCACTGTGAAATGTTCATACATACCTGAAAAATAATGTATTTTCAAGGTTTATTTATTGTGAAAGTGGTCGTACACCATTCATTTTAAAATCAGCATTTTCAGGGTTTTATGGTATTTATTAAATCCTCAGGCACTCATTTTCCGGGAGCGTATTTTGTTTAATAATAATATTTTACTTTTGCTTCTTGTGATAATGGCCGTCACATATGCTTCTGAAACGTCCGATATTGATCAGTTAAAGCTCGATCCGGTTGAGAAGACACTTGTGGAAGATTCGAAGATGCCATTTGAAAAGGTTAAATTTCTATTGGATTCTGATATTTCTCTTGTGGAATATTTCAGGTATCCATGGCTTTATTCAGGTATTACTGAGAATGCATGGATCAATCAGCAAAAAGCAGGGATTATTGGTCATGATACCTTACTTTCTACAAAGCAAATAAAACAAACTGAATGGGCGGTGATCCAGAATTTTTTTATTCCAGGATTTCATCAGTATAAGCGAAAACAGACTGGTAAAGCACTTGCCATGACAGGTATTGCGGTAAGCTCACTTGCTCTCTATACTTTTCATAGAACAAATAAGTCCAGCGCATTCCCGGCATTTGATTACCCTATCTACCTTGCAATTCTGGGAGCAGACATGTTATGGAGCAGTATTGATATCGGGGTACAGATTAACAGGGAACTGAACGGCAATTCGATGCGATTTTCATATCTGATAACAATTCCATTATTATCAAGCAACTAACATCTCTGAACGGAATAGTTTTATGAATAATCTTATAGTCCTTATCATTATCTGTATCTTTTGTGCAGTTGCCATGTATGTTGGCACGACAAAGATATCAGTTCAGAGTACTACAAATAAGGATACTACTATTATCGCCATACCGGAGATAGGAAGTATTGAAATACTCAACGGATGTGGAGCTGCGGGTGCAGCGAATAAAGTTGCCGACTACCTTCGTGCGAACAATTTTGATGTCAAGTATTTAGGTAATGCAGACACATGGAACTATCCCTTTACAATGGTGGTATCACGAAACAGAAATGACTCTATTGCCCGGCAGGTTGCAGGTATTCTAAAAACAGACAAAATAGTGCGTATAAGAAAAAACGATAATACATATGATGTCACCGTGGTTATTGGACCAGATTATGGAGAAAGAATTCAGTGAAAAAAGTAGAAAAAAATGTTCTTTTTGGTAAAGAATTAGTTAACGCAATCGTAGAAGAGGCTCAGGCCGAACTTGCAGAAAATATAGTTATAATTGATTTACAAGCAGTACCTGGTGCCGCTGACTGGTCTATTGTTTGTCAAGCAGATACAAGCGTCCATGTTCAGGCAATATATAACAGAATCGCTAATGGGCTCATTGAGAAGGGTACCCGTCCCTGGAAACATGAAGGGGAAGATGAGGGCCGCTGGATTCTGATTGACTTTTCAGACGTTATTGTTCATATCATGCTTCCTGAGCTCAGAGACTATTATGATATCGAATCAGTCTGGTCTGATGGAATAAAAACCGCGATTTAATAATTGTTTGTGCTGCGTTGCAGAATGATTTCTGTAACACGGCACGATATGACATGTATGCCGTGTTACAATAAATCAATATATGACTCTTTATCACTATATTCATTCAACCCTGCATGATGCAATATCAGAAAAATACCCGGAAATAGATCAATCCAGGATTCGAGTTCACTATCAAGTCTCACCAGTAAACAAAACATATATCTGCACAGCTGTTCCACGTGTTATAATGTCAGCCTTAGGTAATAATCAGAATAGTAATACTATCGCGCATGAGTTGGTCTCGTGTATTAATCCGGATCTGACATTTATCAATCCTGATATTTTTATCTCGGATGGTTTTATAAATTTCCAGGTAAGCCACTTCTATTCACATTCGATATTGAGCGTACAACCAACATATAATTTAAGCCTTTTATGCGATAGTATCAGTGATACAAATTTCATCAGGAAATTGAAGCGATTACTTGATCATGCAGATTCAGTTTGGCCAGGGATCGTCCCGATTCACTATGATCAACACCCATTACTGAATCAGACTGAAAAAGCGATTATCACGCTTATCGCTTTCGCTGAATTTACAGATAGAAAAAGTACACAGTCCTTTATTATTAACGGTCTGGTATCGTTATTAAAAAGATACTATCTTGATGTGTCGGTATTTACAAAAGATGCTGCAACGAGTACTATAAGAATCAGGGTAATAAAGCATGCGTGCTCTGCGTTGTGTCACCAAATAAGAAACGCACAGCCTACTCAACAGTAAACCGTGCGTTAAACCAAACGTTAGAAATGTTTTACCGGTTTTTGAAAAAATCTGCTAAATTATCAAGCTGCCCCTGTGACGGGCGAACTTTAGGAGCCTTATTTCCAAGATTTTTCATTGACAAAGAAATTCTTCTCTTTTTAACATCAACCTTAAGAATCTTTACATCAACCTTGTCATTTATACCAACAACCTGATCCGGAGTTTCTACATATTCATCTGCAAGCTGTGATATATGTATCAGGCCATCACAAACTGCATTGATATTTACAAATACACCGAATTGTGTAATGTTGGTTACACGACCGGAAACAATTGCACCCTCTTTTATCTCATTAAGTTTGAGTTTTTTGCGTACTTTAGGCGCCTGCTGAGATAGATACTTTCTACCCGCACAAACCTGACTAACAAGATTTTTCTCAATAAAAACCTTTACCATTGGATCTTCTGTCATGTATGACCGGATGACATCAGGATTGCCGACAATCGTATCGATTGATACGGTTAGCTGTTCACTGATTTCATAGATCAAGGGAAAATGATCCGGATGTACAGCGGTCCTATCAATAAGTTCCTCAGCATTAGGAATTAGAAGAAATCCTGAAATATTTCTGAAAATTGCCTCAGTCATTCCGGGTACTTTTAACAGATCATTTTTATTAACAAGAGGTGTCTGAGCATCAAAGCTTCTGATAGCCTGAACAATTTCCGGAGTTATCAGCGAGAACTTTACAATAGGAGAATCAGGAAGATCTTTAATAGATACACCATTTTTCAATGCAAGTTCAGAATAAAGCCGGTTGATAATTTCGAGAAACTTTGCTTCAGGGAGCAGCTGTTGAAAACCGTGTACATCGTAGTACTGATTCCCGATTTTCTGAAGCAGTGCAATTGGTTTAAGGTGCACAATTGCATACCCGTAAAGTTTTCTCATATCTTCATCAAGCAGGGTCTCAAAATTTTTCTTCATCCACTCGGAGTGTGATGGATTGACTTTTGATGTATCGGGTTCAAACTGTGCAATTACGGGGACAGGATCAAGCATATCGATTACCTGTTTAAGCATTGCTTCAGCCAATGATGCCTGATCATTTTTCACTATATGGATTGCGACCGGACGATGACGATTTACAAATTGCCGTAAACGATCGCTTGTAAAGGTCTTCCCTTCCGGTGGTTTGCGTTCAGTAGTGACACCAAGTAACTCACCGGTTCCGTTGATTGCAATAATAATAATATTTTTTTCATTAGCAGCATCAATAATGAATACCGGTCCGGCATTACGTTCACACTCTATTTTACGCCAGATTTCTGATGCAATTTGTTTTGAAACCCACATTTCGGCATCATTACGAAGCATTTCCTTGACATCACGCTCAACGATTGGTTGAAGCAGACGCAGCCAGCATTCATCAATGGTTTCACAGATAAGATCGAATCCACATGCATCAGGATTCTCTATAAAGTGATGACGAATAAGTTCTGTAATGCGAAAAAGCTGAACATTCAATTTAAGACGAACTGTCTTATTGTCTTCAGCAACCATGAATTTGAGAAGTTCTTCTTTTGTACAGTCGCTGATATTAATATTCTTACCGATATATTGTGCGAATTGAGGATCTTTCTTGTTTTTCGGAGTAACCTCAAAGAAGCCATCATCGAACGTAAATTCTCGTGTCATGGCTCTTACAGTTTCATCATATGCAAACTTCTCGGCAAGTAGATCTTTCACTCCTGCAATCACATCATCAACTGTTTTTAATGATGGATCCTTACCGATATATGGTTCTGCCAGATCCTGAATAGTACATTGCTCATCAGACTGTTTAAGAATTTGATTTGCAAGAGGCTCAAGCCCTTTTTTTACTGCGAGCTGCCCCTTGCTTCTGGGATTTGGTCTAAGAGGAAGCAGTATGTCATCCAGCTCATACGAACTGTTTGTCATAGTTACTCTTTTCTCCAGTGCACCAGGCTCTATGTCACTTTTCTTAAGTGCAGTCAGTACCTTTTTCTTCTTGGAGACGAGTTCTTCCATAGTTGAAAGAAAGTCATAAATTTCCCAAACAGCAGCAGCCGACATTTCGATTGCTATTTCGGGTACATACTCTACCAGATAGAAAGGTGTATCTTGTCTTGTATAAGCTACACAAATCTTCTCAGCAAGAGACGCCGGGATGTTCCATTTTTCTGATATCTGCTTTGCGAATTCTATCATGAAGTCAAACTGTTGAGGATTTATAAAATATTTCTGTTGGATTGCATAAATATATACAATAAAAAATAAAAAAACAACAAAAAAATTATATAAGTATAAAAAAATACAGAAATGAAAATGAGCAGAATATTAATTCTGCTCATTTATACTGAGAAGTGTATTTAAGCTTTTTTCTTAGCGACTTTCTTAGCGACTTTCTTAGCGACTTTCTTAGCGGCTTTTTTTTTAGCCACTTTTTTTACAGCTTTTTTTACAACTTTTTTTGCAGGAGCTTTTTTCTTGACTACTTTTTTAACTGCGGCTTTTTTAGTCGCCTTTTTTGTAACAGTTTTTTTTGCTACTGCCTTTTTTGCAGGAACCTTTTTCTTGGCGGCTTTCTTTGCAACCACTTTAACTACCTCCATTTGAAGGAAAGAAATTGTAAGTTTACAGACTTAACAGCAATCATTACAAAAACTGAGTACCATTTTGTCTGTTTTTATGTTAGAGAACACATTGTCAAGTATTATTTCTTTTTGTAAATTACCGCCTGTACTAAATATCATTGATACATTATATTATAAGCTATACAGATTCCTGTGTCAACAAAAATATTAAATATTTACAAAAAAATCAGACAAAATTTGCAGTAACCTTTTTGGTTCCTTCACATTTGTTTACAAAATCGATAGCTTCAAAGGGATCATCAGTAATTAACATCATGTCTATATCTTCAGGAGAAATATATTTATGTTTTAGCATTGTGTCTTTTAACCAATCAACAAGACCGCTCCAGAACTCTTTACCCATCAGAACAAGCGGCAGCGTATCGACTTTCTGCGTTTGTATAAGTGTCAATGTTTCAAACATTTCATCCATTGTACCATATCCACCAGGCATGATAATAACTGCTGATGTATATTTCAAAAACATTACTTTACGACAGAAAAAGTGACGAAAATTCAGAAGCAGTTTAACATACGGATTGGGTTTTTGCTCAAATGGCAGTTGAATATTAAGTCCGATTGATCTGCCATTTTCCATTGCAGCACCTTTATTAGCAGCTTCCATTATACCGGGCCCGCCTCCTGTGATAACACCATATCCATTACGTACCGCTAACCGGGCTGTCTCAACTGTCAGTTTGTAATACTTGTGCGTTTTGGGTGTACGTGCTGAACCGAAAATTGTAATGCATGGTCCGATTCGTGAAAGTGTTTCAAAACCTTCAACAAATTCGGCCATAATACGAAATAAGCGCCATGTGTCTTCATTGTTTGCAGGATATGCTGGATCTGGTGCCATACGTTACTTCCTTTACATTTTGGAGCTTTTATTTCAATTCTTACTTGTTATATAGTAATTATATTATTTTGGTAAGAATTAAGTCTATAGACATTAGTGTTTTATCACTTTACTCTAAACACAGGATTAGTGATGATTGATCATAAAATACCACTATTACAAAACCGGTTGCAACAACTACAATGTAACACTGATAGTATTTATTTGCATATCGATATTGAAGAACAAAAACTTTTCTTTATTAAAAATAAAGAAGTAATCAAAACATATCCAGTCTCGACATCAAAATTCGGTACCGGTAATCTTGAAAATTCAAACAGGACACCACTTGGTGTTCATCAAATCATTAATAAAATCGGGCATAATGCACCACCAGGAAGAATCTTTCGCAGCAGAGAAGACACCGGTGAAAATTACAATACCAGCATGACAGAAGAGAATCTGATCCTTACACGTATTCTGCGCCTTGATGGGCTTGAGCCTGGTATCAATAAGGGTGAGTCAATTGATTCGTATGAACGATATATCTATATTCATGGAACAAACAGAGAAGATCTTATTGGAACACCAATGTCACATGGATGCATCTGCATGCGTAATAACGATATAATAGAACTGTTCGATTCTGTCGAGGAGGGTACACTTGTCATTATTGATTAACAACAAAAAGTACAATTCAATTCATTTTACCGGAATACTGGGAAGTGGAATGAGTGCAATTGCACAATACCTGCGGTGGGATGGCCTTAATATCAGCGGATCAGACAGGCTTCTTGCCAGTGAAGACACTGCATCAAATCGTGATATTCTCAAAAGTATGGGTTGTAAACTTTTTAATCAGGACGGAGAGGGAATCAATGAAGCAATAGAAGCGATCTGCATCTCAAGTGCGATTGAAGATACCAATCCTGAAATCATTGCCGCAAAAAGATTTAACATCCCGGTTCTTCACCGCTCTGATGTTCTTGCTGCAATTGTCAGCTCAAAAAAAACAATCGCAGTTGCGGGTACAAGCGGCAAATCAACAGTTACTGCGATGATATTTGAATTTCTCAGTTATTGCGGCAAAGCACCATCACTTATCAGTGGCGCAGCCTTGAAACGTCTTGAAAGTACCGGGCTTATTGGTAATGCATTCCACGGTTCATCAGATTTACTTGTAATAGAAGCGGACGAGAGTGATGGAACGCTGACTAAATATCATCCATATATTAGTATAATACTTAACGTATCTAAAGATCATAAACCAATCCCCGAACTGATGGAACTGTTTCGTACCCTGATAGAGCACACGTTACTGCCAATTGTAAACAATGATGATCCACTTCTGAGAGCTCTCAATACAGAAGAAACATTTGGTATCCTTTCTGATGCCAAGTGGAAAGCTGACAAATACATACTTGATAAATTAAGCGGAACTCTGGTAATGAATGAAATACAATACACTCTAAACCTTCCGGGAATTCACAACCTTTCTAATCTTGCTGCTGCGCTTTCTGTCTGCAAATTAACAAGTTGCGATGAGTTAAAACTTGCTGAAGCAGTCCAAACTTACGAAGGTGTTGCCCGACGATTTACAATCCACAAGACATCCAATGATGTTTATATTGTTGATGACTTTGCGCATAATCCTGAAAAAATCAAAGCAGCGGTTAACGCAGCCCGCAATCTTTCTTCGAAACTTATCGCAATTTATCAACCTCACGGCTTTGGGCCGACCCGCTTCCTCAAAGACGACTACGTGGAAACGTTCAAATCCATTTTTAAAAAAGGGGACACACTGTTTCTGCTACCGATCTATTATGCGGGTGGAACTGCACAGAAAGATATTTCATCCCGGATGCTTATTGACGCAATGGGTGAAATTGAATTTTCTGCAGTTGCAGTATCAAATCGCGAAGAGCTTCTGAAGCAACTGATACCAATTACCATGAAGGGAATCTGTATACTCTCAATGGGCGCACGGGATCCATCACTTGGAAACTTTGCTTTGAACATAACAAAACATATCGAATCACTCGATATAAATTAATAAGGCTTAGATCTGCAGTTCAATTGTTACTCTATTTAAATGCAGTTGTTCCATCACTCCCGTTCAAACGAGATATTTGGAAGTTGGCAGTCCTGCCCAATTGCAACAATCCTTAAATGATACAACATCTTATCCAAACAACCGCAGCTGAATCATGAAGCTCTGCAAAGGCTATTTTCTTTTATGATTGCAGGTACATGATTAGTGCAGATATACATGTACTATTTTTTGAAACTTTTTCATATTAGTTATTAATGCACATTTCTCCACTTTCGGTAATTTTTACCTAAATACGTACTTTTTCTAAAAGATACGTTTTGTTAAAACGTAGATGGTTTTACATAAAATACCCATTTCTGCTTAAATTAACGCACTTTATTAATTTCCTAACATTTGGCACGCAGGTTGCTAATTTAATAAGACAGGTGTTATGCCATTGTAGAATGGCAGATGTGTGTGATGATGATGGGGTATCAGGCGAAAGCCTGAGGCAGAAAGGGGCGCAAGCCCCTTTCTGTTTTTTATTTATATCAAAAATTGCTATAACAACTTTAATCAGGTTGTTTATGCATACAGTCACCGAGCTTTATTTTACAGCGTTCATTTCTCTTAGACTGACAGCAAAGGTGGGGGTTAGTGCTCCCCCTGATAATTTTATTCTTTGGGACCTCTGGCAATTACATCACAAATAATATTACGGATCTTAACACTTATATCAGACTTGGTCTGATCAGCACTGACATCAATAGGATCACATACATCGACATGAACTGTACCTGGAGTTATTAACGAACTGTTTTTGGGCAGGCTTTTCATTGTATCATGAATTACAACCGGTACAACCTCAACGCCTGCCTGAAGTGCCAATGAAAAGCTACCGGTTTTGAATTCTCCGATTGATCCGTCCGCACTACGTGTCCCCTCTGGAAACAGAATGAGCGACACCTGAGCTTTCTGGAGATGTTTAACCGCGCGCAAAATCGATTCACGTGCTTTACGGGCATTAGATCTGTCAATCCATATATGACCAACCACAACCATACCCCATCCAAAAATCGGTATATAAAACAACTCTTTCTTTGCAATGAAACTTATTGACCGGTTTAATCCAGCGTACAACACCGGTATATCAAGCCCGCTTTGATGATTGGCGATAAAAACATACCGCTTGTTTTTTTGAAGTTTTTCCAATCCTGAGACTTTTAATTTAATACCGGCAATCCAGAGCAGATTGAAATTCCAGATTAATGCGATATACCTCGCAGCTTTCAAACTGAATATACTTGAAAAAAGGCACACCACTCCAAAACACATTGTACTTATTAATACTGCGCCATATACTGCAATTCCCCTGATTTTAAGTAACAAACTCAGGCTGCGCTTTTGCCTATCCATACATTATCCTTTCCAACTTTTTCACGTAACTGCTTTATCATTTCAGGATCAGGCAGTACTTTGACATTTTTAGCTTTTATTTTGTATTCGTTTCTTTCAGATGTTGTAATATGCAGAATAACAGAACACTCGCCTTTCACAGCACTGCATTGTTTAAAAATTTCCTGCACAAAATCTTTTTCTAGCCCCGGTGTACTCACTTTGATATGCAAACTTTTTGTCAGTTTCTCCCGTGCCTCACAAAGAGACATGCAATTGTCAACACGCAGTTTCGGTTTTTCTTCACCCTCACGTTTACTGATCTGCCCGTGAACGAGCACCATTGCATCAACAGCAAGCAGGTGTTTGAATTTTTCGTAAGCATCTCCGAAAATCAGCAGCTCGATCGATCCTTCAAACTCTTCAAGTTCAAGAAACGCCATCTGACGGCCATCACGCTGATTATGTGTTTTTAAGCTGGTTATCATTCCCCCGATGGTCACCGCTGTATCATGCTTTACTTCTGCAAGAGCATCCTGTTTCAGTGATACCGTGGAGAAGCCCCTGACCTCATCATAATACCTGTCAAGCGGATGTCCGCTTACGTAAAACCCCAGAATCTCTTTCTCTTTCTGTAACAGAACATTATAAGGCCATGGTTCAACCTGCGGAAGCGGTGGTTCAGGAATAATCTGTGCAATTGATTGATCTTCAGAACCAAACAGGTTATCAAATAGACTTACCTGTCCGCTTAAGCGATCCTTTTGAAAACTTCCACCGTATTCAATGCCTTTGTCGATTGTCTCAAAAAGTTGAGCACGAGTCCCGGGAACACTATCAAAAGCACCGGCACAGATAAGTGATTCTAGACATTTTTTATTGACTATACGCAAATCAACATTCTTGCAAAGGTCGAAGATTGACTTGAACTTTCCATTCTTCGTGCGCGCTTCAATGATTGAATCGCTTCCTTTGCCCACATTTTTAATTGCTTCCATACCAAGCCGGATATTCCCGTTGTCAATACTGCAGGCACCTTCACTGCTATTGATATCCGGTGGTAATATCTTGATACCCATACGCTCGGCTTCATTTTTCATGGTCAGAAAGTCATCAGTGCTTCCAATCCATGATGTCAGCGTTGCAGTCATATATTCGAGGGGATAATGTGCTTTTAAAAATGCAGCCTGGTATGATACGTGGGCATAAACAGTTGCATGAGCTTTATTAAATCCGTATTCGGCAAATTTTGCCATAAGGTCAAATACATCTTTTGCTATCTTTGCTTCAATGCCAAACTTAATAGCACCCTCAACAAATTTTTTACCCATTTCCTCCATGACATCGGCTTTTTTCTTTCCCATGGCTTTACGAAGCACGTCAGCTTGACCAAGTGTGAATCCGCCCATTTTCTGTGCGATACGCATCACCTGTTCCTGATAGATAATAACCCCGTTGGTAACTTCGAGAACATCTTTGAGCATCGGATGCAGATAAACGACATCCTCTTTCCCATGTTTTCTCCTGATGTAAACATCGATATTATCCATCGGACCTGGCCGGTAGAGAGCTGTCATAGCGATAAGGTCTTCAACACCGGTGGGTTTGAGCTTTCGCAGATAATCCTGCATTCCATTGGATTCAAACTGGAAAACCCCGGTTGTATCGCCTTTTCCAAACAGCTTATATGTCTCCTCGTCGCCATCCGGTATCTTCCAGATGTCAATTACCTTATTATGGTACTTTTTAATAAGGCGAAGTGTTTCCTGAAGAACAGTCAGTGTACGCAGACCAAGAAAGTCCATCTTGATAAGACCGACCTTCTCAACATAGTTCATATCAAATTGTGTCATCACCGTATCTGCACCGGGCTGCTTGAATAATGGAGCCCAGTTTACAACTTCAGCAGGAGCAATAATCACACCACCTGCATGCATCCCGGCCTGACGCGCAAAACCTTCCAGAACTTCTGCATGACCAAACAGTTCCTGATATTGAGTATTCTCTTTTATCACTCTATCAAGTTCACAATTTGCAGCAATTGACTTTTTCAGATTTTTTTCATTGACCATGCCACTAAGACGGTTTGCATCGGCAACCGCGATACCCATTGCGCGCGCAACATCCTTGATCACCATTTTTGCTTTCATACGCCCGAAGTTAATAATCTGGCAAACAGAATCACGACCGTATTTGTCAACGACATAATCAATAACTTTATATCTGTCCCTATCCGCAAAATCTATATCGGCGTCGGGCATGGATATACGCTCAGGATTAAGAAAACGTTCAAAGATGAGATCGAACTTTATGGGGTCAACACTTGTTATCCCAACAGTATACGCGACAAGACTTCCGGCAGCACTTCCACGACATCCAACCATGACCCCCATTTTCTGTGCAGCAATTACAAAATCACGGACAATCAGGAAGTAGCCGGCGAATCCCATTTCATTAATGATTTTCAACTCATACTCAAGGCGTTCTTCAAGGCCGGGCGTGACATGTGAGTATTTTTCCTTTGTTCCCATTCTGGCAAGTGCAGAAAGGTACTCTTCCGGATTTGTAAACCCTTGGGGGACATCGGGAACCGGTAGCTGCGGTTTTGCTTTTACTGAGACATTACATCGCTCTGCAATTTCAAGGGTGTTTGACATTGCTTCGGGCATATCAGGAAAAAGTTCTGCCATCTCCTGGGGAGATTTGAAATACATCTGATCAGATGAGAAACGATATCGGTTCGGATCGCTCATGGTTGTCTGTGTCTGAATACAAAGAAGTACTTCATGTGCAAGCGCATCTTCG
>ERZ1645192.3142-NODE-3142-length-13589-cov-7.711467_pt1 | contig 13589 bp, 13 predicted proteins | sample MGYA00575354_ERZ1645192 | MGnify/ENA primary metagenome ERZ1645192 (study PRJEB40844, sample SAMN11349763) | freshwater sediment metagenome | isolation source: river sediment | host: Sediment | place: India: Faizupur Khadar , New Delhi | collected 2017-02-21 ... | reverse complement strand
ACTACGACCCGGCCAACCTGTTTTTGCCCTACCTCACCGAGGAGGCTGCCGCCGAGCTGGTGCGGGGCATTCATATCCGCCAAAAATACGAGCAGATTGGGCACCCCGAGTATATCGACCTATTATCGCATACCATCTCGGTCTTGAGCGGACTCGCTTACACCTTTTCGCCGCTCTGTCGTGAAAAGGCGGATTATCACATCAAAGGCATGGATATCAATCCGTTTGTCATCACGCGCGACCACCGGCTGGTGGCGATTGACGGCTACGCCGAATTTGCGCGTTCGGACGGGGCGGGAGCGCCCGAAACCAATACAGCGGGGCTTTCCAGTGTGTTTAAACCCAAGGGCGTGGCGGTCATCGGTGTATCGGCGGATGCGGACAAGCCTTCGCTGGCCAAAGAAATTCTGGAGCTTTTGATTGACTTAAAGCGCGAGGACATCTTTTGCGTCAACCCCAAGGGCGGTTCGGCCGTCTACGGCGGGCGCGAGTTCACTTTGTACCCGTCGCTGGAGGATTTACCGCAGGCCGTGGATATGGCCGTGTACTGTGCACCAGCGCAGTTTATTCCCGGGTTCTTCCGCGAGATGAAGAACAACAAGCCAAAGGCCGTGGTGCTGATTCCGGGCATCCCGCACGGCACCTCATACGCCGATTTTGCGGCTGAACTGAAAAGCACCATACCGGCGGGGACGCGTGTGGTTGGGCCCAACTGCATTGGGGTGTACTATGGGCCGGATGCCGAAACGCCGGGTGTCAACACGCTGTTCTTCGACGAGGACCGCCTGCAGATTAAGAGCGGGCCTTTCAGCAACACGGCTATGCTGAGCCAGAGCGGCGCGTTTGCGGTTACGCTGATTGATAAATTCAAAGAGGTGCCGCTGTTTAAGGCGGTGTGCTCGTTTGGAAATAAATACGACGTGAAGCTGGATGACCTGATGGCCTACTTTGAGGCGGACGAAGCCATCAAAGTCATCGCCATGTATCTGGAAGGCTTCGATGCGCTGGAAGGCCGGATGTTCTATGAGCTGGCCGAAAAGGCGCAAAAGCCGCTGATCTTCTACAAGGGCGGCAAAACCGAGGAAGGCGCCAAAGCCGCGCTTTCGCATACCGCGGCCATGACCGGCAGCTACGACGCGCTGGAAGCGGCGTGCGCGCAGAGCGGCGTGGTTCTGGTGGAGGATGTCGAGATGTACGGCGACGTGGTGAAGGGCTTCGCTTTGCTGGCCGAAAAACGTTTTTCGGGCACGCGTGTGGCGGCCGTGACCAATGCGGGCTTTGAAGCGACCATCTTCAGCGACGAACTGGGCGGCATGCAGATTGCCGATATTTCGGACGCGACCAAAAAACGGCTGAGTGAAATCAACACGCACGGGCTGGCTTCGGTGGGCAGCGCCGTGGTGGACGTGACGCCCATGACCGGCGACGTGATGTACGGCGCGTTTATAGAAGCGCTGCTGGCGGACGACAATGTGGACTGCATGATGATCAGCGCGGTGCCGCATGTGGACAGCCTGAAAGCCTCGCCCGAAAGCTGTCAAGACGCGGATTCTTTAGCCAATATTATCTGCGGGATTTACACAAAATACGATAAACCGATTGTGGTTTCCATCAACGCGGGCGATTACTACGATGAATTCGTCCGCATCATGGAAAAGGCCGGCATCCCGGTCTTCGATAATGTGCGCACGGCGGCGCGTGTGCTGGACGCCGTAACGGGGTGGCACGCCCGCAGAAAATAGATCCCCAAACCAAGGAAACGTAAACACCAACAAAAAAAGAAACATCGAAAGAGCGGTTTACAAAGCCGCTCTATTCTTTTGCCTCAAAAAATAAAACGTATTTGATTTTCACCTATTATAATTAGGTTAAGTTAGTGATATAATTAATTTAAATACGACTTTGCCGAAAAGTATTTTAATAAAACAAAGTCATATCGTAAAATGACCTTCGAAAAGGAGTTAAATCGTGGATTTAACCGATATCCAAATCATCAACATCCTGAAAAAAGACGCGCGTACGCCGGTGAAGGACATTTCGGCGGCCGTGAACCTGTCGGCACCGGCTGTGAAGGAGCGCATGGATAAGCTGAAAAGCGCAGGCGTCATCAAAGCCTACACGGTGGTTTTAGAACCCAAGGCGCTGGGCAAGACCATGAAAGCATTTATGTTTTTGACGCTTAGGAGTCCCGAAAAAGCCGAGAAGTTTATGGATGTGATCGCCAAGGAGAAGGACATCCTGTCCTGCTACTTCCTCACTGGGGATTTCGATTACATGATCGAGATTGCCACCCAGGATACGGTGATGCTGGAAAAGATGATCTCCGAGCTTCGGAATCTGGCCGAGTTCAGCCGAACGCGGACGATTATCGTGCTTACCACGATTAAGGAAAGTTATTCCGTTTCTCCTTAAAACTTTAAATTTCGAGGTGGAAATACGATGGTCATTGGTGTACCTAAGGAGATTAAAAACAACGAGAATCGCGTGGGGATTACGGTGGACGGCGCCTATGAACTGGCGGCGCACGGACACACTGTGCTGATTGAAAAAGGCGCCGGAGTCGGCAGCGGCATCACGGACGAAGAATATGCCAAAGCCGGAGCCAGGATGATGGATACCGCCAAGGCGGTGTTTGACGGCGCGGATATGATTGTAAAGGTGAAGGAACCGCTGGAAAGCGAATACGCACTGTTCAAAAAAGGACAGGCGCTGTTCACCTACCTGCATCTGGCGCCCAATCCGGGACTGACGCAGATGCTTTTAGAAAAAGAGATTACCGGGGTGGCCTACGAGACCATCCAGCTGCCCGACGGTTCGCTGCCGCTTTTAACGCCCATGAGCGAAGTGGCGGGACGCATGAGCATTCAGGTAGCGGCCATGCTGCAGCAGAAGTACTACGGCGGACGCGGCATGCTGCTGGGCGGGGTACCCGGCGTGGCGCCGGCCGAAGTGGTCATCATCGGCGGCGGCGTGGTGGGCAGCAATGCGGCCAAGATTGCGGCGGGCATGGGAGCCAACGTGACGGTTCTGGACACCAACCAGCGCAGGCTGGCGGGGCTCGACAGCGAATTCGGCGGACGCGTGCGCACCCTGATGAGCAATCGGATGGGCGTGGCCAAGGCGGTGGAGAAAGCGGATGTGCTGATTGGCGCGGTGCTGATTCCCGGGGCCAGGGCGCCCAAAATTGTGACCGAGGCGATGGTGAAAACCATGAAGCCCGGTAGTGTGATTGTGGATGTGGCGATCGATCAGGGCGGCTCGGTGGAAACCATCGACCGTGTGACCACGCACAATGACCCGGCTTTTGTGAAACACGGCGTAGTGCACTATTCGGTGGCCAATATGCCGGGCGCGGTGGCACATACCTCCACGTATGCTTTAACCGGCGTCACGCTGCCCTGGCTTTTGGATATGGCCGACAAGGGCGTGGACAAAGCACTGGCCGATTCGGCGGCATTGCGGCTGGGCCTGAACACCTATGGCGGCAGGATTATGTGCGCGGCAGTGGCCGAAGCGCTGGCGGATACGCTGGAGCAGAAATACGCGTAAGCGACTGAATGAACGAGACATAAAGGGCGGCTGAACCGGCTGTCCTTTTTAGTTTCCCTTGAAAGAGAGGTGCTTCAGGTAATTTATTTTCACATTGCCGGAAAATCTGTTATAATGTTAAACGAAAAACAACACGTCTTTAAAATTTCCAGCCGCGATGATTTTTCGCGGCCATTGGAGTTTCTATGTATAAAACCGAAACCATCAATATCAAAACGGATTTTGAGACGGGCATTGAAAAAGCGGTCGCCTTGATTAAGGCGGGCGAAGTGGTGGCTTTTCCCACCGAAACCGTCTACGGCTTGGGCGCCAACGCCTTTTCTGAAGAAGCGGTCAGGAAGATATTCAAAGCCAAGGGCCGACCGGCGGACAACCCGCTGATTGTGCATGTGGCGGATATCGCGCAGGCCGAAACGCTGGGCGAGATCAGCGACAAGGCAAGAATGCTGATGGAGGCTTTCTGGCCGGGGCCTTTTACCGCAGTGGTCAGAAAAAAAGCGGGCATTCCCGACGTGGTCACAGCGGGGCTCGATACCATCGGACTTCGCATGCCCAAGAACCCCGGGATTCTGGAAGTGATTAAGCGCTCCGGCTTCCCCATCGCCGCGCCTTCGGCCAACATCTCGGGCAGTCCGAGCCCAACCGAGGCGTTTCATGTAGAGACCGATATGGCGGGCCGGATTCCTCTGATTCTGGACGGCGGGCATACGGAATACGGGCTGGAATCCACGGTGTGTGACCTGACTTCCGATACGCCTTTGATTCTGCGTCCCGGCGCCGTGACGGCCGAGGACATCAAGGAACTGGCGGGCATGGTGGAAATTTCGGCCAGCGTGCTTCAACCCTTAAACGAGAATGAGACGGCGGCTTCGCCGGGCATGAAATATACGCACTATGCGCCGAACGCCCAGGTGTTTGTGGTGAAAGGGCCCAAGGAAAGCACGGTGGCGCAGATTAGAAAAATGTATGAAAAGGACGAGAGCGGCGGCGGCAAGCCGATTGTTTTCTGCTTTGCGTCGGACAGCGTCTACTTTAAGGACATGAATGTGCTGACCCAGGGCAAGGACGTCACCGAGGTGGCACGGTCGCTCTTTAAAAACCTGCGGGAAGCGGACGCCATGGCATGCACCACCGTCTATTTTCAGGCGGTGCCCGAAACCGGCATCGGACTGGCTGTGATGAACCGGATTATCCGGGCGGCAGGTTTTAAGCTGATTTTAGTCAAATAGTATTGAAAAATCATCGATTTTACGTTAATATGCAGTGACGGTTAATCTTTAATATCTGAAAGGCTGACGAAACAGAACCATGAACATTTTGTTTGTTTGCACAGGCAACACCTGCCGATCGCCGATGGCGGCCGAGATGATGAAGAATCTTGACGACGACCCTTTGGGGAGTATCAAGGTGAAGTCGGCAGGAACATTTGCGGCAGAAGACATGCCGGCGACACCCGAAGCGATAGACGTGATGGAAGCACGGGGAATGGATATCAGAAGACATCGTTCCCAGCAGTTTGACGCGGACTTGGCGGACTGGGCGGATTTGATTTTGACCATGGAAGCCAAGCATATTGAACAGATTGAAGCGATGGCGCCCGACGCCGAAGGCAAGACACATACGCTGTTGGCCTACGGCGAAGACATGGACGGTTACCCGGGCGACGATCGATACGATATCCCGGATCCGTTCGGGGAATCTTACGAGACATATGAGGCCTGCGCGGACGCGATGGAGGCGGGAATTGCCAAAGCGGTTCAGCGGTTGGTGAAAGCAAAAGCAACGGAATAGAAAGGCGTTTGACGGATAGATGAAAGTAGCAATTGGCGGCGACCACGGCACCATCGAGATGAAAAAAGCGGTCTATGATTTGCTGGTCAAAGATGGACACGACGTGAAGGATTTTGGCACATTCACCGATGAACCGGTGGACTATCCGGACTTTGGGCAGACGGTAGCCGAAGCGGTGGCATCCGGCGAATTTGAGCGGGGCATCGTGTTCTGCGGAACCGGCGTGGGCATTTCCATTGCGGCCAACAAGGTGAAAGGCATTCGGTGTGCGCAGGTGGGCGATGTATTCACCGCCAAAGCGACGCGTTCGCACAACAACAGCAATATGCTGGCGCTGGGGTCCAGAAACACCGGTCTTGGCGTTGCGCTTGAAATTGTGAAGGCGTGGATGGAAACCGAAGCTTCCACCGATGAGCGGCATGTACGCCGTGTGAACAAAATCAGTGCGATTGAAGAAAAATATTTTAAATAAAGGCCGACAACTTTTAAAGGCAGTGTATCTGCCTTTTGCTTTCTAAACGGTCGGAAATATACAAAAGGAACGAGATAAAAATGGGGAAACTAGTAGAGATTAAACATCCTTTGGTCAAGCACAAGATTTCACTGCTGAGGGACAAAAAAACAAACACACGCGACTTTCGCGATTTGGTCAAAGAGCTGTCCATGCTGATGGCTTATGAGGTGACCAAGGATTTGCCGCTGAAAGAGGTGGAGATTGAAACGCCGGTTGCCATGGCCAAAACGCAGGTCATCAGCGGAAAATCGCTGGCACTGGTTCCCATCTTAAGAGCGGGCCTCGGCATGGTGGACGGTATGCTTTCGCTGATGCCTTCGGCCAAGGTGGGACATATCGGCGTATACCGCGACCCCGAGACATTGAAGCCGGTGAAGTACTACTACAAGATGCCGGACGATATCGCGGAACGCGATGTCATCGTCGTGGACCCCATGCTGGCGACCGGCGGTTCGGCCAGCGCGTGCATCACGCTTTTAAAAGAACAGAACGTGCAGAACGTCAAATTTGTCTGCCTCATCGCGGCACCGGAAGGCATCGCCGAACTCAATAGATGCCACCCGGATGTGGATATCTTTGCGGGTGCGGTGGACGAGAAACTGAACGACCACGCCTACATTGTTCCGGGGCTGGGCGACGCCGGAGACCGGCTGTTCGGCACCAAATAGAAATCGAAGATTTGACGCATACCAGTACTTTTACGTTTCATATAGGAGAACAACATGGCACAAGAGGTATTAAATCTTATCCGTGCGGCCGAAGATGACGCACAGGAGATGATCAGCGCCGCGCAGGTTGCGGCACGCGAAGCGGTTCGTGAAGCAAACCGCCAGTCTGAAAAGCTGTTGGCCGAAAACACGCTGACGATTAAGCAGCGTACTTCGGAGACGCTGGAAAAGGCGGAGAAAGCGGCTGTCAAAGCCTTCGAAGCCGAAAAAGACAGCTTAAAAGCGGACATTGACGCACAGAAGGCGGCGGCTGAGAAAAACATCGGTCAAGCCAGCGCGTATATCATCGGGAGGATCCTCTAATTGGCTATTATCAATGCAAAACGGGTGACGGTCATCGGTCTTTGCGAGGATAGGCCTGAGGTTGTCAAATCCCTGCAGAGTTTGGGCGCGGTGCAGATTGAAGCGAACACCTTCTCGGACGTGGATGTGGTGGAGACGACCGAAGGGGTGACCCAAACCGAACAGCGGCTGGCGGATATCAAATTCGCACTGACACTCCTAAAACCCTATGACGAAAGCAAAAAGCCTTTTTTAGAAGCAAAACCCGCGATTGACCAGAAGGGCCTGGAAGCCTTTAAGGAGCTGGAACGCAAGCAGATGATTGCTGTGGATTCCTTAAAGGAATTGTCCGAGGAGCTGAACTGGGCGCGGGCAAGCATTTCGCGCGCCAAAAATCTGATATTGCAGGTGGAGCCCTACCGCAATTTCGACGACACCTTCTCCGCGCTGGGCACCCATATTTATACGTCCGCGACCGTGGGCGTGATGCCGATTGAAAACAAAGACGCGCTGATACAGCTGATGGAAGAAAACGACGGTCTGGCATCCTACGAAATCCTCGAAGAGATGCAGGATACGTTCATAGTTTTTGTCCTGACACACAACGATATCACCCATGAGATTAAAACCACATTAAAGACACTGGGATTTTCCGAAGCCAAGTACGAGCAGTTTACGGATTCACCCGAGGGCATTATTGACGCGCACGTGAAAGAGATTGCGGCCTTAAGCGAAAAGAAGGCCGAGATCAAAATGCAGATTGCGGCGTTTGTCGGCCAGATCCCCGATATGGAGCGTCTGGAAGACTACTACAACGCCATGCTGCAGCGGGAAAGAGCCGCGCTCTCCTTTGGTTACACCAAGAACGCATTTGTTCTGGAAGGCTGGACAGATGAACACAGCCAGGAAGCCGTGCAAAAAGCCGTGGCTGAAGTGAGCGAAACCGCGATTGTGCAGTTCCGCGACCCGATAGAAGGCGAAAGCTATCCCACGATTATCGAGAACCCCAAGCTGGCGCGTCCGTTTGAGGCGATTACCGAGATGTATGATACGCCCAGCGCGGGCGGGATTGACCCCAACCTGCTGATGGCGCCCTTCTATTTTATCGTTTTTGGCATGATGGTCAGCGACGCGGGCTACGGCCTCGTTCTGGCGCTGGCCTGCACCTTTATCCTTTGGAAGACCAAACCCGCCGGAATGTTCGGCAAGATTTTGGGCGTGGTCGCCTTCGGCGGCGTTTCCACCCTCATCTGGGGCGCGCTGTTCGGCGGATGGTTTGGCGTTTCGGTGGAAAATCTCCCCAAAGCACTGCAGTTCTTAACGCACTTAAAATGGTTCAACCCGATGGAGGAACCGCTGACCATGCTGGCGCTGTGTCTGGGCATCGGTACTTTCCAGGTGCTGTTCGGTCTGGGTGTGGCCGCGGGTATCAATATCAAGCGGCACAAGCCTTTTGCCGCCCTGTTTGACCAGGTCTCGTGGATGCTGGTGATTATCGGCCTTCTGGCTATGCTGCCGGGTGGAATCATCGGAAAAATCGGCGGCTATACGGCACTGGCCGGCGCTGGGCTGGTTCTGCTGTTTGCGGGACGCGAGAAGAAAAGCATCATCGGCAAGCTGATGGGGGGCTTAAGCGCGCTATACGGCGCGACCGGATACTTAAGCGACATTTTAAGCTACAGCCGTATCTTCGGCATGGGTCTGGCCACCGGCGTTATCGCTCTGGTTTTCAACACCATCGCGGGTATGCTGTTCGGCAAATGGTTTATGATTCCCTTTGCAGTGGTCATCCTCGTCGTGGGCCATGTCTTCAATATCGGCATCAACACGCTGGGTGCGTACGTGCATTCCTGCAGGCTGCAGTATATTGAGTACTACGGTAAGTTCTTTGAGGGCGGCGGTAAAACCTTCCGGCCGTTAAGGACGGATATCAAGCACTATCGTTTTGAAAAATAATTTAAATTAAAAATAATAAACAATTCACGCTTTTTTAAAGATGGAGGAAAACAATGATTGAAGTTTTAGGAATGGAACTGGGCAAAGTTCTGGCAATGTTAGGTGCGGCACTCGCTGTCGCATTGGCGGGTACGGGTTCAGCGATCGGCGTCGGCGCGGCAGGTGAAGCGGCCGCCGGTCTGGTCTCGGAAGACCCCGATAAGTTCGGTTCGGCGCTGGTTCTGCAGCTGCTGCCGGGCACACAGGGCATCTACGGCCTTCTGGTCGGCTTTATGATTCTGATGAAAATCGGCTTGATCGGCGAAGTCGGCGAGATTTCGACGGCCACAGGATTCTATTATTTCTTAGGTTCACTGCCTATCGCGATCGGCGGCTTAACCTCGGCGATTGCACAGGGCAAGACCGCGGTGGCGGGTATCGGCATGCTGGCCAGACGCCCCGAAGAATCCGGTAAAGCGATTGTTATGGCCATCATGGTTGAAACCTATGCGGTTTTCGCACTGCTGATCTCCATGCTGATTGTCATGCTGGTTAAATAAAAAAACGACATAAACGTATAGTCACAAAAAAACCGGCGATAAACGCCGCAAATGAGACGGAGTGACGAAACATTGAACGAACCGAGTAAACTAATAGAAAAAATCCTTTCGGAAGCTAAAAGCACCGCCGAGACCGAAAAAAAGAACGCGGATGACAAAGCGAGGGAAGTTTTGACCAAAGCCGAGCAGAAAGCGAAGGACGCGGGCGACAGGGCCGCGGCAAACGCCGAAACCGAAGCCGAGGAACGCTGGAAGCGGATTAAATCGGTCTACGACCTGGAGCACAAGAAGGACGTTCTCGCCATGAAACGCGGCGTTTTGGATACGGCTTTTGCCAAGGCGGTGGACGACATCGCGGCACTGCCCGACGACAAGTTCTGCGGACTGATGACGCGTCTGCTTTTGGAATGCGCCGAAAGCGGAACAGGCGAGATTTCCGTGGCCAAGGCCGACACCAAACGTATTAACGACGCTTTTTTGGCCAAGGCCAACGCGGCGCTGAAAGAGAAGACCGGAAAAGGCGAAGTGACCCTTGCCAAAGACACCTGCGACAAGAAGGGCGGATTTGTCTACCGCAAGGGCGGCATGGAGATGGACTGTTCGGTAGAAGCTGTGGTGGCTCTGGCGCGGGAACAGATGGAGACCGATGTGGCCGCTATCCTGTTTAAAGGTGAAGGAGCTAAAAGCTGATGGCGGCGCGATCCTATCCGTATTCTTCATCCATCATCAGCGCACGCGAAACAGCGCTTTTGGACCGGGAGACCATCATGACGGCGGCGACCAGCGAAACGGCTGAATCGGCGATGATGCTGCTTCGGGAAAAAGGCTATGCCAGAGGCGCGGTCGAACTGGACAACGCGTACGAATTTGAAAGCATCGTTACTTACGAGCTGAAAGAAGCGGTGGGTTTTTTGAAGGGCTCGGCGCCCGATGAAAACCTGTTGTCGCTGTTTCTGCTCCGGTACGACTACTTGAACTTAAAAACCCTTTTAAAGCTGAACCTGTTGGGCGTGGAGTTCTCCGAAAAGGATATGTCCCCGTACGGCGCCATATCGTTTGACGTGTTTGAGCAAAGCATCGCGGATAAGTCCTATTTTCGTCTGCCAAAGCCCATGGGCGATGCGTTGCGCGATCTGGACAAGCGGTTTGCCATCCACGAAGACCCGACGCTGATCGGGCCGGTGCTGGACAAGGCCTACAGCCGGCAGGTGAACGCGGCGATGAAGAACGAGAAAAACCCGCTGGTGCGGGAGTACTTTAAAGCTTACTTTGACTTCACTAACATCATGGTGGTCCTGCGGCTGAAAAACGCCGGATTCCCGGCCGAAGCCTTGAAGGACGTTCTGCTGGAAGGCGGGCGGTTTAACCTCTTTGATATGCAAAAGGCGTATGAGGACAAATCGGACGGTTCGGTCTCAGCCTTTTACCACTACGGGTATGAAGAATACTTAAAAACGCCGTTTGAGAAAATGTCGGGCGGCGGGGGCATGGCCGGAGTTGAAAAAGCGCGGGATGATTATCTGCTGATGATCTTAAAGAAAGGCCGCTTCAATATGTTTACGGCCTCGCGCGCGGTGGCTTATCTGGTCGCCAAGGAACGCGAAGCGGCGGCGGTGCGGCTCCTCATGGTGTCGATGCTAAATCACATCGGCGCAGAAGAGATGGGCACGCGCTTGAAAGCGCTGTATGTCTAGGATGAAGGAAAAAGCGTATGTATAAAATTGGAGTAATCGGTGACAAAGACAGCGTCATGGGCTTTAAGGCGCTGGGGCTGGATGTGTTTTATACCTCGGACGAGGACGTGGGCAAGACGGTCAATATGCTGGCCGCCCAAAAATACGCCATCGTCTTTATGACCGAAGACGCGGTTCTGGCCGCCAAGGAGACGGTGGATAAGTTTAAGACCTCCCCCTTCCCGGCGATTATCCCCATCCCCAACAATCAGGGCACAAACGGTCTGGGCATGGAAGGGATTCGGCAGAACGTGGAGAAGGCCATCGGGGCGGATATATTGTTTAACAACGAAGAATAATGCGGCCATTCGGCGGCAGACACGCTTTAAAAATATCGATTGAAAAGCAAAGGCAGGTTAAAAGTTTATGGAGGGCAAAATAGTTAAGGTTTCCGGGCCGCTCATCGTGGCCAAAGGCATGGCGGACGCCAAGATGTATGACGTTTGCCGCGTTTCGGAAAAACAGCTGATTGGCGAAATCATCGAGCTTCGCGGCGATATGGCTTCGATACAGGTATATGAGGAGACTTCGGGTTTGGGACCGGGCGAACCGGTGGCCAGCACGGGCGATCCGCTTTCGGTGGAACTGGGACCCGGACTCATCGAATCGATTTTTGACGGGATTCAGCGCCCGCTGGACGTCATCGTCCAAAAAGCCGGCGACCGCATTGAGCGCGGTATTCAGGTGAACGCGCTGTCCCGCGATAAGAAATGGAAATTTGAAGCGACGGCCAAGGTCGGCGACAAGCTGACGGCCGGAGACTTTTTGGGATTTGTTCAGGAGACCACGGCGGTTAAGCACATGATTATGGTGCCGTTTGGCGTGGAAGGCACATTGAAATCCATCCAGAGCGGTGAATATACGATTGAAGACGTCGTGGCGGTCATCGAGACCAAAAACGGCGAGAAAAAACTGACCATGATGCAAAAATGGCCGGTTAGACGCGGAAGAAAGTACGCCCAGAAACTGCCGCCGACCGAACCGATGATTACAGGACAGCGCGTTATCGACACGCTGTTCCCGGTGGCCAAAGGTGGTGTGGCCGCGGTGCCCGGACCTTTCGGCAGCGGCAAAACCGTGGTACAGCATCAGCTGGCCAAATGGGCGGACGCCGACATCATCGTCTACGTGGGCTGCGGCGAGCGCGGCAACGAGATGACCGACGTTCTGCTGGAGTTCCCCGAGCTGAAAGACCCGAAGACCGGCGAACCGCTGATGAAGCGGACGGTGCTGATTGCCAACACCTCGGACATGCCGGTGGCGGCGCGTGAAGCGTCCATCTATACCGGCATCACCATCGCCGAATACTTCCGCGATATGGGATATAAAGTGGCGATTATGGCCGACTCCACCTCCCGCTGGGCCGAGGCCTTACGCGAGATGAGCGGACGACTGGAAGAAATGCCGGGCGAAGAGGGCTACCCTGCCTACCTGTCCTCACGTCTGGCCGAATTCTATGAGCGGGCGGGCATCGTGAAATGTCTGGGCTCCGAAGGCAGAACTGGCGCGGTCACGGCGATTGGCGCGGTTTCTCCGCCGGGCGGCGACATCTCCGAACCGGTTTCACAGGCGACGCTTCGCATCGTCAAGGTGTTCTGGGGACTTTCTGCCCAGCTGGCCTACAAGCGGCATTTCCCGGCCATCGACTGGCTGACGTCCTATTCGCTGTATGTGGACCGCCTGATGGAATGGTTCGACACGAACATTGCGGACAACTGGGAGGCGCTTCGCACCCAGACCATGATCCTCTTACAGGAAGAATCCGAGCTGGAGGAAATCGTCCGTCTGGTCGGCGTGGATGCGCTGTCTTTGGACGACCGACTCAAGCTGGAAGTGGCGCGCAGTATCCGCGAGGACTACCTGCACCAGAACGCTTTCCACGATGTGGACACCTACACCAGTCCCGAGAAACAGGCGGGTCTGCTGGGATTGATTTTGAAATATTACGAGACGGCCCGCGGCGCGCTGAAAGCCGGCGTGGACTTTAGCAAGATTATGGGCGTTTCGTCCAAAGAACTGATCGGCCGCGCCAAGTATGTGCCCGAAGCCGATGTGGCGGTGGAATATGAGAAAATCGCCAAGACGCTGGTCAAAGAGATGACCGAGCTGATTGAAGAGGGAGGATTCGTCAATGCTTAAGGAATATAAGACGATTAAAGAAGTCGTCGGCCCTCTGATGCTGGTTGAGGGTGTGGACGGCGTTAAATATGACGAACTGGTCGAGATTGAACAGGCCGACGGTGAAGTCCGCCGCGGACGCGTTTTGCAGATTGAAAATGACAGGGCACTGGTTCAGCTGTTTGAAGGCTCGCAAGGCTTAAAAATCTCCACCTCCAAAGCGCGGTTTTTGGGACGCGGCATCGAGCTGGCGGTCAGCTACGACATGCTGGGCCGTGTTTTCGACGGCATGGGAAACCCCATCGACGGGGGCCCCGCGATCATCCCCGAAAAGCGGCTGGAAATCAACGGCAACCCGATCAAGCCGGCGGCCAGAGAC
>ERZ1645192.3140-NODE-3140-length-13591-cov-6.554595_pt1 | contig 13591 bp, 15 predicted proteins | sample MGYA00575354_ERZ1645192 | MGnify/ENA primary metagenome ERZ1645192 (study PRJEB40844, sample SAMN11349763) | freshwater sediment metagenome | isolation source: river sediment | host: Sediment | place: India: Faizupur Khadar , New Delhi | collected 2017-02-21 ... | reverse complement strand
GAGACCGGCGAGATCATCATCCCGGCCAACCGCAAGATCACCAAGACGCTGCTGCGCAAGCTGGCGGCCGCGTACAACAACATCGAGATCGACCCGAGCCCCATCCAGATCAAGATCCAGGGCATTATCCATGAGTTCAGCCACAAGTTCGCGGAACTCGAGCTCGAGCAGGAGCGGGCCATGGACCGGATCGAAAGCGGCGACGATGTCGATCCGGGAATCATCAAGCAGGCGAAGGTGTATGTCGCCAGCAAGAAGAAGCTCTCGGTGGGTGACAAGATGGCCGGCCGTCACGGCAACAAGGGCGTGATCGCGAAGATCGTTCCTGAAGAGGACATGCCTTTCATGCCGGATGGAACGCCGGTTGAAATCGTGCTGAATCCGCTCGGCGTGCCCTCGCGTATGAACGTGGGACAGGTTCTCGAGACGCATCTGGGAATGGCCTGCAAGATGCTGGGCCTGCATGCGGAGACACCGGTCTTCGATGGCGTTTCGGAGAAGAGGATCCGTGAGATGCTTGAGGAGGCGGGTGTCGCCAGGGACGGCAAGACCAACCTGTACGACGGCCGTACCGGCGAGCCTTTCGACCAGCGCATCGTGGTGGGCTCCATCTATATGTTGAAACTGCACCACCTGGTCAGCGACAAGATTCACGCGCGTGCGGTGGGTCCGTACTCTCTGGTGACCCAGCAGCCTCTCGGCGGCAAGGCCCAGTACGGCGGTCAGCGGTTCGGCGAAATGGAAGTCTGGGCCATGGAGGCCTACGGGGCGGCTTACGCGCTCCAGGAACTCCTCACGGTCAAGAGCGACGACGTTTCAGGGCGCACGAAGATCTATGAATCGATCGTGAAAGGGGAGAACACCCTCGATGCCGGCAGGCCTGAATCCTTCAACGTCTTGATGAAGGAAATGCAGAGCCTTGCCCTCGATATTCAGGTCCGCAAGACCGACGAAAAAGAAAGACGAAGCGTTTGATGAGGGAGATGACGGTGACAGAAACCAGCACAGAACAGATTCTGGGGATGGAGCCGCAGATCGGATTCGACCTGGCGAGCATTTCGCTCGCGTCGCCCGAGACCATCCGCTCCTGGAGCAAGGGAGAGGTCAAGAATCCGGAGACGATCAACTACCGGACCTTCAAGCCCGAAAAGGGCGGCCTCTTTTGCGAGCGCATTTTCGGACCGACCAAGGATTGGGAGTGCAGCTGCGGCAAGTATAAGCGTATCAAGCACAAGGGCGTGATTTGCGACCGTTGCGGTGTCGAGGTCACTCTGGCCCGCGTGCGCCGCGAGCGCATGGGTCACATCGAACTGGCGGTTCCTGTTTCCCATATCTGGTTTTTCAAGTGTACACCCAGCCGCATCGGCTTGGTCCTGGACATCAGCGGCCGCGATCTGGAGCGCGTCCTCTACTACGAGGATTACATTGTCACGAACGCGGGCGACACCCCCTTGAAGGAAAAGCAGCTCCTCAACGAGATGGAGTACCGCGAGGCGCAGGAGAAGTACGGCGAGAGCTTCACGGCGAAAATGGGCGCGGAGGGAATCCGCGACCTGATGAAGACAATTGATATCGAAGAGACGATGGCCCAGCTCGAGCTCGAGATGGAAGCCACGCGCAGCAAGCAGACACGCAAGAAATTGACCAAGCGGATGAAGGTCCTCGACGCGTTCCGCTCGAACAGTTCGCGGCCTGAGTGGATGGTGCTGGAAGTTCTTCCTGTCATTCCTCCGGACCTGCGGCCCCTCGTCCCGCTGGAAGGCGGCCGGTTCGCCACGTCCGACCTGAACGATCTGTACCGTCGGGTCATCAACCGCAACAACCGTCTGCGCAACCTGCTTCTGCTGAAGACGCCGGACGTCATCATTCGGAACGAGAAGCGCATGCTTCAGGAAGCCGTGGACGCGCTCTTCGACAACGGCCGGCATGGCCGTGCCGTGACCGGCGCGGGCAACCGCCCTCTGAAATCGCTGAGCGACATGCTTCGCGGCAAGCAGGGCCGCTTCCGTCAGAATCTCCTCGGCAAGCGCGTGGACTACTCGGGTCGTTCCGTGATCGTGATCGGTCCGGACCTCACGCTCCGGCAGTGCGGTCTGCCGAAGAAGATGGCGCTGGTTCTGTTCGAGCCCTTTATCATCCGCCGGCTCAAGGAAATGGGGATTGTTCACACCGTGCGCAGCGCGAAGAAGATGATCGAGCGCGAGGCCAACGAGGTGTGGGACATCCTTGAGGAAGTGACCAAGGGTCACACCGTGATGCTGAACCGCGCGCCGACGCTGCACCGGCTCAGCATCCAGTCGTTCGAGCCCACCCTGATCGAGGGCGAGGCGATTCGGATTCACCCGCTCGTTTGCACCGCGTACAACGCGGACTTCGACGGCGACCAGATGGCCGTGCACGTGCCGCTGTCGGTCGAGGCCCAGTTGGAGTCGCGCCTGCTCATGCTGGCGCCGAACAACATCTTTTCGCCGTCCAGCGGGAAGCCGATCACGACGCCGACGCAGGATATCGCGCTCGGCTGTTATTACCTGACCATCGAGTCGCAGCGCGACAGGATTCGCAATCGCCAGAGGAAGCCCGGGCAGAACGAGATCGAACATCTGCCGATTCTGAGCGATGCGGCTGAAGTGCATACCGCGTTCGACGACGGCGCCCTGAAGATTCATGACCGGATTCGCTTCCGCAATCCGGACTACAAGCGCGAGACCAAGTACGGCAACTCCAAGAGCGCCGTGATCACGACGACCGTGGGCCGCGTCTTCTTCAACGAAATCTGGCCGGAGTCCCTCGGCTTCTGGAACGCGTCCGTCCCGAAGAAGCGCCTCGAGGAACTCCTCTGGCAGTGCTACCAGATCACGGGTCATGAGGAGACCGTCCGCGTGCTGGATCGTCTGAAGGCGATGGGCTTCGAGCATGCCACGCTCGCGGGCATTTCGATCGGCATGGAAGATATGATCATCCCCGACGACAAGCCGAGGATCATCAGCCAGGCTGCCCAGCAGGTGAAGGAAGTGGAAGGCCAGTACCGCAAGGGCGTGATTACCGATGGCGAACGGTACAACAAGATCATCGACATCTGGACGCACGCGACGGACGAAATCTCCAGCGCGATGTTCCGCTCGATGGAATACAACGAAAGCCGCGAAGACGTGAATCCGCTGTTCATGATGGTGGATTCGGGCGCGCGCGGCAACCGGCAGCAGATTCGCCAGCTCGCGGGTATGCGCGGACTGATGGCCAAGCCCTCCGGCGAAATCATCGAAAGCCCGATTCTGTCGAACTTCCGCGAGGGCCTCAGTGTGCTCGAGTACTTCATCAGTACGCACGGCGCCCGCAAGGGGTTGGCGGATACGGCGCTCAAGACGGCCGATTCCGGTTACCTCACCCGCAAACTCGTGGACGTTGCGCAGGATGTGATTATCGTCGAACAGGATTGCAATACCCTGAACGGCATCGACGTGAAGTCGATCTACGAAGGCGACGAGGAACTCGTTCCGGTGGCCGCGCGAATTCTCGGCCGCACCTCCGTGGATGACATCAAGGATCCCCGGACCGATGAGATCATCGTCGCGGCGGGGCAGGAGATTGACGAGAAGGCCGTGGAGAAAATCAACACCACGGGCCTGGAGTCCATCAAGATCCGCAGCGTGCTGACGTGCGAGTCGCGGCGAGGTTGCTGTGCCAAGTGCTACGGCAGGAACCTGGCGACCGGCAAGATGATTGCCCTGGGCGAAGCCACGGGCATCATTGCGGCCCAATCCATCGGCGAACCGGGCACGCAGCTGACCATGCGTACGTTCCACATCGGCGGTACGGCGAGCTCCGTGTTCAAACAGCCACAGATCATCGCCAAGCATGAAGGTGTCGTGCGCTACCAGGATCTTCGCACCGTGCAGACGGCGGAGAAGGACGTCGTCAGCTTCATCGTGCTCAACAAGAACGGGTTCGTGAGCATTTATGACAAGGAAGGCCGCGAGTTGGAGAGCCACAGCGTCGTCATCGGCGCGGTGATCTCGGTTCCGGACGGGGGAGAGGTCAAGAAGGGCCAGAGCTTCGTCAAGTGGGACCCGTACAACGTGCCGATTCTATCGGAGCAGGCGGGCGTCGTGGAGTTCCACGATTTCATCGAGGGCGTGACCGTCCGCAAGGAAGTGGACGAGTCGACCGGGCTGGAAGGCACGGTGGTCATGGAGCACAAGGAAGATTTGCATCCGCAGATCGTCATGAAGGATCCCAAGACCAAGGCCGTGTTGAGCTACTACTCGATTCCTTCCGGCGCGCACGTGATGGTCTCCAAGGGCGACGAGGTCTTTGCCGGTGCGAAACTGGCCAGGACGCCTCGAAAAGTCATGCGCACGAAGGACATCACCGGCGGTCTTCCCCGCGTGGCCGAACTGTTCGAGGCACGGCGTCCGAAGGACGCCGCAGAGATCGCGAAGATCGACGGCATCGTCGAGTTCGCGGGCACCGCGCGCGGCCGCCGCAAGCTGCTGGTCAAGGACCCTGCCACCGGAGACCAGGAAGAGCATCTCATTCCGATGGGCAAGCACGTGGTTGTATTCCAGGGCGATCATGTTCGCAAGGGACAGCAACTGACGGAAGGTCCCGTGGTTCCCCAGGAAGTGCTCGAAGTCTGCGGGCCGCAGGAACTGCAGGAATATTTGGTGAACGAGGTGCAGGAAGTGTACCGGCTGCAGGGCGTCGAGATCAACGACAAGCACATCGAGATCATCGTGCGCCAGATGCTCCGCAAGGTGCGCATCACCGATCCGGGCGACACGGATTTCCTCTGGGGCGAACAGGTTGAGAAGCAATTGTTCCAGGACGTGAACCAGAAGGCCGTGGCCGAAGGGAAGCGTCCGGCGGAGGCGTCTCCCGTGCTGTTGGGGATCACGAAGGCTTCGCTGGAAACCGACAGCTTCATCTCCGCGGCCTCCTTCCAGGACACGACGCGCATCCTCACGGATGCGGCGACCCTGGGGCGCATGGACCACCTGCGTGGCTTCAAGGAAAATGTGATCATGGGGCATCTGATTCCGGCGGGAACCGGATTCCCGATGTACAGGAACATCAAGCTGGTTCCGCTCGGAGAGCCGATTCCGGCGGAGGAGTTGCTTGGCGACGTTCTGGCGGAGGTAAAAAAAACGCCTGAAAGTTAAGGTCACTATTGTAAGGCGTTGGAGGCTTTGATAGTTTCTCGCGCTCATGTGTTCAAGAGAGGGTTGAGGTATGCCGACCATTAATCAGTTAGTACGAAGCGGCCGAAGTCCGATCCAGAAGAAGGGAAAGGCCCCGGCCTTGTCGAAGTGTCCGCAGCGGAGAGGTGTGTGTCTGCTCGTCAAGACCCAGACGCCGAAGAAACCGAATTCCGCGCTCCGCAAGGTGGCGCGCGTGAGATTGACGAACGGCCAGGAAGTGACCGCCTATATTCCGGGCGAGGGACACAATCTGCAGGAGCACAGCATGGTGCTGGTCCGCGGCGGCCGTGTCAAAGATCTGCCGGGCGTTCGTTACCACATTATCCGCGGAACGCTCGATTGTCTGGGCGTGGAGAACAGGAAGCGCGGTCGGTCGAAGTACGGCGCCAAGGTGGCTAAACAAGGATAAGCAACGATGTCGCGAAGACACAGAGCTGAAAAACGATCTGTAAGGCCGGATACTCGTTACGGAAATGAGATGGTGGGCCGGCTCATCAACAGCATGATGGAGCGGGGCAAGAAGTCCATCGCCGAGCGCATTGTGTACAGTGCGTTTGACCAGATAGCGCAGACGACCAAGGAAGACCCGTTGCAGGTCTTCACTCAGGCGATTGATAATGTGAAGCCGCGCCTGGAAGTGAAGTCCCGCCGCGTCGGCGGCGCGACCTATCAGGTGCCCGTGGAAGTGGCTCCCGAGCGGCAGATCGCCCTGGCGTTCCGGTGGATTCTGGATTACGCGAAGGGCCGGAAGGGCGTGTCTATGCCGAAGGCCCTGGCGCTGGAAGTTCTGGACGCGCAGAAGAATCAAGGCAACGCCATCAAGAAGCGCGATGACACGCACAAGATGGCCCAGGCGAACAAAGCGTTTGCCCATTACAGGTGGTAGGTCTGGTTAGGATTTTTCATGGTTACCGTGGTGGAACAGTCTAAAGACCAAAAAATGGCGAATTCGAACCCGTCGCGAGAAGCGCCGGGGCGCCGCCGCAGTCTGTCCAAGATTCGCAACATCGGGATTGTTGCGCACATCGACGCAGGCAAGACGACCACGACGGAGCGCATGTTGTATTACACGGGCCGCGTGTACAAGATGGGCGAGGTCCACGACGGCACGGCCACGATGGACTGGATGGTCCAGGAGCAGGAACGGGGTATCACCATCACGAGCGCCGCGACGACCTGCTTCTGGCGGGATCATCAGATCAATATCATCGACACTCCGGGGCACGTTGACTTCACGGTCGAGGTGGAGCGTTCTCTTCGGGTTCTCGATGGGGCGATCGGCATTTTCTGCGGCGTGGGCGGTGTTCAGCCCCAATCCGAGACGGTCTGGCACCAAGCCAAGAAGTACAAGGTTCCGTGCCTTGCCTTTGTGAACAAGATGGACCGCATGGGCGCGCGTTTCGACCGGGTGGTCCGGCAGATGCGCGAGCGGTTGGCCGCGCCGGCAGTGCCGGTTCATATCCCGTGGGGCGAGGAGGACCAGTTCAAGGGTGTCATTGACCTGATCACCATGCGTGCCATTTCCTTTGACCCGGCATCGCTTGGCGCCACGGTGAAGGAGCAGGACATTCCTCAGGAATTCTCGCGTTCGGCCGAGAAGGCCCGCGCCGAGCTGGCGGAAGCGGTTGCGGAGAAGGACGAAATTGTCCTGAAGTCCTATCTGGAGAATCCTGACGTTCCTGCATCCCTCCTGAAGCAGGGGATTCGCAGGGCTGTGCTGGCGGGTGTCTTTGTGCCGGTGACCTGCGGCAGTTCGCTCCATAATCAGGGCATTCAGCCTCTGCTCGATGCGGTGGTGGATTATCTTCCAGCTCCCGTTGATGTTCCCGCCGTTCAGGGGCATCACCCCAAGACGCAGAAGACCATGAGCCGTGAAGTCAGCGACTTCGAACCGCTGAGCGCTCTCTCCTTCAAGATTGCGACAGATCCGTATGTCGGACGACTTTCCTTTGTACGCGTGTATTCCGGGGTCCTCAAGAAGGGCCAGAATGTCTACAACCCGCGCACCCAGAAGAGGGAGCGCCTTGGCAAGATTGTTGAGCTGCATGCGAATCATCGCGAAGAAGTTGAAGCGCTCTATGCCGGTGAGATTGGCGGCATCGCCGGGTTGAAGCAGATCACCACGGGCGACACCCTTTGCGCGGAGAACCAGCCGATTGCCTTGGAGAGAATTGAATTTCCCGAGCCGGTCATCGCCATGGCCATTGAGCCGAAGACTCAGGCGGACCGGGAAAAGATGAATGATGCCCTTGGCAATCTGGCGGCGGAAGATCCCACCTTCCGGATATCGGCCGATGCGGAGACGGGGCAGACGCTGATCAAGGGAATGGGCGAGTTGCATCTGGAGATCATCAAGGACCGGATGTTCCGCGAATTCAAGGTTCAGGCGAACGCGGGGCAGCCCATGGTCGCGTACCGCGAGACGATTCAGACCGCGTCCCGGGGTGAGCATTTGTTCCAGCGCGAAATTGCCGGACGCGGCCAGTATGGCCACGTGGTGGTTGAAGTGCTTCCTGCGGCGCGCGGCGCGGGGAACAAGATCGAGTTTGATGTTTCGAACGACAATATCCCGCACGAGTTCAGGACCGCGGTGGAAGAAGGCATTCGCGACGCGTTGATCACGGGGGTTGTTGGGAATTACGCCTTGATTGACATCCTGGTGAAGGTTGTCGGCGGCAGTTGCCATCCAGTGGATTCGACGGAGGTTGCTTTTCGTTCGGCGGCCGTCCTGGCGGTGAGGGAAGCCGTCCTGGCGGCGCAGCCGGTTCTCTTGGAGCCGATCATGAAGCTCGAGATCATCACCCCCGAGGAGTATCTGGGCGATGTTCTTGGGGATGTCAGTGGCCGGCGGGGGAGGGTGAAGGAGATTGAGGCGAGGGAGTCCGCGCAGATCATCAACGCGGATGTTCCTCTGGCGGCTCTTTTTGGCTATGCCACCTCGTTGCGTTCGCTGACGAAGGGCCGCGCGAGCTACACGATGGAGCCTCATTGTTTTGAAATTGTTCCGGAAACGATAAAGCAGAGCTTACTAAATCGGTAAAGGTTGAGCATGAACGGGCAACGCATACGAATACGTCTGAAAGCTTACGATCATCGCGTGTTGGACCAGTCCGCAAGCGACATCGTCGAGACCGCGAAACGCACTGGCGCGCGCGTCGCCGGTCCAATCCCTCTGCCGACGCGGACGGAGCGGTACACCGTGAACCGCAGTCCGCACTCGGACAAGAAGTCCATGGAGCAGTTTGAAATCAGGACTCACAAGCGGCTGTTGGATATCATCGACCCCACAGCCAAAACGGTGGACGAGCTGAAGAAGCTCAATCTGCCGGCGGGCGTCGATATCACCATCAAAATTTGAGTGCGACCATGCAAGGATTGATCGGAAAAAAAATCGGGATGACCCGCGTGTTTGACGAGAACGGGACGCAAGTGCCCGTGACCGCGATTCAGGCGGGGCCGTGCGTTGTCCTTCAGCGGAAGAGCGCGGCGGACGGGTATGAAGCCGTTCAACTGGGTTTTCAGGAGAAAACGGAACGGCGCGCGACCAAGGCCCTGCAGGGACACTGCAAGAAGGCCGGCACGGCGCCCAAGCAGTTCGTGCGCGAGATCCGGCTTGCGAAGGGCGAGGATGCGAAAGTCGGCGACGTCGTGACGGCTCAGATTTTTGATGGGGCCACGCACGTGGATGTGATCGGAACGACGAAGGGCCGCGGGTTTGCCGGCAACGTCCGTCGCCACAAGTTCGCGGGCGGTCCGGCGGCGCACGGCTCGGGCTTTCACCGGCAGGGCGGCTCCATTGGTAACCGCACATGGCCGGCGCGCGTGTTCAAGAACAAGCGGATGCCGGGGCATATGGGCAATGTGAGGGTGACGACCCAGAATCTGAAAGTGGTTCAGGTGCGCGGCGAGGACGGCGTCCTGCTGGTGCGCGGGGCGATCCCGGGTCCGAACGGCGGCATTCTGATCGTGCGCAGGGCGTTGAAAAAGGCATCGAAGGCGGCGGCTAAATAATCATGAGCAAGCTACCCATTTACAATATGAAGGGCGACCGCGTGGGCGAGTACAACATCGCCGACGAGTTGCTGGAACTGAAGAAGGGCGCCCAGGCCGTGCATGACGCGGTGGAGGCGTATCAGGTGGGTCTCAGGGCGGGGACGGCGTCGACGAAGACGCGCGCCCATGTTTCCGGCGGCGGCATCAAGCCGTGGCGGCAGAAGGGCACCGGCCGTGCGCGCGCCGGCTCGATCCGGTCTCCGATCTGGCGCGGCGGCGGTATCGTGTTTGGCCCGCATCCCAAGAAGTACGAGAAGCGTGTCAACAAGAAGGCCTTGCGCCTGGCGTTCCGCCGCGCGTTCAGCGAGAGGGTTGTTTCGGGCGATGTGGCCCTCGTGGACCAGTTGGCGGTGTCCGCACCGAAGACGAAGAGCATTGTGGCCGTCCTGAACAAGCTGAAGATGGGCCGGGGCGCGCTGCTGGTCCTCGGCGCTCCGGACAAGAACGTGCAGTTGGCCGCCCGGAACATTCCGAACGTCGAAGTGGCCACCGCGGCCGGCGTTCATACCTACCAGGTGCTTCGGTATCCGAGGATGCTGGTCAGCCAGGAGGCCATGGCCAAGTTCGAAGAGCGTCTGAAGAATCAGTCGGGGAGAGCCTCATGAAGGAAGGTCGTACGATCATCCGCAAGTTGCTTTTGACGGAGAAAGGAACTCATCTGACGGAGCGGGATAACCAGTATCTCTTCCGGGTGGATCCGTCCGCCAACAAGATTGAGATCAAGAATGCCGTCGAAAAGATTTTCAATGTCAAGGTGACAAAGGTCAACACCATGAACCGGCAGGGCAAGCACAAGCGCCTTCGCTCGATGAATTATGGGATGACGGCGGCGTGGAAGCGCGCCGTGGTGACGCTGAAAGAGGGCGACAAGATCGATCTCACGTAAGAGGAAATGCAGCCATGGGTTTGAAGACATATAGACCGACTACCGCGAGCCTGCGGTTCACCGTGGGACCCTCATTCGAGGAGATCACGAAGAAACATCCGGAAAAGGCCCTGATCGTGCGGAAGAAGTCCGTGGCGGGCCGGAACTCCATGGGGCGTGTCACGGTGCGCCATCGCGGCAGCGGACACAAGCGCTTCATCCGCATCATCGACTTCAAGAGGGATAAGCATGATATCCCTGCCAAGGTCGCGGCGATCGAATATGATCCGAATCGCTCCGCCCGCATCGCACTGTTGTTCTATACGGATGGCGACAAGCGCTACATTCTTGCCCCGAACGGCCTGAAGGTGGGTTCCACCATCGTATCCGGTCCGCATGCGGAGGCCTTGGAGGGGAATGCGCTTCCTCTTTCCGAGATCCCGCTGGGCACGCCGGTCCACAATATCGAGATGCATCCGGGTCGCGGCGGCCAGTTGGTCCGCGGCGCCGGCATGGCGGCGCAGATCATGGCGCGCGAGGGTGAGTACGCGCATGTGCGGCTTCCGTCGGGCGAAATCCGGATGATCAACGTTCGGTGTTACGCCACGGTTGGACAGGTGGGCAATCTGGACCACGAGAACATCTCGCTGGGCAAGGCGGGACGCAAGCGGTGGTTGGGATGGCGCCCGACCGTGCGCGGTGTGGCCATGAACCCGATCGATCACGTCATGGGCGGTGGCGAGGGCAGGTCCTCCGGCGGTGGTCATCCCCGCTCTCCGTGGGGCCAGTTGGCGAAGGGAAAGAAGACGCGTTGCCGCCGGAAGCCTTCCGGCCGGTTCATCATTCAGCGGAGGAAGAAGTAAGCCATGAGTCGCTCGATCAAAAAGGGTCCTTTTGTAGACGAGAAACTGTTGAAGCGCGCCGAAGCCATGATCCGGTCCGGGCAGAAAAGCCCCCTGAAGACGTGGTCGCGCCGGTCGATGATTTTGCCCGAGTTCGTGGGGCTTACATTCTCGGTTCATAACGGCAAGACATTCACATCCGTTTTCGTGACAGAAAACATGGTCGGACACCGCCTCGGCGAATTTTCGCCGACCCGGGTGTTCCGGAAACACGGCGCGGCGACAGACAAGGTGATCGCGCTGAAGTAGGGAATCGCCGCCTGAGATTTGAGGTAAGATCGATGGAAATTCATGCGACAACAAAGTTTGTGAGATTGACGCCCTCCAAGGCCAGGGATCTGGCGCGTGCCTTGAGAGGACTTCCGGTGTCCGACGCCCTGAAGATCGTGGAGTTCAGCGAGCGCAAGGCGGCATTCTACATCCGGAAAACACTGAAGTCGGCCATTGCGAACGCGGAAAACAACGCCAAGCTTTCGGCTGAGAAACTTTTCGTCAAAACGGCGAGAATCGAGCACGGGCCACAGATGAAGCGGTTCTGGCCGCGATCGCGCGGAATGGTCAGCCCGATCATACGAAGAATGAGCCACGTAAAGATAACGTTGACGGATGAAAAACCGTCGGCAAAATAAGCAGGCTTTTTGCAGGAAAGGAGACCGGCCTTGGGCCAGAAAGTAAATCCGATTGGATTCAGGGTGTCAGTCAACAAGGACTGGCGCTCCCGCTGGTACTCGGACAAGAAGGAATTCGGGAATTTGCTTCACGAGGACCTGATGATCCGGGATCTCGTGAAGGCGCGCCTGAAGGACGCAGCGGTACCGGAAGTCATTATCGAACGCTACGCGAACCGCGCCCGGGTGACCGTTTTCACGGCCCGGCCGGGGATCGTGATCGGCCGCAAGGGGCAGGACATCGAGCGCCTGCGCGAGGAAATTGCGGCGAAAACGAAGAAGGAAATTTACGTTGAGATCAAGGAAGTGAAGGATCCCGACGCCAATGCGCAACTGGTCGCGGAGAACATCGCGCTGCAGCTTGAGCGCCGCGTGTCGTTCCGGCGTGCCATGAAGCGCGCCATCCAGATGGCCATGGAAATGGGCGTTCTGGGCATCAAGGTTCACGCGAGCGGGCGGCTCGGCGGGGCCGAACTGGCCCGGCGGGAGTGGTACAAGGAGGGAAAGGTTCCTCTTCACACCCTGCGTGCCAATGTCCAGTACGGGTTTGCCGAGGCGCACACGATGGCCGGCAAGATCGGCATCAAGGTCTGGATCTGCAAGAAGGAAGAAGTCGAGGCCGCGAAGGAGAAGACCCATGCCGCTTATGCCTAAACGCGTGAAGTACCGCAAGTCCCAGCGGGGCAACCGCAAAGGCTTTGCGCAGTCCGGAAACACGCTGGAGTTTGGCGAATACGGTCTCCAGGCGCTGGAGCGCGTCTGGCTCACGGCGATCCAGATTGAGGCTTGCCGCGTGGCCGTGAACAGGAACCTGAAGCGCAAGGGCAAGATGTGGATCCGGGTTTTCCCGGACAAGCCGATCAGCAAGAAGCCCCTGGAGGTCCGCATGGGCAAGGGCAAGGCCGCCACGGACAAGTGGGTGGCGGTCGTGAGACCGGGGCGGGTTTTGTTTGAGATCGATGGTGTGACGGAAGCGCTGGCGCGGGAGTCCCTCCGGATTGCTGCCACGAAGCTGCCGATCCACACGCGGTTTCTGAAACGAGGAAACAATTAACTTTAATGGATGTGTGCATGAAGGCGAGTGAACACAGAGAGTTGACGGAAGACGAGCTGCGTCAGAAATACGACGACACGAAGAAGGAGCTGTTCAACCTTCGCGTGCAGCAGTCGACGGGCCAGTTGGAAAAGGCGGTCCGGATCCGCGAGTTGCGGCGTGAGGTGGCCCGGATTCTCACCGTCATGCAGGAGCGCAAGCGTACCCAATCGAAGTAGGTGAACATGGATAGCAAGAGTCAGCGTGGTGTGCGAAAGAATCGCGAAGGCGTGGTGATCAGCGATTCGATGGACAAAACCGTTGTCGTCAGTGTCGAACGCCGGTTCCGGCACCCCACGTACGGTAAGGAGATCACGCGGTCGAAGAAGTATTACGCGCATGATGAAAAGAACGAGGCGCACAAGGGCGATGTTGTCCGGATTGCGGAGACCCGACCCCTCAGCAAGCTGAAACGGTGGCGCCTGGTTGAGGTTGTGAAGAAAGGCAAGGCATCGGCCTTGGAGAACTCGGATGATAGCAGCCAGAACTAGTTTGGATGTGGCGGATAACACCGGCGCGCGCCGGGCCCAGTGTATCCATGTGCTCGGCCAGCGAAAGCGCTACGCGCACATCGGCGACATTATCAAGGTATCCATCAAGGAAGCGCAACCCGTCGGCATGGTGAAGAAGGGCGAGGTTCATAACGCCTTGATTGTGAGGACCAAACAGGCGATTCGCAGGCCGGATGGATCGTTTCTGAAGTTCGACCACAACGCGGTTGTTCTGATCGACGATCAGAAGAACCCTCGTGGCACCCGCATTTTTGGGCCGGTTGCGCGCGAGTTGCGCGAGAAGAACTTCATGAAGGTAAT
>ERZ1645192.3138-NODE-3138-length-13595-cov-3.832570_pt1 | contig 13595 bp, 5 predicted proteins | sample MGYA00575354_ERZ1645192 | MGnify/ENA primary metagenome ERZ1645192 (study PRJEB40844, sample SAMN11349763) | freshwater sediment metagenome | isolation source: river sediment | host: Sediment | place: India: Faizupur Khadar , New Delhi | collected 2017-02-21 ... | reverse complement strand
GTCGATAAAATCAAATAGTGGAATAATTCCGGGCGAGGGTGAGAGATGATCTCATCCTCGCTTTTTTTTTCGACGTTCCATTTCGGAAATTTGTAACTAATCCCGATGATGCTCCGTGAACCGGATATCCTACTTGCAGTATGTTTCTAATAGTTTCCCTGCCTGCGGGCTCCCCAGGGATTGTGCTTGTTTCCAGTCGCGGCAGGCGCCGGATTTATCTGCCATCAGGTATCTGGAAGTGCCGCGTCCGAGCCAGGCTTCGGCGAAGGTAGGGTTGAGTTCAATGGCTTTGGTGAAGTCGGCGATGGCTGCTTTATAATCTTCTTTCACGGATGATAACAGGTTGCCCCGGTTGTTGTAAGCTTTGTAATAATCAGGGTTTAGTTCGATGGCTTTGCTGTAGTCCTGAAATGCTCCTTCATAGTCGCCTTGCCGGTATTTGCTGTTGCCGCTGTTAAAGCAAACGATGGCTTCCTGCTGTCCGGGACGACGTGCGATGGTGTCGATGGCAGTGGCAGGCTGTTGGACGTTCTCCCGGAGAGCCATGGTGGCTTCCCGGTTGCCGGGATCCATCCGAAGGATTTGTTGGTAGCACACCTGCGCCAGCTCCCGGCGGTCGCTGGCAGCGTATATGTCGGCCAGGGGATACAGGAGGACCCGGTTACGGCCCCGGCTCATTTTCAGGCTGTGCAGGAGAAACGGCTCTGCAGCTGCCGGATCTTTCATCTGAAGGCAGAAAGAGGCCAGGTTGATCATTTCAGTCTCCGAAGGATCCTGTTTCTTCCAGAATCCCTGCAACCAGTGGGTAAACCCCGAAGGAGGAGTTGTTTTCAGGATCGTCATGACATCCCGATCGCTGTCTGGCTGCGGAACATGATACTGACGGGCCAGCGCAGACAGGCTGATGGCGGGGATCGCGGAAGCTTCGGCTCCCCGGGCAAAGACGGCGCTGAAGCCATCAAGATAGATCAGCCTCCATTCCGGCATCCCGGCGAGGAAAGTGGTCCAGGGGTAATATTTTACATAGTGGTAAACAATCAACTCCGGCTGGTACTCTGAGATAAGGGCAGTGAGCCCGTTGGTCCAGCTGTCTGAAATCTCCTGATAAAGCGCTTCGCCGGCCACCTCCAGCCGGCCGCCGTTGAATACGGGTTGCGGAAGGCTCCATGACAGCCACCCGCCGAACCCGATGCTGTTAAGGAGACGACCCTGTAAGTGGTGGCTGTTGATGAACTCACAGGCGCCGGCAGGTTGCTGGCTGCGGTCAAGTCCTACGCCCGTTTTATTGTACGAGCCGTTCGCCACATAATAGGAATTGGTGATCATCCGGGGGATCAGCCCAATGGAAACCACGGTCACCACGATACAGATCGCGTTGGATAGATACCGCTTCTCACGGAACCTGCCGGTCAATTCCTGCATGGAAGCGCCGAGTACCGGCATGGCGATCACGGCAAAGAGAGCGGTATTCCTGACGGCCACCACTGCCAGGTATCCGAAGATAACCAACAGGATCAACTCATGTATTTTTCTTTTTTTGATAGTGATCAGGGTGCAGAGAACCGTGAAGACGAAAAAGAGGAGGAAAGGAATGTCTTTTGCCACTAGACCGTCGAGGCTGTACAAGGAACGGAACTCCCGGATGTGCTGGTGGAAGATGTTGCTGCTGTCGAACCGGCTGAACAGCTCCAGCGGGAAAGAAAAACCTCTGGCAAGGTATGGATTGACGAAGCAGATGATCACCGACAGCGCTGCCCAAAGCAGGAACTTCCGGTCGATCTTTTTATCTCTCACCAGCAGGCTGACAAGGTAAGCAACGATGGCTGCGAAACCCAGGACGAACAGGGAATGACCATTACACCATACCACCATGACGACCGGCAGGAGGAAAAGCAGGTTGCGCCGGGAATAATAATAGAGATCAAGGAGATAGAGCAGGATGGTGAGGAAGAGGAAGGTGAAGAGTTCGGGCCGGAGGATGAGACGGGGCTCGAGGACCAGGAAGCCGGCGAGGAAAACGACGCAGGTGACCGGCAGCGGGATGTCGTGCAGCCGGTTCCTCAGGAGGAGGAAGAACATTAACAGCAGCGTCATTAAGGTGACAAAGAGGCTCAGACCGGTGTACCCTGTCAGGTGGTAGATCGAATAGATCTTCAACTGGAACAACCAGTGCAGGTCTACGTATGGGTTACCGGTGACGGTGTAGGTAGAGAGATCGTGAGTGGGGACAGTGTGGTTTTCGAAGATGTATTTCCCGTATTTCAGGTGGAATCCCAGGTCGGGATCAGACAACTTGCGAAGAGACATCACTGTGACCAGCACGGTAATGATCAGGAAGACGGGAGCCCATTTGGAACGGAATAACGTTTTCACCTTTTATGAATGAATTTCGCGGGGTAAAGGTAAGGATTTGAGAAGATGGCTCGAATTTCGTATTTATTTTTCCGGTATTTTTGCGTTGACTTCATGATATGACCTTAAAAAGACAGGTATTTGTTAAGGTATTCGGCACATGAACAATAGGTTTCTCCTGATATGAATAAAGTCCTCTCGTTACGATATGCTGCTTTCGGCTCGCTTTATTTTGCCGAAGGAGCCATCCTGAGCTATTTTACCTCCCTGAATGCCATTTATCTTCGCTCGTTTGACCTGACCATGAGCCAGGTCGGTTTATTCTCTGCCATTGCAGTGATCCCGATGATCCTGAAGGTTTTTATCGGGATGCTTAGCGACAAGGTGAACCTGTTCGGCCTGGGACACCGGAAACCGTATATCGTGCTCGGGTTGATGATGCAGACAGCCGGTATTCTGGCGTTCCCGTTCATTCATCCGCAGCATGATTTCGTCCTGATGGTGGTCACGGGTTTTATCGTCGTGTGCGGCATGGCCTTGTATGATACCTGCACGGATGGGTTGGCTCTCGACACCACGCCGTTAGAGGACAAAGGGAAGGTGCAGGGGATCATGGTTTCGGGAAGAGCTTTCGGGGTGGTATTCATCTCGGGATTGCTGGGTCTTATCTCATCGCAGGGGAACTGGACCTGGGTGTTCATGGTTCTTGCCTCCATGAGTGTGATCCCGTTACCGATGGTGCTGCTGTTGAAAGAGCCGGCCAAGGCTCCGGAGGCCTCGTTCAAATGGAAAGCTTTTAAGGTGCTGAAGCGTCGCAATATCATCGCACTGGGGTTCCTGGGGGCGCTGTTCACGATGATCACGAACGGCACCAACGAACTGGTCAACCCGTTTCTGGAGGAATCGTACGGAATATCTTACATGATGGCAGGGTTATATACTGCCTTGTGGGGTATCGGGGTCATTGCCGGAGGACTGACAGGCGGTCGGTTCACGGACCGGATGGGAGACCGGAAAGCCATGAGAATAGCCATGTTTGCCACGTTCGTCGCCGTTGTCATGCTGTCGTTTATTCATGGTCAGGCAATGGCCTGGCCTTTGTTGTTCCTGTTCGGAGTGGCATACGGATATTACGAAACGGTGTATTTTGCCACTTCCATGGCGGTATGCGACATCCGGATTGCCGCTTCGATGTTCTCCATCCTGATGGCGATGGCCAATATTGGTTCCAGCATCGGGATGGTGGTCAGCGGGTATCTCAGTGATATGGCCGGATACAGATGGACCTTTGCGATCCTTGGCCTGTTAACACTGTTGCTTTTCCCGTTATCAGGCATTATATTTTCGGGGAAAGAGGATGACAAAAACGGATCTTTATCCGTATCTTCGGATGAAACAACAGAAAAAATCAGTCTTGATAAAAAAAGTTACTATGAATAACGATGTACGTCAAATGGTTCACTGGACGCCCCGCATACTGGGCATCATGGGCATCCTGATCATCAGCATGTTTGCTTTTGACGCTTTTTGTCCCCAACTTACTTTCTGGCAGCAGATCCTCGGATTCCTGATCCACCTGATCCCATCGTTGGTGCTGACCGGTATCCTGGTTCTGGCCTGGTATTTTGAATTGGCCGGAGGGATTATCTTCGCCGTGATCGGGTTAGGGACCTTACCATGGATCTTTATGGTCAACTATGGCATGAACAAATCCATCTGGATGACCTTGGGAGTGGTGTCACTCATTAATCTGCCTTTTCTATTGACCGGTTTTTTATTCATCCTGTCTCATTTTCTGAAGAAAAAAAATACCGCAGATAACACACCCGCCTGAGTTCACGTTACAGAAAGCAAGGAATGATTTACCTTTGTCCGCTTCAAAACGGAGCAATGGTTGATTGTTTGGTTTTGCAGGTATGAGAGAAAGATAATCAAACAGCAATGGAATCAATCAAAGAGATTTTCAAAATAGGTTACGGGCCTTCCAGCAGTCATACCATGGGACCGCGGAAGGCAGCCGAGATATTCAAGGCAAGGAATCCGGGGATACCCAGGGTCAGGGTGACATTATATGGCAGTCTGGCTGCGACAGGGAGGGGTCACATGACCGACAAGGCGATCACCGAAGGGTTGGCTCCCATTCCGGTGGAGATTCTCTGGGAACCAGAAATTTTTCTGCCCGTACATCCCAACGGGATGAAGTTTGAGGCGCTGGACAAGGGCGACAATGTCCGGGATTCATGGACTACTTACAGCATTGGGGGAGGCGATATCAGCGATGACGGGAAGAGGGATCCCTCGAAGAAAATCTATCCGAAGAATCATTTATCAGAGATCATCGAGTGGTGTGAAAATAACGGACGGACCTTATGGGAGTTCGTGGAGATGCATGAAGCTCCGGATTTATGGGAACATCTGGAAGAGGTCTGGAAGGTGATGGAAGCCTCGGTAGAGCGTGGTCTGGAAGAGGAAGGGGTGTTGCCCGGCCGGCTGAAGCTCCCGCGGAAGGCGTCCGCTTATGCCGTTAAGGCAAAAAGTTTCAAAGGCACGCTGAGCCGGCGTTCCTTCACTTTTGCCTATGCGTTGGCCGTGGCGGAAGAGAATGCGGCCGGAGGAAAGATCGTTACGGCGCCCACCTGCGGATCGTCGGGTATCGTTCCGGCTGTGTTGTATCTGTTAAAAGAGCAATACGGATTCACCGACCGCAAGATCCTTCGGGGTCTGGCCACGGCCGGGCTGATCGGCACGCTGATCAAATCGAATGCATCCATTTCCGGCGCCGAAGTCGGTTGCCAGGGTGAAGTAGGAAGCGCCAGTTCGATGGCGGCAGCTGCTTCTACCCAAATGTTCGGCGGCACTCCGCAACAGGTGGAATATGCTGCCTCTATCGCCATCGAGCATTCTCTCGGTCTCACCTGCGATCCCATCTTCGGGCTGGTGCAGATCCCCTGTATAGAACGGAACGCCTTTGGCGCTGCCCGTGCGCTGGATGCCAATATGTATGCCCTTCTTTCAGACGGGCATCATATCATCAGCTTTGACCGTGTAATAGAAGTAATGAAACGAACCGGCCATGACCTTCCGCATATTTACAAAGAGACGGCGGAAGGCGGTTTGGCCATGTCAGGAGGACGAATAAAAACAAATGAACATTAAATTCAGTATTGACGACGCTACCCAGGTGCCACCGGTAGCAGAGACTTTTCAGGAGATCAAACGGTATGAACGCATACCGGCTGTTATTATGTCCGATGCCAATGAAGCATCGGTGAAGGTGGCAGAGGAAATAGCTGCCCTGATCCGCCGGAAAGAGGCGGAAGGAAAACCGTGTGTACTCGGTCTGGCCACCGGCTCTTCACCGGTGAAGGTCTACGAAGAACTGGTGAGGATGCACCGGGAAGAGGGTCTTTCATTTCGGAATGTGATCAGTTTCAACCTGGATGAATATTATCCCATACATCCAGCTTCGCTGCAGAGCTACCAGCGGTTCATGCACGAATATTTGTTTGACAGGATCGATATTCTGCCCGAGAATGTTCATATTCCGAAAGGGGATACGGCTCCGGAAGAGGTGATCCCGTTCTGCAAGGGTTATGACCGGATGATCGGGGAAGCCGGTGGCATCGACCTCCAACTGTTGGGGATCGGGCGTACCGGTCACATCGGGTTCAACGAACCCGGCTCCGGGATGTATTCCCCGACAAGGTTGGTGACACTGGATCATCTGACCATGACGGATGCGGCCGCCGATTTTTACGGGGAAGAGAATGTGCCGCTGAAGGCCATCACCATGGGTGTCGGTACGATCATGAAAGCCCGGCGCATCATCCTGCTGGCCTGGGGAGAAAACAAGGCCGCTATCATTCGCAAGGCTATTGAAGGTCCGGTCAGTGATCAGGTCCCGACGAGTTATCTTCAGCAGCATCCCGATGCCACCATTTTCCTCGATCCGGCTGCCTCGGCCGAACTGACGAGGGTGAAGACCCCGTGGCTGGTCGGCACCTGCACCTGGACTCCGCGCCTGATCCGCAAAGGAGTGGTATGGCTCTGCCGGCTGACAGGCAAGCCGATCCTCAAACTCACCGACCGCGATTATCTCGACAACGGCATGAGCGATCTGTTGACCGGATTTGGTCCATCAAACAAGATCAACATCAACGTCTTTAACGACCTGCAGCATACCATCAGCGGATGGCCGGGCGGCAAACCCGGTGCCGACGACTCCACCCGTCCCGAGCGGGCGCTGCCTTTCCCGAAACGGGTGCTGGTGTTCAGCCCTCATCCCGATGATGATGTCATCTCGATGGGTGGAACTCTCGCCCGGCTGGTGGAACAGGGCCATGAGGTGCATACCGCTTACCAGACATCGGGCAGCATCGCTGTGTTCGATGACGACGTGCTCCGCTATCTCGATTTTGTGGATGAGTACAGGGATATCTTCAAGCTGGAATCGTTCGATGCCAGATCCATTCATGAGCAGATCGCCGGGTTCATTCATGCCAAGAAACCGGGACAGGTGGATACAGAAGCCGTTCAGCGGATCAAGACATCCATCCGGCGGGGCGAGGCGCTGGCTGCTTGCCGCTATGTCGGCATCCCGGCAGAGAGAGCCCATTTCCTCGAGCTACCGTTTTACGAAACCGGCAAGATCAGGAAGAAACCCTTGTCCGACGAGGATGTCCGCATTATGACGAAGCTCCTCCGCGAGATCCGGCCTCACCAGATATACGCAGCCGGCGACCTCTCTGATCCCCATGGTACGCATCGCGTCTGCATGGATGCTGTGCTGATGGCGATCGAGGAAGTGAAGCATGATCCCTGGTTCAGGGAATGCCGTTTGTGGCTTTACCGTGGCGCCTGGCAGGAATGGGAGCCCGAACTGGTCGATATGGCTGTGCCATTAAGTCCTGAGGAGGTGATCATCAAACGAAAGGCGATCTTCAAACACCAGTCGCAGAAAGACCGTCCGCTCTTCCCGGGCTTTGACAGCCGCGAATTCTGGCAGCGGGCGGAAGACAGAAACCATGCTACCGCCAAATTATATGATGAACTCGGCATGGCAGAATATCAGGCGATAGAGGTATTCGTCAGATACCAGGTTTGATCGTACACAACTGCTTAATCTTTCAGGCATCTTACCGACATTCCGTGATTACGGTTTGCCGGGTAAAAGGAAACGCTGTAGTCGTATTTGTTCATCCCGTGCGCCCAGGCTTTCTTAGGCCCGTGAGCAGTCGAAGACCATAGTAACGTGGCGAAATCCCTGAAGTCCCACTTTACGTTGTTGAAACGGTTCCCGCTGAGCAGTGCATTGAACCCTGAATATCCTGAATAAAGCAAAGGCGCTCCGGCAAACGAGTTGTTGAAATAGAGCGAGAACAGTATTTCCCATTCCGCTTCTGACGGCACATGCCAGCCGGGAGGACACAGCCCCTGCACCGACGGTGTTTCCTCGTACCGCATGATCTCATCCCATTGGTACAAACCTCCGAAAGTGGCGCAGTTGGCCGCACTGTTGCCATGACAGAACTTCTCGGGGATGCAGTTTTCGCGCTGGTTACCCTGCCCTCGTACGACGGCTCCGTAATTCAGGTTGGCTGCCATCCAGCACTGACTCCCCAGGGAAACCGTGGGATAGAAATGATGGTCGCGGGGATCCAGTAATGTGTCTCCGCAATTCCAGGGGATAGAAGGAAGGACATGAATGGAAACCATCGCTGTATCTGTACATGTATAAGTATTTATATAGCTATAAGATATAATATGATGGCCGGATCCGGCAATGGAAGGCGAGAAAGTATTTCCTGTTACTCCCGTCCCGGAGAATGTCCCGTTCAGCGGAATGCCGCCTTTCAACCGGAGGTCCTGGGCATCTGCATAGGTTACGGTATCGAAACAAACAGCCAGGGTCACTTTCGGGAGGGGATTCACGGTTACGACGACCGATCCTGTGGTTCCACGGCAACCATGCGCCGAGGGGGTGACCGTGAAGGTGGCCGTCCCTGGCAGGATGCCGGCATTCAGGAGGGTCTGGCAGATGGTATCGCCAGAGGAGGGATAAAAGCCGCTGATGCCGGGCGACCCGGCGGCCGTCCATGAGAACGTAGCTTCGCTGACCCCTGAAGAGAGGTTGATAAAGCAGGCAGTACGTGAGCAGACGGTCTGAAAAGGAGGGGAGAAAGCCACATCAGGGACGGGGAATACCGTCACGGTGAAGTGTCCGGTATCACCGGCGCAGCCATTGGCAGACGGTGTCACGATATAAGTTACCGTTTCGCTGACATTGCCGGAGTTGTACAATGTCTGGGCGATCACCGGGCCGGATCCTGCGGAGAAGCCGCTGACGGTCGACGAACTGCCGGAAGCTGTCCAGGTGAAGGAGGAAGCGGCCACGGTGGATTGGAGCGGGATATTGGTGGCGGTGGCCGAACAGACCTCGTAGTTCCTGGTGGTGTTGGCCACTCCAGGCCGGGGGAAGACAGTGACCATCACGGAGCCGGGAATGCCGGTACAGCCGTTGGCGGAAGGAATCACCATGTATGTCACAACACCGGGGGTGATGCCTGAATTATGAAGGATCTTGGCAATGGTGTCGCCCGATCCATCCGAGAATCCGCTGACATCGGGAGATGAGGAGGAGGCAGTCCAGCTAAAGGCAGCCCCGGAAACATCCGACAGCAGGATGATGGAGGTGGCGTTGCTGTCGCAGACAGCCGGAAGGGGAGGAACGGAGCTCACATGAGAAACGGGATAAACGGTGACCGTATAGGTAAACACAGGTCCGGGACAACTATCTTTTATGGCGGTGATCTGGTACGCGACCGTTTCGATATCTGCACCCGTATTGGTTAAAGTCTGCATAATGACCGCTCCTGCTCCATCTGAAAAACCGGTGACATTGGCAGAACTACCCGTTGCTGTCCAGGTGAACGTTGCATGATGTAGATCAGCCAGGAGATTTATCAGGGTTGCGCTCCCGGAGCAGAATGCCGTATCGGGAGGGTTAGTGATTACGTGGGGGAGGGGCTTGACCGTGACGGTATCATTTACCGGCAGGCCAATGCAGCCGCCTGTCGAAGGGGTGATGGCATAAGTCACAACTCCGGGTACCGTATCCGCATTGAACAGCTGTTGATCAATGAGAGCTCCCGATCCATCAGCGAATCCGGAGATGTTGCCTGAAATAAGGGTGGAAATCCAGGTGAAGGTGGCTCCGCTCTGGTTGGCTGTAAGACTGATCCCGGTCGTGTTTTCCGAACAGATCATTTTTTTTGGCGGGGTAGTGGTGACTACCGGAGGCGGCATAAACTGTAACAGCATGGTGTCATGCACAACCGGACAGGAGCCGGTCCCTGTAACCGTCATCATGAGGTGAACAGATCCATTGGCCAGGTCGGAAGCGCCGGGGGTGTAAGTCGGGTGAAGCATCCCCGGGTTATTGAAGACGCCATCGCCGGCAGAGGTCCACGACAAGGAGCTGTAATACTGAGCGGCAGCATCCGGATTCGTATAAGTAAGATTGTTGCAGATGCTGGTGTCGGCTCCGGCAAAGGCAAGGGGATAGCGTGAGAAAGAGAGAACCATGAAATCCGTATCTACCCCGCAACCGTGCTCTCCGGTGACGATCATCGACAGCAGAACGGACCCGTTGAGGATATCAGTCATACCCGGAGTATAGGTGGGGTTTTCCATGGCAGGATCATTGAATATTCCGGAACCCGATGTCATCCAGGTGATGGAGCCGGCATTGGAGGCGTTGGCCCCCGAAAGCAGGTAGTTACTGCCCTCGCAAATAAGGGTATCTTCACCCGCGTATGCATCGCCTTCGGGGTACACCGTGATGAGTGTGGTGTCACGGCTCATGCAGTTCCCGGGTCTGGTGGTCAGCAGCACATATTGCAGGGTCGCCGGGGCGCTGAGAAGACTGTTGTAATTGAACAGGGGATCAGCGATGGTGGACTGGCTCAGATAGATGGAAGGGACCCAGTTGTAAGTATTGCCGGAGTAACCGGGCATCCCGATCTGTATGGAATGGTTCTGACAGGCTGAGGTATCATTTCCGGCATTATATAGTTTGATGTTGTTGACCGGAAACACGTCATCACTGCAGATACAAGGATTGTCGTTGAGCCGCATTGCCAACAGCATATGGCATATTCTGGAGGCGGGGACATAGAAAACAGCGGTTCCGTTGGCCGTATCACCGGGAAGAAGGCCGGAGACGTCGATGGTCTGAATAAAGAGCGAGTCGGCTCCCGTTTCATCGGCCAGGCCGTTCCCGTTGGCATCATGGAGGAAGATGACCGAGGCGGAAGTCGTTTGCAGGGTATCGGTACCGGAGTTCCGGATAGAATAATGTACCGTCACCGTTTCCCCGGTAGTACCGGATGGCACACTGGTGGAAGTGGCGCCGTTGAAACTGAGGTTGTCTTTGATGACGGCCTTGTTGCTGGTGACGGAGGCGGTGATGGAATGGATGCTGCACACGCCTCCCGGTGCAGTAGCACAGTATACGGTGGCTACGATGAGCGAGTTGGTGGTCAACGGTATGGTATCGCATTGGATCCCTCCGGGATCTATATCATATAATTTGAAAGTAAAGACGATGGAGTCATTGACAGCCAGGTTGGGTTGGATCTGAAAATAGATATATCGGATCCCGCCATTGACCGTGTTAGCGGCGATACCTGACGGACCATTATGAATTCCGGTAAGGGAGCCGTTGACATAATCGAAGGCGTCGTCAATCACCACGCTGAGTTCCTCGATGCTGGAGACCGAGTCGGGCCCGAGGTTGATGATTTTCACTTTCACCGGAGTATAATCGCTGCAGGTATGCAGCTCCGGCGGGGCCGTCGTACTCAGCACATACAGGTTCGCATTGGAAGGCAATCCGCCGATCAGGATATCGGAAGTGTAAGATGAACGCGATTTCTCATCTCCGCAGGCATTGGAGGCGAAGGCGGTCAGCAGCAACGATGTCCCTGAAATGAAATCACAGTCGGTGAGTATTCGGAACCTGATCCGGTAGCCGTTCCTGGGGATGCTATCTACTCCTTTGAGGGTTGTGATGGCGTTGGTATCCGCGGAGAGGTGCCAAACCCACTGGTTGCTGGCCGGAGGGTCGTTCACCGGGTTCCCGATGGGAACATATGATCCGGTGGTATAGGGATATTTGAGCTGAGTGAAACCCGGGAGGATGGTGACACCCGGTGGAAGCGTCGCCATGAATTTCAGATTATATCCGTACGAAAGCTGCGTGTTGGTCACTTCTGCCTCGTAATCCAGGGTGTCGCAAAGGCTTACCAGACCGGCAGGAGAAGTGACAGCGAGGTTCAGGCTGACATCCTTCGGGTCGAGATACAGCCATGAATTGTTTTCCACACACCCATAAGCGGAAGGAGGGTATCCCAACTCAGGGTTGACCGGGTACACGGAGCAGTTATAACCATGCCGTACCAGAAGGCTGTCGTACGAGCAGTTATTGTACACGGCTTTCACTTCGATGGTGCGGCAGTCGCTGGGAGCGATTATCCCGAGTTGTCCCCATGCTTTTCCGGGACCATAGGCAGAAACAGGGATATCAACAGGAGTGGAGGGAACCGTTATATCTTTCAGGCTGACGATGGTGATCCCGGCGGAAGCATTCTCAAATCCCACCCAGTTATTGTTGGCATCAAAAGAGCGGATGTTGCACAGGCGGATCTTCCACATCACGGTATCTTGCCTCCCTTCTGCCGTAGTGATGAGACTGGTCAGGTTGACCAGGGGAGGAGTGTAGGTGATGGACTTGGAATAGGAACTGGCTTTTCTGATCCCTTTGGCATCGGCAGCAAATTGGTACCTGCCCGATCCATATATCGTATAACTATAATCACCGGTCGCCTTACAGGAAGGAGTGGCATAAAAAGTGATCCGTTCAAGGTTGGAACTGCAATCATTATAATCCGAATACTTCCAGGCAGATGTCCGGATGAACGAAAGAACAGTTCCGGTTGGTCCGACCGATATGACAGGATCCTGGATCACTTCCGAAACGGTGGATCCGTTATCTGCATTATAACCATGCCGGGCTGATCCTGTCTGGTAGACGAACCCTTCCGGAAGAGTGAACCGCATGGTATCGAGCGCCAGGAATGGCCGGATCTCTGAAGGGAAGGCCACCTCGCCGCCGCACGATTCCATCCACTGAGCTATCAGTCCTTCATACTGAAAAGAAGTACAGCCATTCAACACGATCTGCTGGTAATAGGTGGTGGCGCTGAAGGAATAATTCGAACCCAGGACATTGAAGGTGTATCCCTTGTCGTTACAATAGAGAGGTTTGTTTTTATTGACCCGGTGAAAACGCGCCCGTAAGGCAGGAACAGTCCGCCATTCGCTTTGTGCCACGTTTTTAACCTGCCCGCGGATGATATAATAAAGCGAATCGCCGGTCGTGAATGATTTCCCTTCGAAGCATTGCCCCGGTTTTGTCAGATCTCCGAAATAGGTCACCAAGGTCGAGGCAGGGGCATTGGTGATGACCGGGAACAGATTCCAGCAGGTATCCCAGGTGTTGGTTTCGGCATCATGAAAATACAGGGTGTCGCTGAGGTAATCGAAGAATAGACGATTGCCCCAGGTACCTCCGACAGCGTCATGCTGAAGTTGGAAATATAAACTGTCTGCAGGACCGTTGATCATACCGGCAGCCTCAATCTTAATGGAATCGCGGGAGAAAGCGTTGTCAAGCCGGAGAGAAGGGTTATCGGGATTGACTTTGGCCGTCAGCAGGTTGTCTGTCCATCCCACTGTGGTACGTTTGATCTTGAACAGGGAGGTGGATGGCTCGACGCAGCTGCCAACGGGACACTGCATTCCAAAGACAGGCGAAGCACTGCACCAGTAGGTGAAATACCTGTCGGGATAGTTGAGGTGGTCGCACCAGAACCTGAGTTTGGTTTGTATGATGCCGGTTGGGGCGTGTGATGTCCCGCAATCGAGTTCCACCGGTATGCGGAATAGTCCTCCGCTCAGAATCCGGCTTCTGCTCAAGGTATAAAAAAGAGTATCGCCGTTGATTGACGGTGTCCCCATTCCGGTTCCCTTGAAGGTGGCCGTTCCGGTTCCCAATGTCAATCCCTGCGGCAGGATGACCATATAGATAACCGAGTCGTCGGGGCATCCTTCTGGCGACACGCTCGTGCTGGTAGTGACAAGGTGTTCCATCCACACGGTCTGTCCCTGGTAAATGTCGGGAG
>ERZ1645192.3136-NODE-3136-length-13600-cov-11.259284_pt1 | contig 13600 bp, 12 predicted proteins | sample MGYA00575354_ERZ1645192 | MGnify/ENA primary metagenome ERZ1645192 (study PRJEB40844, sample SAMN11349763) | freshwater sediment metagenome | isolation source: river sediment | host: Sediment | place: India: Faizupur Khadar , New Delhi | collected 2017-02-21 ... | reverse complement strand
GGCCCGGCCCCTTGAAAGTGGCCCGGTAGGTTTGATCCGCTAAGGCCTGGCCATGGCTGGCATGACAGGTTTGGGCCGGCCCTGAGCACAAATTGACACTCCACCCCGCCGGGGAAGTGCCAATTTGTCTATTTACCATCCTTGGCAGATTATTTGATTCCTGAAGAAAAACAAAAATGGATCAGTGATGAGTGACAAAGAGACAAAAGGCGAAGATCTTAAGCATGAACAGGAGAAGGAAGTGATTGCACCCGGCGGCCCCACGGAGGAGCAGAATGAGCGCCCCGCGGATCAGGCCGGTACGTCCTGTAATGAAGAGGAACATCAGGAGGAAACGGGGGATGCCAAAGCCAGGAAAGAACATTCCAAGCATAAAAAGGATAAATCGACCGAGAAGATCAGCGCGTTGGAAGAAGCCCTTGAGGCGATGAAAGACAAGCATCTGCGGCTGCAGGCTGAATTTGACAACTTCAGGAAACGAACCCTCAGGGAAAAGTCCGATCTGATCAAGGCTGGAGGAGAGACCGTCCTTACATCGGTCCTTCCCATCATCGATGATTTTGAGAGGGCCCTGGGCACAATGCAGGAGGTCCCCGACGAAGATCCCTCCAAAATAGGATTCCTGCTCATTTATAATAAATTCAGGGATTTCCTCAAAAACAACAGCGTCAGGGAGATCGAAGCAACAGGACAGGTTTTTGATGTGGACCGTCATTTTGCGGTCACGACCATTCCCGCTCCTGCTGATGAGTTAAAAGGGAAAATTGTCGATGTGATCGAGAAAGGATACACCCTGAACGATAAAGTCATCCGTTTTGCGAAGGTAGTCATCGGAGAATAAGAACAGAAGCATGTCAAAAAGAGACTATTACGAGGTTCTGGAAGTCAGCAAAAGTGCCACTCCCGAGGAGATAAAGAAAGCATACCGGAAGAAAGCCATTCAGTTTCATCCTGATAAGAATCAGGGGGACAAGGCGGCAGAGGAGAAGTTCAAGGAGGCCGCCGAGGCTTATGAGATATTGAGCAATCCTGAAAAGCGCAGCCGGTACGACCAGTTTGGTCATTCCGGGGTGAGTGGTTCCGGAGGATACAGCGGAGGAGGCATGTCAATGGACGACATCTTCTCCATGTTTGGGGATGTCTTTGGGGATGCCTTTGGGGGCTTCGGGGGTTTTGGAGGTTTCGGAGGCAGCAGGAGCCGTGGGGGTCGCCGTGTCAACCGGGGTTCTGACCTCAGGGTGAAGGTCACCCTGAACCTGAAAGAGATGGCCACCGGGGTCGAAAAGAAGATCAAGGTCAAGAAATATGTGGCCTGTACGCATTGCAAGGGGACGGGGGCACAGGACGGATCCTCGTTTACCACGTGCAGCACCTGTCATGGGAGTGGTCATGTGACCCGTATTGCCAACACCCTGCTGGGACAGATGCAAACCACCACCACCTGCCCGTCTTGCCAGGGTGAAGGCCAGTCCATCACCAGCAAATGTGTTCACTGCAATGGCGAAGGTGTTGTCAGGGAAGAAGAGGTGATCTCCATCAGGATACCCGCAGGCGTGGGGGAAGGGATGCAGCTGAATGTCTCGGGCAAGGGCAATACCGGCCGCCGGGGAGGGGTCAACGGGGACCTGCTGATCGTCATTCAGGAGGAGGAACATCCGGAGCTCATCAGGGATAATAACAACCTGATATACAACCTTTATCTCTCATTCCCCCAGCTCATTCTGGGCATAGCAGCGGAGATTCCCACCGTCGACGGGAAGGTAAAGGTCAAAATAGACCCCGGCACCCAGCCGGAAAAAGTATTACGGCTGCGGGGCAAGGGGCTGCCCGACGTCAACGGCTATGGCCGGGGCGACCTGCTGGTCAGGGTCCATGCCTGGGTTCCGCAGAAACTCACCTCCGAGGAGCGTAAAATCCTGGAGAAACTCCAGGAATCCCCCTCCTTCAAGGGAGGCCCCTCGGAAAGTGAAAAGAGCTTCTTCGAGAAGATGCGCGATATTTTCGAGTAATCCTCAAAAGAGTTTAATCACCTCGCTGCCGGCCAGCAGGAAGGCACCGGTACCATAGACTTCCCAGCTTTCAGCGGTGAAGTTCTTCCGGGGATCGGCCCCGATGGGCTGCACCCATCCCACATAACCTTCAGGTTGGAGCAAACCGTTGAGGCCGACCCAGGCCCGCCGCACTACCGGCATAAATACCTCTTTATCGAGGAGGCCATTGTTGATGCCCCAGGCCAGAGCGTAACATATGAACCCTGAACCACTGGCTTCTCCTCCCGGAAAGGCCCCCGGATCGAGAAGACTGGCCCGCCATAATCCGTCGGTTTGCTGCAGGGAGGCTATCTTTACAGCCATTTCCCGGAAATTCTCCTCATAAAAGGGCCGCACCGGATAATTGGCCGGCAGCTCCTTCAGAATACGGACCAGTCCGGCCATCACCCACCCGTTGCCCCGTGACCAGAAAATCTTCTGGCCATTGGATTCTTTGATTTCCTCAATACCGGGTTCTCCCCACTTATATTTGAGGTCGCGGGCATAGAGATGCGCTTCCTTGTCGTAAAGCAGATCGTACGTCTCCATGAACAGGCGGTCGCTCACTCCCAGCAGAGAGGTATCGCCCAGGGTAATGCCCAGTTTCACGAAGGCCGGAGGACCCATGAAAAGAGCATCACACCACCACCAGGTGACCCGTTCGATGCCCTTGACGGTGAAAGGGGTCTTCCGGAAACGCTCCATGGTCTGAATAAAAGGAGCAATCATCGCCTGGTCCTTTTTTATTCTGTAGAGATCGATATAGGTTTGGCAGATGGCATGGTCATCGGCATGGTGAAGACGGGGCCCTGGCTTCCATTCATTAGCCCGGCCCATCTCTTCCATGGCCTTCATGAGCCCGGCAGAACCAGTGGTTTCCCAGGCGGCAAATAACCCCGCGTAAAAAGCGCCGTTAGTCCAGTCATAGAGGTTATGCTTGGGATTCTTTAACTGCCATTCGGCCGCCCTGAGCATCCTTTTCCGGATCTCTCTCTCCCTGAAAAGACGGTCATCCTTCTGACCTGCTGTGGCTGACATCACAGTCATCACAAGCATAACAACAATCATATGCTTCATATTTCTCAGTATTAGTTTATTTCATTTCATATTCAGGCCCCTGCAGATTGGTCAACTGCCGGGGCGTGCAATGGGTCACCCCCTGCCGGAACCGGGCCTTCAGGGGAGAGGAAGGGATTCAGCAGCCCGTCAGAGCGGTCGTGCCACCATGATCCCCGTGGCCATCCTGCTGCCATCGAGATACTCCTGCAGGCTCTGTTCTGAGACAACCACCTTGTTTTCCCCGGAACTGGCATGGATAAAGCGCAATGCGCTCCCCACGCGGTAAGCGATCACCACGTGGGTGATGTCCAACCCTTCAATATCAGTAGTGATGCCCACAATGTCCCCATCCTTGAGCTGGCTTTCGGCTTTCGCCAGTTGGCTGCGGGGAATAAACCAGGTCATCCGCTGGCTGATCTCCTTTTCTATCATGGCCATCTCACCGGTCAGTACCGGGTTATCCTTCAGCACAGAATAACTGTCGGGATGGGTGCTCATAAAGCTGACCTGGTTAGGAACCATCATATGGGAGATCTCCTGTGAAAGACTCCTGACGGTCTTTCTGGCATCATTGTCATAAATCCAATCGCTGAAATAATGAAGGCGAGACAGGTAGCCGTTGCGCACCCCGCCGCGATACCTTATTTTCTCCAGCTGACCGGTGAACTTCTCAAACCCCGGGTTTTTCATTTTCACGGTCCGGGCCAGGGCCAGGCAGTTTTCGGCGAAAGTGGTGCAGTCCATTTCCCTCAGGTTGACGACCATCTTCTCCTCGGGACCGGTTTCAAGGGTATGAGCGACATAGGGTGTTCCTACAAAATAAAGGGCGATCTCCCTGACCAGGAGGCCGGTTTCAGCCTTATCCATCGGCGCGAACTTCTGCAATACCGTATCGGCGATTGCACGGTCCGCTGGTTGACAGAGGATACCCCCGGGATCCACGGCCGGGGCTTTCCCCCCACAGGAGAAGGCCAGAAAGGATATAATAAGATAATAGAAGAGCCTTTCCATGCTTGATAAGTCTGGCCCGTAAATATAATCAGAAAGTGAATAACCCGGCCCCTGCCAGGGGATTAAATCATCCCTGCAACTGTAATCCCTCTAAAAGGGAGATGTATTTGCTGACGCCGTCTGCGATTTCACTTTTGAGGATATATTCTTCTGCGGTATGAGAGCGTGCCGAATCGCCGGGACCGATTTTCACCGAGGGATAGGGAATGACGGCCTGATCGGAAGTCGTGGGCGACCCGAAAAGGGAAATCCCCAGTTCTGTGGCCCGTTGAACCACGGGATGGCCCAGGGGAATCCCTGAAGAGTTGAGCCGGAAGGAGCGGGCTTTGACCTCTGAGGTGAGCTGACCTGCAATGATTCGGCAGGCTTCCTCGTTACTGTAGTACTCATTGGTCCGAACATCAGCCGTAAAGCGGCAGGTATCAGGGATGACATTATGTTGGGTTCCGGCCTCTATCTGGGTGACGGTGATTTTTACAGGGCCCAGGAGCTGGGAGACGAGAGGAAAATGGAAGTCGCGCAGGCGGGTGATATCGTCGAGGGCCTTGTACAGGGCATTGATACCCTCTTCGCGGGCGGCGTGACCTGCCTTGCCCCGGGCCGTGCAATCCAGCACCAGGAGTCCCTTTTCGGCCACAGCCATGGCCATACGTGTAGGCTCTCCCACGACGACCAGGGCTGCCGGAGGCAATATCCCCAACAAAGAACGCAATCCCCCCTCCCCCGAATTCTCCTCTTCGGCCGTAGCGGCATAGAGCAGGTTAAAGGGGAGATTCCGGGCAGGATAAAAATGGATAAAGGCAGCCAGCAGGGCCACCACCGACGCCCCTGCATCGTTGCTCCCCAATCCGGTGATGCGGTCTCCCTCCTCTGCCGGATCAAAGGGATCGCTCTTCCAGCCACTCGCCGGCCTGACCGTATCGATATGGGAATTGAGCCAGACAACAGGTTTCCCCTCCACATAATCCCGGTTGGTCATCCAGGTGTTGTGCCCCGAGGTGGTATAAGGGATGCCCTCTTTGTCAAGAAAGGCACGGAGCTGCGCCGCAGCCTCCTCTTCATGGCCGCTCAGGGATGGAACCGCTATCAGCGCTTTGAGTAAACCGATATATTTTTCCATTTTCAACTCTCAATCTGATCCGAAAAGCTAAGCATTCCGACTGAGTCAGGACCAGCGGGAATGACTAACCCGCACATGCGAGACGAAGTTCAGCGCAGCTAATTTCATCTGTTTCCAGCAAAGTGCCAAAGGAAAGTAAAAAAAAATCACTTGAAATAACCATGCACCATTTATCCACCAACCGGTATGATTAAACCACATGGATATTACATCTGTTTCACGGATTTCACCATAGTAACTAAATAACTTAAACAGATGAATCACGGGTTCTCCTGCCCCATCACCCATTATCCTCCGGAAGGGCAGGTGTAGCCTTAACCCGCCGCTTGTCGGCCAGCAGGGAAGTGACAGCCAGGAGCACCACAACGAACAGGGCAATGAACACCCCTGCCGGAATAGGCACCGCTTCTCCCTGGGCATAAGAGTGAAGCCCCGAGAGGTAGTAATTCACACCAAAGAAAGTCATCAGCACCGAGGCCAGTCCGACAAGGGAAGCCAGGCTCAGTGCATAGGTTCCCCTGAACCCGGGGATCTTATGCATATGAACGATAAAGGCATAAACCAGGATGGTCACCATGGCCCAGGTCTCCTTGGGATCCCAGCCCCAGTAACGGCCCCAGGATTCATTGGCCCAGACGCCCCCCAGGAAAGATCCGGTCGCCAGCATATAAAGCCCGACCATCATGGCCAGCTCCATGATCAGGACCAGCTCACGAAGGGTAAAGCCGATGCGGGGATTGGATTTCATCGAATCGATGATGATCAGCACCAGGTTGACCAGCCCCAGCAGGGCAGCCATGGCAAAGAACCCATAGCTTGCTGTGATGATGGCCACATGAATGACCAGCCAGTAGGACTTCAGGACGGGGACCAGGTTGGTCAGCTCAGGGCTCATCCAACTCATGCCGGCCACCAACAGGGAGATCGCCGCCAGAATGGTGGTGACGGCCAGGGTCATGGGCGAGCGGCGGGCAAAAAACAACCCGGCCAGGCAGGTCGCCCAACTGACATACAGCAGCGTCTCGTAGCCATTGCTCCATGGCGCATGCCCCGAAATATACCACCGGATGGCCAGCCCTGCCGTATGAACCACCAGCAAGAGGGCCACCACCCAAAAGCCGGCCTTCTCCCATTTGCCGGGCCACCTGAGTGAAGAGAGCAACCCCATAAACTGAAGAATCAGCAACAACAGCCCGGCAATAATATACACCCTGGAGAGTAGACTGAAAAGATTGTAATTGATATAGAAGATTTCCAGTTGTATCCTGGCAGGCGAGGGGCACACCTGTGCACCATGTTTAAGCTGATTCTCCTTGATTTGCTTCAGAAAGTTGCCGGCATCCCCGTACTCCTCACTCTTGCTGGCACTGTTCAGGGCCACCAGATAATTGGACAGGGCCACAGAGGAGAACTCAGCTACCTGCGGATCAGAGGATTGGGCTGCATCGGCGGGCGAAAGCCATTTATTGGCAGCATCGCCCGGAACCGGGAAAATAGTGAGAAAACCTCCGGTCATCCACTTATAGAGAATGTTGACCCGTTCGTCTACATTGATCACCTCCTTATCAAACTTATTCCGTTCGGCTGGCTTTTTACCATAAGCCTCTTCTACCTCCTTACGGAGTTTGTATTCCCCCTGATGGTCGTTCAACACACTGTTGAAGGAGACATAGCCCTCGGTGGCGTTGAGGATTTTCCGGAGTTCGGGATCCCCTACCCTGATGAGCGGGACATTTTTCCACCCTTCAGGATCGCGCATCATCCCAAGCATCACCTGAACGGGCGTCATGCCGTTGAAACTTCCTTTTTTGGCTACCTTGCGGAGCACTTCCGACGCCAGGGTATTCACCGGTTCGATGCGCCCTTCGTTGCTCTGGACCAGCAGAGTCCCGAATTCACGGGCATGGTCGCGGTCCACCGGTGGAAGGTTATCCTGGGCGGAAGCTCCCACCCCTGAGAAGAGCAACATGCCCAGAAGGAGCAGAGGAAAAAGCTTGCGCCGTTCCTTACCCAGCCGGGCTGAGGCCCTGGAAAGCACGGTGAAACGCGAATGACGACTGAGCAGGGTCCATATCATCCCCAGAATCATCAGAAAATAACCCGTATAAGTCACCAGAGTCCCCAGCCAGTCATAGTTGACCGACAGGATCGTTCCCTTTTCATCCTGGTCAAAGGAAGATTGGAAAAAACGGTAACCTTTGTACTTCAGGATGTTGTTCATGAAAATCCGGAAGGGTTTTTCCACCCCGTAGGCAGGATCGAGAAGCGTTACCTCACTGGCAAAAGAGGAGGGACTGTTGGACCCCGGGTATCTTTCAATCTGAAAGTCGTTAAGCCTCAGTGAAAAGGGAAGGGTATGGAGGGTACTCCCATAGGAAACGCCGATCCGGAGGTCCCCCATCGTCACCGTTTCTTCTTTTCCCAGTGCGCCTTTGCTTCCGAATACAAAAATATCACGGCTTTCCCCCTCAACGGAAACCACCATATGCAATCCATCCTCCTTCATGGTTTCAGCATGAGAGGGGACATAGACCAGCTCAGACTTTCCCTTTTCCAGGTATTTCTTGAGCACGAAACCTGTTGGCCCCGACTGGTAGATCACTTTTTCGGACAGAGGATGGAGGGAATCGGGAGCCAGGGCGGTCAGTTGCTGCTGGTCCATGCCGGTAACAAAGAGGGTGTCGGGAGAGGAGAGCCAGAGGTGCCCCTCCTGAGAAATCAGTTGAATGGAGGTAGAGTCGCCTTCGGCGGAAAACACAAAACGCTGGGCACCAGCCTGGGCCGACTCTCCCTTCCGCAGGAGCAGGTCATACCGCTGACCATTCCGGTCGACCACCAGCAAAGCCGCCATCGGCTCACCCGATGGATCTTCAACGACGGTTTCAGCAGCCGAGGGGACGAACCTGACATTTTTCAGGGTGACCTTCTTTCCGCCTACCTCTCCGTGCATCGAGAATTTATTGGAGGTATAGGGAGAAAACCTCACCTCTTCGGCGATATGAAGGGTATCCTCCCCCAGGACGGCCCGGAGGGTGATGGAGGTATTCTCAGTGATCAGCTGATGGTTGGCTTCCCCTTCCCGGATGTGCAGAGTGCCTTCAACGCCACTGTAACGGGTGATGGCCGCCCCCGCCAGGATGACCAGAAAAGCCCCGTGGAACAGGACCACCGTCCACCTTCTGCGGGTGAGCAGTTGATAATGAAAGATACTCCCCACCAGGTTCATCCCCAATAGAAGGAGAAGAAACTCAAACCACAAGGCATTATAAACCAGAATCCTGGCCGTGGCCGTACCGTAATCGTTCTCAATGAAGGTGGCATAGGCAATGCTGAAGGCAAAAACCACCAGCAGAACCCCGGTTGCCGTCATAGAAAAAAGAAAGGATGCAATTTTTTTCATACATGAATTCTCTTCCAGGGAATCAGGAGTGCCAAGATAGGAATGTTTAAGTAAAAATAAAACCTGCAGGAGAGGGGTGCCCTGAAGGGTTTTGCAGCCGGATCACTTCTCCCCGGGATCCACGGTGGGATGGTCTTTCGCAGCGGGGTATTCCTCGTCAAATTCATCGTCGTCGGAATGATCCTTTCCCTCCTCCTGGTGGTCGTGGATCTCATGCCATCCGTTGATCATACTGCGAAAATTGGCCAGGGGATCATAGCCGATGGTGGAAGCATAGATATGTACAAGCAGGAAAATAAACAAGATAAACCCCAGTGCCGCATGAAACATCGCCGTCAGGAAAACTCCGTTATAGCGGTACACCTTGTCGATGATCAGTTCAGGATACATCAGGCCGATGCCCGTGAAAACAATCAGCGGCAGAAAAAGAAACATCACATAAAAGTATGAGGTCTTCTGCAGGGGATTGAATTTACGTCTTTCATTAAGGGGGAAGGGAGGTTTCTCTCCCTTGAACATGCCATACAAGTAATACTGCGCCTGTTTGTAAATGCGGCTCTGCCATCCTCTCAGCCTGATCCGGTAGTAACGGCTGTTATAAAAGAGCAGGGTTCCGATAAAGAAAAAGAAGTAACTGATGGCCACAATGATGCCGGTCACATTGTGGAGGGTCACGGCGATATTGAAATCAATGACAGATCCATGGATCCCCCAATGCATGATAAAACCGGTAAGGATCAGGATGATAATGCCAGCGCCATTGATCCAGTGCCAGATCCTGAGCCATAAGGGGTAGAAGTAGATTCTCTTGAGGGGCATATTAATCTCTTTTATTACGGATGAATACCCTTAACAGGGCGTGGAGGGCAATTCCGGCAAGGGTAGCCAGCAGAAGGGATACACTCAGGATCTTGAAAAGGGGGACCTGGTTGGCCCCGATGATGTAAGGCCTCGATGGACTGATAGCCCCAAGTAAGCCACTCTGGTCGCGGGCCTGCAGGTTCTCATATTTGTAAAGGGTAGCCTGCAGCATGGAATTGGAGGAATGGCACTGGGAGCAGTTCTTAACAGCTTTCTCTTTGGCAAGGATATTATGGGGGACCATCAGGGAATCCGTAACGGAGGTATGACAGTCGATGCAACGTACACTCCGGAAGTGAAGCTCATGGTTGGGGAGCCACTCATGGACGGTATTAAAATCGGGATAGTCATGCACCGAGGTGAGACGGTAACGGATGGCATTGGTGTGACACGAGAGACACATCTGGTTGTCGGCTGAGACAATATCGGCCACCCGGGAACTGTTCCGGGCAATGACCTTATAATAGTGCTGGTTATGACACTTCCCGCAGGTGAAGTTCTCGCCTCCTTTAACGGCATGGACACTCCTGGCAAAATCGGCATCGATCTCCTCAAAGTGATATTGGGCATAGGTTTCATCCCCCCCATGACAATCGATGCAGGTGGCCAGCGGTTCCAGCTTGAGTTCCCTGGCATGCGGATAAGTCTGATAATCCATCGAATGACAGTCGACACAGGAAAAAGAATGGTGGACTCCATTCAGGTAAAGGGAGGTATCGATAATGTGGAAGGGATTCATCACCCTGCGTTCCTCCTTTTCGGTCCACGCGTTATAAAACGAGTAGGTCTGGTCGGCATGGCACCGCAGGCACTGGTGGTTTTCAGCACGCATGACAGGTTCTCCGGCAGCAAAGGAAAAGGCCCCGGTCAGGAGTGCCAGGCACATTAGATTTAGTTTCAGGTTCCACATAAGATAAGGCTCAAAAGAGAGTTGTTCCCGCGGTATAGTCTCCCTGCCAGGCCGTGCGGCTGGTCTTTACTAAGACGGAGCGCCCTTCTGCGGGAACAATCTCAGGTAAAACAGACCATTATTTCAGTGTCCTGATGTAGTTGACGATCGCCCAGCGGTCTTCAGCCTCAGGAATCTTCTTTTCAAAGTTGGGCATTTCATCCCGGCCGATGAACGACTGGTAGTAGATTAAGCCGTCAGTCTGGGCCTGGAAAGCGGCCTCCTTGAAATTACCGGGGTGGGTCTGGAGGCTGGCGGCCTTGGGTCCATCCCCCAGCCCCAGGTTGCCATGACAAGACTTACAGTGCTTGGCCCATAACATCTTGCCTGCGGGAACCAGATCCGCCTGGCCGGCATGGGGATTCTTCATCGCCTTGTACTCCGCCGGCACATTCCAGGGAGCACCCTTTTTCTGGTCCTGTGATACCACGAAAGAGAGGGCTGCCGCTCCGAAAAAAAACAGGGTCATCATGACCAAAAGATTTTTTCCTTTCATAAAAATCAGATTTTACTGGTTAAACATCAAAAATTCCAAAGCCGGGTGATCACAAATCCTACCGCCAGACCCTTATCCGTCCAGTCGTTCTGGTTGAAAAGCATCTGATCCTGAGGGAGGATCCCGTCGGCAGTTCCCAAATAAATCTGGAATGCATGGGTACTGGTGGAAACCTCCAAACCTAATGCCAGATTATCCCTGGGGTGATCCACCCATTCCCTTTGCTCCGATATACTCTTAATTTTCAGTGGGATATCGTAGTTAAAAATAACAGAACTCTGCGGAGAGAATTTAAATCTTCCTCCCAGGTGGGCCCCGATTTTATCATGATCGCCGGTGCGCTCCACCAGGTTGTAATGGGTAAAGCTTGCCGCAGCCTGAAGGGAAAGGCGCTCGCTTACCTTACGGCCAACGATCAGTTGTGAAAACCAGGAGAACCTTTGCCCCGCCCGGTAAGAGTAGGTCGCCAGCGGGCTGTAGGGATCGGAGGAGTGGTTGTAGCGCATCCCATCAAAATACGCCTGGCTGCGCCCGTCAATGGCCATCACGCCATAGAGGGTGACCGATACCGGGACCCGGTTGGCCCGGGTCTGCTGTACCACCGTCCAGCGCGCATTGAAATCATTGTACATGTTCTTCTTGGTGATCCCCCACCCCACCTGGAAGTTGGTCATCAGAACATAATTAAGACCCAATCTGATGTTGGAGCCGGGCGCATACAATCCCCAGAGATCTGACCTGCCGTTTTCGACGGTTCCGAACTTGTGCTGGATAACAAACTCCAGAGTGTTCTTCACCGGGATCAGGGAGGTGGGATTATCGATGAGATAACCGCTTTCCCAGGGTGACCTGACGGGCCGGTCCTTCTGCACGGCTTCCGGTTCCACGGTCTCCTCCTGGGCCCTTACCACGCCGCAGAACGGAATTAACATCAGGAGTAACAGGATGGCTTTCTTCATATCAGCATCGGTATTATCGGCATTAATTGTTTTTGGCACCCTGGCTGATCCAGGCCAGTAAAAGGGAGGCCTGTGAGGCAGTAAGGGTCTTATGCCCCGGCGCACTCAACCCGGGAGCTACAGCCTTGTATATCAGGCTTTGAGCGGGTGACCCGGTATTGATGTACTTCGCAGTATTGATCTGGCTGTAGGCACTGGCTGCCGTCAGGTTGGGCTTGACCCCCCCGGCCTTGTGACACCCCGCACAATGGTCGCTGAAAATGGGAAGGATGCTGGCCGAGAAACTCACCTCCTGACCGGGATCCACGGGAGCCGGCTCTTCTACGGCGACCCAGTCGTAATAACACGACCCAGTCATCAGCAGCAACATCATCCCTATTAGCACTAATTTTCCTCTCTTCATAGGATCTGTTTTTTACGTTATCAGGGCCCCACGGGAAACTGGTTAACCTTCACTTTTACTGGAGGGCTTCAATACTGTTCCTCAATACGGCCTCAATGTATGCCGGATTATGCACGCCATTGCTCCGGTCTTCGACCAGCGTGATATAATTCCAGTAGGCCCCCGCCTGAGCTACGGGAAGTACCATGGGGTTGGTGGCCGAGATGGTCTTGCCGTTTACCTTGTTGAGAGCCCCGGTGGCATCGAGCACCCCCTTGGCAACCAATGCATTCTTGAGATTGGTCATCAGCCCTGCAATTTTGGTCTGGCCTCCATTCACATCGAAGCTGGTCGCCGTGGAGTGACAGGTTTTGCAATTGTTGAGGGAAGCTTTCCAGGTGTGCCCCCCCGTATTGTCTTTAAATTCACCCATATGACAACTCACACAAGCTCCATTGCGGTGAGGATGCGATTTGGTTCCCGGAATAGCCATCGACCCGGCTACATCGTAAAGCCCGATGCCTTCAACCAGCGTGGACTGCGGACCATGGTGCGGTCCGAAACGGCTACTGGTGATCGAGTAGGTGGTTTCGCCAGCCTCTCCGGGAACTCTATAGGAATTCCGTGGCTGGTGACAGTTGGCGCACAAATTGGAGCTGTTCCCGAAATCGATTTTCTTCACATGGTCGGTATAAAGCATCAGGTCAACGGCGGCTACCGTCCGTAATGCGTAATCCTGCCCATCCTTGGCAAAATCAAAGGTATTGTGGGTCGCATGGCAGGTCGAACAATCGATATCGGTAGGATGCGCCACACCGGCATAGGTGGTATCGCGACCGGTCTGAACATGTTCCACAAATCCTTCATGGGAGTGACAGACCGAACACTGGTTGCTGGTACTCCGGGCCGTGGCAGAACCGGCAGCATGCTGTGAAACATCATATTGCGCCAGAACAGCCTTCTTGGTGGTGGAGTTGTGGCATACCAGACAGGCGGCCGTGCCGTCCTTGCCATCCTTGCCATCCTTACCATCCACGCCGTCGGCGCCTGAAAGCCCCATGGGCCCCTCTTTCACGCATGAGGACATGAAAAACACCACGAAAAATCCTAATCCTGCTATTTTTGATAATTTTCTGACAGTCATAACTATATGATTTAGGTTTATGTTAATTTTTGCTCATATCATCGATCTCATACGTTCAGCATAAAATTATCCGGCCCAATAATTTGACCTCAGAAAAGTAGGATGATATTTGGAAACCTCCTAATTGATATATGTCAATAATCTATTTTACATATAATAAACAAAGGATCATCCTGCCACTCTGCAGAA
>ERZ1645192.3135-NODE-3135-length-13601-cov-7.371770_pt1 | contig 13601 bp, 23 predicted proteins | sample MGYA00575354_ERZ1645192 | MGnify/ENA primary metagenome ERZ1645192 (study PRJEB40844, sample SAMN11349763) | freshwater sediment metagenome | isolation source: river sediment | host: Sediment | place: India: Faizupur Khadar , New Delhi | collected 2017-02-21 ... | reverse complement strand
GAAGATTATAAAAAGCATAAACACCTTCACCCTGCATTGCACGTTCACCGATTTTAAATCCATTATGTTCGATGCTTTCTAAGTTTTTGCAAGGTGTGCAGTGATAGCCATAGAGTCTACCGCCAGTAAAGTCTTCTTTAATGAATTTTTTTATTTCTTCTTTTATGATATTATTTATTTTCATTTGAATTAAGTGCATGGAATTTATATTGCGGAAATTTCTTTTGAACAATATCTCGCATTTCCTTTATATGATTAACTAATTTTTCATCAAAACTACTCATTGCTAACGAGAATGTATTATTATGTTTATTTGCATACCATCCCATAAAATGATTACCACGTAACTTTAAAATACTTAATATATCACCATGATAAAAATATCCATCTTTTTCTGCAACGTATAAATCACCGTTTTCAAGGCTGATTGCTTTAACTGTTCTGCTAAAACGATTACCGAATTTATCAAGACTTTTTGGATTTTTAAATATTCTTGATTGAAACTCGCCACCAGTCATAATATCGCCAACATGTTCACCCATATCTAATGTTGGTTCTATATATCTTGTTGCCTGATAATCCATTTCTGCTTCAGGGTTTGGAATATTAAACATTCTTTCTCTTGCATCATCGGCAATACCTTCGTTAGTGACATCAGGGTTACGCATTGTGAAAAGGAATTTATATTGTGGATTTCGTTTTTTAACATTATCATAATATTCCTGTTCGAGTTCTCTGTCATTAATTTTATACAAGTCATTATATGATCCGCTTAGTGTAAATATATTTGTACCGTATCTATACCATTGCATAAATTCATTTACATTGCCGTATTTTTCAAGAAATTTCTGAAGTTCGCTATGATAAAATGGCACGTCCTTTTCTGCAACAAACAAATTCCCGTATTTATCAGAAACTGCTCGTGAGTTTTTATCAAATTTATTAAGGTTCTTAGGGTTTTTAAACACTCTTGTCAGAAACTTACCATCTTGTTTTAAATCTCCGATATATTCACCCATTGATAAGTCTGGCTGCATCATTCTTGTTGCCATATAATCTGCATCCATTCCGGTATCTGGTATGTTAAATTCTCTCTCAGCGTATTTGTCGGCAATACCTTCAGTTACATTTGAATATATTTGACCAAGTGGCAATGCCATTCCCAATTGTCTTTTCTTTTTTCTTTCGTCAATAGTTTGAAATGATTGATTTAATTTATCAGCAAGTTGTTTTTTAAATTGATTTTTTATTTCAGTTGAAATGTTTTTACGGTTTGCAACATAGTTTTCAGCATTTTTATAATCCAATATGATTTCAATTTTAATTAAATCTTTATCGTTAAAACTTTTTGGTTGCTGGTTGAATGTACCACTAATTTTATATGAATATTTGTCTAAATTTATTGATGATAAAAATTCATACTTAATCGGTGTTCTGGATTGATTCGGATACACATATGCCTCTATAATTGATTCATATCCATCTGTTTTAAGACTTCCAATCAATTTAATATCTTTGGATGTTATATTGATGTTCACACTATCCGTTTCTTCATTCAGATCATTTCCAACATAACCCCATTCATGAATGCTATTGCCGTCCGTAAATAAATTTTTTGCTGGTACTGTTTTGGTTAGTACTTTGAACTTATTATTAAGATTGCTTTGACCGTGAACTTTTGCATATGCTGGGTTTATTGTTACCCAATCACCATTGTTGATCTTAGCTTTAGCATCCTGTTCTGGTGGCAATGCTTTTAGTCTATCTATCTCATTTGAAATCCAATCATAGTATTCGCTGCTGTTTCGCCAGTTATCAACATCTTTTGGTAGTTTACCTGTTTTTAAAATATATGCCTTTTGTTTTTCATAGTCGTTTATTTTTTCCTGATTGGTTAGTATTGCAGGAATTGCACGATATATTTTAACTGGCATATTTGGTTTATTTCTTGCTCTCTGGATCAGAGCAATGCTATAACTGTCATATTGACCATATCCACCGAACATTCTTAATGCTCTATCGGTATACATATCTTCTCCGAATGTATTTGTAACGTCATACATTGGTGAATCTTCAGAAGTTGGTGCGGTATGATAGCCACGATAATCATCTTCTTCGGTTAGGTTTACGGGTTCTTTTGCACTGATATTTTTATTTGAGAATACAAAATAATCTGTTTTATCGCCTTGTGGTAAAATAACACCATCATAACCCATATCCTGAAGTTGTTGCAAGCCATATTTTTCATATTCTTCCCAGCCAGCAGGATTATTAATTGTTATATATCTGGTCATGATATATTTATTTCCCTGACCACCATGTTCGCCTTTTTGAATTGAATCTATGCTGTCAGTAAACCATACAATACCTTGTGTTGACTTATTGAAATTAAATTTACCAAATTTTTCATTTGTTCCATGATAGACTTTATATGTTGTTTCGTTTACTGGCTGTGTTTTTTGTTTCTCCTGTTCGAATTTTTTCTTTTTAAATTCTTGAAGTGATTGGTAAAAAGCGTATATTCTATTTAAAAACTTTTTTTGATTATCAGGTGTTAATTTATTGTAAAATACTTTTGGGTCTTTACCGCCATATTGTGGTCTATATGAAACGAATATACCATCACGTACTGATTTAAAATCATCCGGTATATTTTTCCATGAACCCATTTCTTGCATGTATGCTTTAAATATTTGCAACGTAATTGCATTAATTTCTTCGGGACTATTATAATAAATTTTGCTTTTCTCAGGGTCATTTAAATTCATCGTGTCATTATCATATGAACTGAATTTATGTTTATCAATCATATCATCAATAAAATGTATAACTTCATGATATAATGCTCTTTCACGATATATAACATTTTCAACCGAATTACCATTAATTTCAACAAGACAATTATATACTGTTATCATTGGATTTTTATCTTCAAGATAACCATAACCAGCACCCATCTTTTCGTTTTTTTTATCAGTAAAATTAACTTCAAGTTTTATCCCCATATATTCATATGTTATAACAACCATATTCATATTGAGGAATGATTGTGATTTTGGTGTGATTTGACTAAATTCTTTGTTATCGACCTTTTGTTTAATATCATGCACGATTTTATTTGCTGCCATTATTTTTGGCATATCATTACGTTCATTTAATAATTCATCTTCCTGTAAGAAATTTTTATCTTTTGTGAAATTCTGATAGAACTGTCTGATCTTATCTTGCATTTCGGGTGTTGTAAGGTCTATTGTGCCCTCAAAGGTTAAATCATCCTGATCAAAAATATATAATGAGTTAATGCCTGTACGTTCTTTTAGTTTAATACCATAGAAACCTAAATGTTTGAATAAATCTTCAGGTTCTTCAAATTCATCTGTTGATATATATGACAATGCTGCCCAATCAATTTCCTGATTTTGACCGCTTGAATTGAAAATCATGCTTATTGTGTATGGATCAACATATTTTTCCAGTAATGCAAGATGATTTGGATTTTTTATTGAAAACAATCTGTCTTCACCAAAGGGTAACGAATAAGAATATAATATTTTACCATCGCCATATCCTGAAGCATATCCAAGATCATCCGTGATAAATATATATTTACCCGAATATGGTCTGAAGCTATTTCTACCGTGATAATAAAGTTTCTTGCCTTCCGTTTCATTAACCAATGAAACAATAGGTTGATTGTTATACCAGTTTTCTAATTCTTCTGCTAAAATACGAAAAACACTCATTGATAAGAGAATATTTTATATAAATACTCAATATCAAGCGTTATGCTTTATAATAATATGTTTTTTGGGAATTGGTTTTTGTGTGCAAAGGAATTTTCATTATTTCCGATAATTTAACCCTTGCTCTTTGTAATTGACCTCTGGCAGTGTTTCCGCTAACGTTTAGTTTTTCAGCAAGTTCATCACAACTTAATCCATCGAAATATCTTAGTTGAATAATCCTTTTATTTTTATCGTTTAGTTTATTGACCGCCCGGTTGAGATATGTAAATATTTCGTTATTGATAAATTCGTCTTCAGGTGTTACTTTATTTTTTGTTGGGAAATGTGTATCAGTAATTTCTTCAACATATTGAATTGGTTTTCTGTCTTTGGCGATAAGAAAATCGATTGCTGTGTTTTTTGCGATTGTTGTCAGCCAACTATTGAATTCGGAAACTGGTGTATATTTATCAAGATTTCTAAATGCTTTTTCGAATGCTATCATTGTTAAGTCTTCGGCATCTGCAGTATTATAAACAAGATTAAATATTGCATACTGGATAAATCCACGATAGTGTTTAAACAAACTATTAAATGCTGCTTGATTTCCTTTCTTTGCTTTTTCGATAAGTAATAAATCAATTTTCTGTCTTTTTTCCATATAATAAAAATGATTAAACAAAACTAAAGAAAAATAAACAGATCATCAATAGATTTTCAATGAAAAGTTAATTTAAACAAAAAATACCGGATTTCGGTACTTTCAGCAAAAAATCACTCTTTGTTTTTTGATTTTACTTCACGTTCTTTTGCAATTCTTTTTTCGATTCTTTTACGTGCTTTGAATATTGCACGTTTTCTTCTTTCACGCTGACCACGATATGAATTAATTCTGTCATCCATATCGGCTTCAAATTCGCTAAAACTGTAATCTATCATATGGTATTTTTTCTATTAAATTATCGCAAACTAATACTTTTGTGAAAAATTTACTTGATCATTTTACAGTAATTATCACAATTGGGATTTGTACAAACATGATAATCAGGTTTTGGATGTGTTTCCATTTTTCTTCCACAACCACTGCAAAGTTTGCCATCCCAATATTTGGCTGGGTAATTCATTTCAATACTTTGGTTAAGTACCATAATAATGTGTTTTTTTAGTATATTCTCATTTGGAATGAATTTCTCGACAAGTCTTATATCTTCTTCGATGACTTCCTTGTATGATTTTTTATCTAATGTCACTTCACTCATGTTATTCTTTTTTTAATTTTCCAATGCCTTTACATGTTGTACATTTAGAATCCAAGTCTGGTTCGCCTTGATTAATGAAATATGTATAACCCTCTCCTTGACAATCAGGACAGGTAATTGTACCGCTTAATGATTCAAGTGTTACTGTCGGTACTTCTCCCAGAGTTGCTTTTGCACAAAGATTATTGTAATTTATTTCGTTTACGATATTCTGTTCATTAACAAGAGTATTGTCCTGTTCTTTAATTATTTCTGGTTTGCCAACATCTTCAGTAATTTCATGTGGATAATATTCATTTTGAAGATACACTTCTTTTCCACAATTATCACAACGATGATGATGTGTCGTATAAAAACTGTAATAGTATTTAGTGCCTGTTGCAATAAGTAAGCCTTCTTTACATTCTGGGCAAACCTTATCAATTCGATAGGTTTTAACCTGAGTTTTAATTAGTGTCATCTTTTGGATTTTTTTCTAAGTTTTTCACCCATTTTTACACCCATTTCATACGCTTGTTCAGGCGTTGGCGCACCATTATCAGCAATGCTTCCAAAGACAGGATGTGCACAGCAGAATAATCTCTCCACTCTTTCTCTGGTTTCACTGTCACAATAGCCAGCAAAATAACCAAGATTTGATTTGCAAATTTTTTCTGCTTCTGCTCTTAGCATAGCATTCACATCAATATTACCACCCTTTGCAGCCATTTCGAGAAGTTGATTTTTCTGGTCTTTCATATGCTTTATTTGAAATTCAACATATGCATCAAAATACTGTTTGGCATCTTCAGGGTCAGTGATTTCCATTGCAGGACTGAGTGCTTCACCATAGGTGAGTTTTTCTTTTCCTTCTGGATTGAATTTTGTAAAGTTTTTCATAATTATTCTGCCTGTATAAATCGTTTCAAATCAATAAAAACACTGTGCTTATGGTGGAAGCCGTCTTTATGTTCTTCTCTGCCATACCACTCGCTCCACCAATTTTCAAATCTCTCATTAATATCAGATGTTGAATATGTAACATCTTTTGGTAAGTTATGACAAAATGCTTTGAATGCCAAATCTTTTGCGGTTGTCATCGGTTTCTTTACTTCAGGGTAATCCTTTTCTTCTGTTGCCATAAATATTCTACTTTTTTATGTTTTAATTTTGCGTATTTAATTTCACTTTTGGTTGATTCTCCAATATAACCATTTGGATTAATTACAAAGATTTCATCAGCCAAATCAATTTTTCGTTTATGCATATCATCAAGCATTTCTTTTGTCCCCTCTTCCCAAACTTCACTATCGCCTGAATGTCCAAAAAGTCCAACGCTTATAACAATATTACCTTCCAATGTTAAGCGTTTTTGTTCAGCAAGAAATTCATCTTTGAATTTTGTGCTGCCACATAAAGTTATTATTTTATATCCACCAATCATATATAATGTTTTCCAAATTTCCACATAAATTGACAGGTAACGACCTGACCACCATTACCAACGTAGGTACAACTTCTTAAACCTCTAATCTCAGTTATTTCTTTAATTATTGGTTTGTCATTATAGTCTTTTGCGGTTACGTGTTTATAATTAATTAATTTAAAAAGAAATACGGCAGTGGAAACAAACCAACGTCTTATTTGGGATTGTTCGATTTCGTTTCGATGAAGTTTACCGTCAAGCCAAACATATTCGTATTTCTTTACTTTTAATTTCACCCCTTTTTATTATAATATTTTTTGTATTTCACTTTCCCACATTCAGAGCATTTCCATTCGCTTTTGGGTTTATCACCTTCGTAAATGTTTCTTACGAAAACTAATTTGTGTTTTTTACAATCCTTTTCTTCCATGATCATGCATTTTCTTGCCAAATGGAGTCATTAAGTTCATGTTCAGTTATTGTGTATTTGTCTGGTCTCCTGAGATAAGAGCCATATCTTTCATTAAGTTTAATCGCTTCAAGCGCATTTTCTTTAGTATCACTCATAACGAAAAATGAATCATATCCTGTTTCATCAGGTAGTATGGCAAACATTTTTTGTTTTGGTTTGTCAGCATTCATTGCTATTTGACTGCCATCAGCAAATCCTGACTTATAAACAAACTTAATAAAGTTCATTAATGTTTCGACCTCATTAGAAGTCACATAATCAGTATCCCACATTAATGTTTCATGTTTACCAGTTAATTGAAGTATGTATTTACCGTGAACTTTTTTCAGTTCAAGTGGTGCTTCCATTATAGCTAATCCTTGCTTCTTGTCTTCCATTTTTTATTAAAATTTTTGTTTGATTATTTCAAATATCCGATCAACAACATCTTTTTGATGTATCCAGTTGCATCCACAACAATCCCAAACTCTTTGTCCTTTTTTTGTTCTCACATATTTTCCCTTTTCCTCATCTTTACAGGGATAAAAGGGACACCAGCAAAAAGTACAATCTTCCAGACCTAAATGACATGGATAATATTCACATGCTTTATTTATTCTTAGAACATCAGACATCATCAATATCTTACCATTGTTTCATTATTATATTGGAAAAATGTACTCCAAGTTCTTTGGAATGTTCTTCAATAAATTTATCACATTCATCAGAAATGTTCCAAAATAAAAAGCCTGTACGTTTTTCTATTTTTTCCATTTCCATTATGTTATCCTCATGACATTCCTTATCAAAATGAAGCCAAAGTGATTCACCCAACTGAATTACACCATATTTATCTGTATATGTGTAGTACAATATGCCCGTTGATTTTGTTGAAAGGGTGTAGGCTTTGAAGTATAATTCCCGTGTTGTCATATAAAAAAGTATAAAAATAAAAAAGTTTGTGTAAAAATATAAACAAAAAAATAGAATGTCAACAGAATTTCAAACTTTTTGACGAATATTTTTACGAAAATTTTTTTTATTGTTATTGCAATATTATTAAAAACTTTTCGTATATTTGTTGTGATGTTCATTAAAATATTTGTTTAGGGTCTGCTTCGGCAGATAGTGGTTCAATAATAGAACGCATAATTAACCCGAAGACGTGAGGGTTTGGTCATTTATATAGATTGCTTAACCGACCAGCATGCTCTCACGTCTTCCTAAACTTTTAAAATTATGGAAAATAAGGAAAAAAGAAATTATCCGATTATCGATGTGCCTTCAGACGGTAAACCCAAATGGTGTGGTGGTGCAAGAACAATGGCTTTTGTTTACTCAAAACACAAAGGTAACTTTATTGTAAGGGGGTTCAGCCATGAGGTTGAAGAATTCCTCAAAAAGAATTTTACGCATTATTTCTTTTATTTTTCTATGTGGAATAATGGTCGTCCACGTGGTTTCTGGAAATTCTGGAAGGAAAATGTAATGATCCTTGAACCAGATTTGCGTTCAAAACGCAACAAAAGATACAAATACGAAGTTTATCAGACAGCAAATAATGGTAGATACCACAGTTTTAGTGAATTTGGCGAAACAAAAATGAAAGAAAGACAGAAACTTTATTTTAAAAGACTTCCCAAGCAGTGGATTCCCGAATTTGATTCCCTTTAATATTTATTTACGTTTTGTTTCATATACAATACCCGGATCATATCCTTGCGGTGTATATGACATTAACCAGTTTGGGTCTAATTGTTCGTGCATCCCAAATGTTTTAAAATCAAATGGATGTTTTTCTGATGCCATTTTAAACATCTGTATATAATAGTCGGGAAATTCGTCATATGCTGTTGATGGCGTAAATTTATTTTCTGATGATGCACGTTGAACGGCAATAAACTCTTTTGGATAATTTCTATAATATTGAAAGACAGCATCTGATGATATAATACCCTTTTCAACAAGTAAATCTAAAAAGTTCAAATGCATTGCTTTTTCGCTTTTCGCAAGATAAAAATCACCATTATTCATTAACACGCCTCTGGCATATGGTTCAAAGCCTTTTAAACTTCTTGGATTTTTAAATACTGGTATTGGTACATCAAGTTTTGCTTCCCATTTTTTTGTGATGTATCCGATTTTTTCTGCATCAATTTCAAAATCTTCAGCAGGTGGTGTTTGTGGTGCTGTTATCATTTTTTCATAATATTTATCAGCAACACTTGGATCAGTACTCATCCAGTCTGGCGTATATCCAGTATAATTACTTATTTCTTCATTAATGATGCGAAGTAATTGGAAAAGTTTCATTTAATGTCTTTTCCAATAAATACTAAACAAACATCAAAGATTTGTTTTTCTTTTTAATGATTTGGTAATCATCTTAGCACCCAGACAATAGGGGCACACTGTTTTTCCTGCGGTTGATTTGGGATCGGGAATTGTTCCCTCACCGTGACAAACATAACATTGTGTAAATTCTGTTTGGTATTCAATATGTGTCCCTGTTGGTATTGGTGCTGGCGGTGTACCTTGCTTTGTATTTTCGGTTGCCACAAAATCGCTAATGTCTTCAATAATATTCCAATTACGATGGAAAAAATTTTTTAATTCCCATGTTGTGCTTTTGTTATCAACATTCCAACGAATGCGATATGCTTTCTCGGTTATTATCAAGACCGTAATTGACGCTGCGGTATCTGATTGTCCAAATTGAATCAAATATGTATGATCCAATTCTAATTTATCTTTTTCCATGTTTTAATCAAAATATCCAATTATTTTTATTGATTTTGGATCACAAAGAAATTTAGTTACAATACCGTTTTCATCTTCAACGTGAACAACGGTTTTTTTCATAACAAGACCTTCTCTATGATAAGTTCTACCTCTTTTTCCGGTTTTTGTTTCAACAATATATCCCGGATTTTTTTCTTCCGTATTCATAACACGTTTTTTATTTGGTTTGATGTTTTGCCAACAAGAACAATAACTTTGAGTGATGGTACTGCTGCGCTGGGATTCGAGGAACTTGGATACGTAAAGTATTCTTCATAATAATTAATTATATTCCAGCCATCTTCAATTAATTTGTCCAGAAACCTTTGTATGTCATTTTCGAACTCTCTTTCATTTGTCATATCAAATGTTTCTCTAATTCGCTTATACTTAATATAATTCATGCTAATATATATTTATTGGCTCAAATATAAAAATTATGTGTTGGAATTGCAAGGATTTTAGTATTTATATAAAAATAATTACAAACAAATACATACTACTATGGGCGCAAAAAAAGAAAAGGACAAGAAAATTTTAGACCACAAGGCTAAAAAATTTAAAAATAAGGTAAATGCATGGAAGGCGTATGGAATATCACAAAAAAAAATAGATAGAATGGAAGAAAGACAGGAGAGATATGAAGAATGGTTAGAGCAAGTTGAACAAATGAATGATTATTAATTGCCAATTAAATTAAATGAAAACGGTAGTCATTGACTGCCGTTTCTTTTTTTTAGCACAAATTGAAATGCAAACCCTGTTTCTAAATCGTATTGACTTGCTGCTATCATGTTTCCAGCGTATGTTTGAAATTCATCTTTAACGTATTGAAAAAATTCACTAATTATCACATAAATATCGGATTCACTTTTTATATAACCGTCTGAATACATCCATTTTATAATTGTTGCTGCCCATGCTTTCTGATCCTTATGTTTTTCTTTATAGTTTTCTTCAATATATTTAATTGCAGTATCAAGAACATATGCAAGGTATGGAATTTCTTTTTTATTTTTTACCAATTCCAATACTGACGCATATTTTTGAATGAGTCCGTTAATTTCATCAACAGTTTTATTTGTTAAATCTATCATAAGCATTTTTCGAAATCTGACAAATTTCGACTTTCCCAATAAATTTATCTAATGTTTTTGCGTTGGCATAACTCATGGCATTTCTTAGGTAATGTTTAAAATTCTCAGTCCAACCATCAAGAGTATATTCTACTTTTCTGATTCTAACAACACCTTCTGAGGTCTTAAAACTCGTTTTTCCCATTGCTTTTTGTGCACCCTTGGTACTCATGCCCCTGAAATACTTCTTTACCGGAAATCCTTTTTTAAACATGAATTTTGCCAATTTTCTGTTTAGTCTGATCCCATATAAATAGTTTTTGGCTGAACTTTCAAATGCTTTGTTAAATATTGAACCGATCATCACAAAGTCAGCACCAAGTGCTAATGATTTCACAATATCTGAATAATCTTTCATACCACCATCGGCAACAATGTATGGTGTTTTACTTAACTGGTTTTCTTCAATTTTATTTTTTATTTGTTTAACTTCATAAATCAATGAAGCCATTGGATATCCAATCCCCGATTGTTTTGTTGTTAAACAGCCATTTCCATTTCCAATACCAATACGAATATAATCAACACAACCATGCATCCAATACCAGTAATATGTTTCGGGGTTTGCAATATTACCAACCATTATTTGAATTTCTGGTTTTATTGTTTTAATTTTTTTGGCATAGTCCACGATTTTTTCCATATGACCGTTTGCAACGTCAATTAGAATACATGAATTACTTTTCACAAATTTCAAATTATTTGCCAGATGCTTATCAATGTCATCAAACCCCATACTAATGAAGATTTTTGAATAACTACCATAGTGATAGTTAGTTTCGATAAAATCAAAAACTTCATTATATTTTAATGTTCTGGGAAGTGCAACATTAATACCAGCATCAAGAAAAGTTTTTACGTTCTTCAAATCCACGACAGTATCCATTGGTGCTGTGATTAATGGAAGTTTGTCTGGTAATTTTATGTCTTTATATCTGCTGCTTATTTCTGTGTGTATGCTTGGGACGATAAGTATATCATCAAAATCGAATTTTGCTTTGATATTTTCCATGTTTATTAATTAAAGGAAAGAAGTGTGTGCCTTTGGCAAAAACAATATTTGAGTAAATGAGTTTTAAGATTTAACTTTTAAGATTTTAGCGCATGAATACACGAGTTTTGAACATTCATTATCTCTATCATTTACCATAGTTGTCAGAACTACGAAGTTCTTCTCGTTAAATATTATTCAAGTTACTCAGCACAACACTTCAGTGCTTTTATTCTTTTTTTGATTCTTCATCCGGTGGTATAACATCATCGGATAAATTACCCCAAGGTATGTCAGTTGTGTAGTTATACGTGTCAATTTCTTCCTGAAGAGCATCAACCCTTGCCTGAAATTCTTTAACATAGTTATTACGGGTTTCTTCATCGATTTGAACAGCATATTCTCTTAATGCTTCTGAACCGAATCTACCGCCTTCTACCGTACCTTCAGTTGTCGATACGCCATTCCAAAAGGTAATAAGTGCTTTATATTCAGCCATTACATAAATTTTTGACTGAATTTCACGATTTGCTTCGTTAATAACAAATTTCAAACCAGTGAGTTCGTCAATTTTATTGAGTAGTTCCTCATAAAGTTTTGGTACGTTGTATTTTTCAGGTTTCAACGAACCAATCATATATGAGTTTTTTGTTTGAATTTGTGATTTTAACTGACTGATTTCGCCAATTAATTTTTTTCTCAGTTTTAATGCTTTGTGAAGTTTCATAGTTTTTATTTATTTTCTTCTGGTAATTTTTCAATGTTTGCATCATCGGATTTACGTGGCTTTACGCACATATAAATCAGGATAATATATACTATGATGTCAAGCAATACTGCCCAACTCATATCTTCTGGTGAATATCCCATGCTACCGCCAATATATCCGATAATAAAACCTAAAAATAATGCTGCTACAACGGGTATTAGTGCTAACCACTTCCATCCACGATTCCAAGCAACGATTGACAAGATGATCTGAAAAATAAATCCCATTTAAATGATTGATTAAAAGATATGTCTTATTTTTTCATTGCAAGTATAGTGATATTATTTTTATAATGCAAGGATTTTTAATTTTATATTTTTGTTTTAATTCTAAAATCAACAGACCAACCTTTTGGCATAAACTTTGGCTTCATCGTATTAATAAAATGATTTCTCCAAAGTTTAACAAACTCTTCAATTTTTTCTTCCGTGTCAAGTTTTTGCACGACATAATAACCATGATCAAAATTTGCCCGATTTTGCCCCTTGTAAGCCTCTATTTTGAGTTTATGGTCTTCAACCAACAAAAGGTACAACTTATATAGTTGAATGTAATTTAAGCCTTCTATGACATTGTAGGGGATTTCTGTTTGATCGGAGATAAAACGTAATTTTTCTGTTTTAATTTCTTGTGGTAACTTGTTATATGATTTAAAAATCGAATGTAATGCATTTAACAGTAGTGAATTACTTTTTCCCTTTTCCCGCAAAAATTTCGTGTAATCACCGTTTAACTCGCTGATTGTTTTAACATTATAGATTTTTGCTATTTCGTCTTTATATAAAACAGCATGTTTTTCGTATTCAGAATGAACCTCATGATTAATTAACACAACATCATGATGATTTTTGGATTTGTATTCTTCCGGGAAATATGTACGATAGCAATACGGTACGATATGGTGTCGTTGAAGATCATCACCAATACCCGTCACAACACATCTTACAATCCGTACATTACGACCAAATTCTTCATTATCTTCAAATCCATTACCTTTTGGTGTGAAAGTTAATTTAATTGTTTTATCACCAAAAATAATGGCAAGATTTCTATCTAAATACCAGAAAGCCTTTTTCTCCCCACA
>ERZ1645192.3134-NODE-3134-length-13603-cov-5.293401_pt1 | contig 13603 bp, 14 predicted proteins | sample MGYA00575354_ERZ1645192 | MGnify/ENA primary metagenome ERZ1645192 (study PRJEB40844, sample SAMN11349763) | freshwater sediment metagenome | isolation source: river sediment | host: Sediment | place: India: Faizupur Khadar , New Delhi | collected 2017-02-21 ... | reverse complement strand
CCGCAAAGAAAAAAAGCAGCTCAAACAACTTGAAGAGGAAGTCAATGAGTTGAAGGAAAAACTGCAAGCATCCTTAAATGAAGCGGATGAATGGAAAAATAAGTACTATGGCGTCTACGCCGATATGGAAAACGCGCGAAAGTTGAATGAAAAAGATCGAATCCAGTTTATTAAATATCGCGCAATGGGTTTTGTCGAAAGACTCTTACCCTTTCTTTATGGATTCCATTTTGCGATGAGTAATATACCAAGCGATGAATTCTTGAAAAATTACCTAATGGGCTTCAACTACATCTATCGGCAATTAGTTGAAGCATTAGAAAACGAAGGCGTCAAAGAGGTGGCTCCAAAAGTTGGCGATGAATTTAATGCCGATACTATGCATGCGATTGACACCGAATATAGTGGCGATCAAAAACCTCACACAGTGACTAAGGTGTACACAAATGGTTACTTCCTTCACGACCGGATGATTCGTGCGGCGACTGTCGTTGTTGCCACCGATCAAAAACCAGAAGAAGCAAAAGAACCGACACCAGAAAATATTAACTAAACATTAAAGGAGAAAATAGATTATGGCAAAAGAAATTATTATTGGTATTGACTTAGGTACTACTAACTCCGTCGTTAGCTACCGTCAAAGTGACGGCCAAGTCAAAGTTATTACAAACCCTGAAGGCAATGCAATCACCCCTTCAGTTGTCGCTTTCAAACCAAGTGGCGAACAAATCGTTGGTGATGCTGCTAAACGTCAAGCTGTCACAAACCCTGACACTGTATTAAGTGTGAAAAGACTTATGGGTTCAGACAAAAAAATTCAAATTAAGTCAATCAACAAAGAATTTAGCCCGCAAGAAATCAGCGCTAAAGTCTTAGCTTACATGAAGGAATATGCCGAAAAATCACTCGGTCAATCCATCAGCAAGGCCGTTATTACGGTTCCAGCCTACTTTAACGATGCGCAACGTCAAGCGACAAAAGACGCAGGCACCATTGCTGGTCTTGATGTCGTACGGATTATCAACGAACCAACTGCGGCTGCGCTTGCCTATGGTCTAGATAAAGAAAAAGCAGAAAAAATTCTCGTTTTCGATTTAGGCGGCGGAACCTTCGACGTTTCGATTCTCGATATCGGCGATGGTACCTTTGAAGTCGTGGCAACTTCCGGTGATAACCACTTAGGTGGGGATGACTGGGACCAAGTGGTCGCAACCTGGATTAAAGATGAAATTAAACGTCAACATGGTCTCGAATTAAATGATAAGATGGCCCTTCAACGTTTCCGTGAAGCCGCTGAAAAAGCTAAAATTGATCTCAGTGGGCAAATTGAAACCACGATTTCCCTGCCATTTATTGGCATGGGCGCCAATGGTCCAATCAGTTTTGAAACCAAGCTCAGTCGGGCTAAATTCCAAGATATGACGAAAGATTTACTCAAACGTTGTGAAGAACCGGTCCGTCGTGCGCTCGCTGATGCAAAGTTAAGCACAAGTGATTTACACCAAATTATTCTTATTGGTGGATCAACCAGAATGCCAGCCGTTCAAGAACTCGTCAAACGTCTCACTGGAAAGAATCCAAACTTAACGGTTAACCCAGATGAAGCGGTCAGTATTGGTGCTGCGATTCAAGGCGCGATTGTCGCTGGTGATGTCAAAGACGTTGTCTTACTCGACGTGACCCCATTAACTCTGGGTATCGAAACAATGGGCGAAATTATGACCCCATTAATTACACGTAACACCACGATTCCAACAACTAAGAGTCAAATCTTCTCGACCGCTGCTGATAATCAACCTTCCGTCGATATCATGGTCTATCAAGGTGAAAGACCAATGGCACACGATAACAAACTACTCGGACATTTCCGGCTAGATGGGATTAAACCAGCTCGTCGTGGCCAACCTCGAATTGAAGTTACCTTCAATATCGACGTCAACGGCATTGTTAAAGTCAGTGCTAAAGACCTAGATACCCAAAAAGCTCAAGAAATCACGATTACCGGCACCAGTGGCTTAAGCAAGGATGAAATTGATCGCATGGTCAAAGAAGCCGAAGCTCACAAAGAAGCTGACGAAAAACGTCGTGAACAAGTTGAACTCAAAAATAAAGCCGAACAATACATTTCTTCAATCGAAGAAGGCCTCAAAGAAAAAGGCAATAGTATTGATCCAACACAAAAAGAAGAGACTGAAAAATTACTTAAAGAACTTAAAGAAGCCGTTGAAAAGAACGACTATGATAAGTTAAAAAACAAAATTAGTGAATTAGAAAAAGCGGCAGAAATTCTTGCTCAAGCACAAGCAAATCAAGGCGGAACGACTGAAGCAAAAGCGGATGACAAAGGCACAAATGGTGACGATGTTGTTGATGCTGACTTCTCAGAAACTGATAAAAAAGATTAAGACCGAGGGGTGGGTTTCCCACCCTTTCAGTCGATAGGAAAGGAGACTACTCGTGGCAGCAAAACGTGACTATTATGAAGTACTCGGTATCAGCAAGCAAGCGAGTAAGGATGAGATTAAGTCGGCCTATCGGAAGTTAGCGAAACAATACCATCCTGATATTAATAAAGCATCCGACGCGGAAGCAAAGTTTAAAGAAATCCAAGAAGCCTATGATGTGCTCTATGATGACCAAAAACGAGCGACTTATGACCAATTCGGCCATTCAGCGTTCGAACAAGGTGGTGGGCAAAATCCGTTCCAAGGTGGCGGTTTTGGTGGCTTCCAAGATGTGGATTTAGGCGATATTTTTTCAAGTTTCTTTGGTGGCGGAGGTCGTAGTCAACGACAAAGTCAAACCGGTCCACAAAAAGGTGCGGATCAAGTCAGTCGTGTTCGTATTGATTTTATGGATGCGATTAATGGGAAAAAGATTCAATTAAGTCATACTTATGACGAAAAATGTAGTGTTTGTGATGGCACTGGTGCCCATTCAAGTAGCGATATTCATACGTGCAGTACCTGTCGTGGGACTGGGTCTGTGACGATGACACAACAAAGTATCTTTGGCCAAGTCCAAACGCAACGCGTCTGTCCAACCTGTAACGGTTCTGGAAAAGAAATTCGTAATAAATGTGCAAAATGTGGTGGCTCAGGCTATAACCGCGTGAAAACTACACTTGATGTCAATATTCCGGCAGGAATTAATAATGGCCAACATATTCGCGTTCCAGGTAAAGGTGAACGTGGACTCAATGGCGGACCCAATGGCGATTTATATCTTGAAGTGGTTGTGAAGAAACATGACATCTTTAACCGTGAAGGGAATGATATCTACATGCAAATTCCGATCTCATTCGTCGATGCCGCTTTGGGTGTCGAATTAGAAGTACCGACAGTTTATGGCGATGTTACAGTAAAAATTCCTTCGGGAACCCAACCAGGGACTAAATTAAGACTCCGAGGAAAAGGTGTCAAAGACGTTCGGGGAAACATTGGTGATCAATACGTCGAAGTCAGTGTGAATACACCGACAAACTTGAGCCGTGAACAAACGGAATTACTCGAAAAATATCAAAAGACCGAGGCGAAAGGTCAATCATTCTTTGACAAGTTCAAAGCCAAATTCAAACGGTAAAATGAGTGAAGGATTATTCCTTCACTTTTTTTTGAATTAAGGGAAATTATCAGGTAAAAGTTGCTATAATAACAATGTATTGTGAGGTAGCTATGGCAAGATGTAAAAATTGTGGTAGTCAAATCGAGGATAACTCAAGTGTCTGTTCGATTTGTGGTCAAATTAATCCAATCAAACAAAAAAAAGTTAAAACTGTCGATATAACAACACGCTTAGAACAAGATAAAGTCGACTTTTCAGCTTATCGTCCCAAGAGTCGTAAGATAGCCGTCCTTCTCTTTTGTCTTGTCGGTTTTAGTGGGGCTCCTTACTTATATTTGGCCGATAAAGCGAAGGCGTATATTTCGATTCTAAGCAGTGTTATCTTTATTGCGAGTGCAATTTTACTTGGTGTTTTTGTGCTCGGTGACCTTTTACTTCCGCTCCTAATCGTCATTGGCGCTCTTTACGCAATTAATATTTTTATCGGCTTACGTTATTTGACCCATCATGATATCAAAGATGGTCAAGGTGAGTTTCTTGTCTAATGCAACGTTACTTTGTTAAACGTCATCAACAAAACATCATCTTTGAACAAGATGATATTTTTCATATCACAAAAGTGATGCGCGTAAAAAAGGGTGACGCGTTTGAAGTCGTCGACCAGCAACAAGCGCTCTTTTTAGTTGAAACCGTTTCGCTTAGTCCATTCGAGGTGAAAATTGTTGAACAACGAGCCGTCGCGACAGAATTAACGACTAAGTTGACCTTATATTATGTGATGGCAAAGGGCGATAAAACTGATTTCGTCATTCAAAAGGCAACTGAACTGGGTGTGAACAAAATCGTGTTATTACAATCCAGCCGTAGTGTTATCAAAATTGACGATGGTAAGAGCGAAAATAAACTCGCTCGTTTTCAAAAAATCGCCAAAGAAGCCAGTGAACAATCCAAACGCTTAATCATCCCTACCATTGAAATTAATGCTGATTTCAAATCGATTGGGAAAGATCAATCCACCCTAAAAATGATTGCTGACGAAGAAGTGGCCGGTTTAACGAAGAACTTATATTCCCTTTTAGATGCGATTACCACAAATCAATCCATTGCCTTACTGGTTGGCCCAGAAGGCGGTTTCTCGCGCCAAGAAGTTGAATATGTTAAAATAAATCAATTCATTCCGATTAGCCTCGGAAAACGAATTTTAAGAAGCGAGACGGCTGCGATTCACTTCGTTGGTGTCGTTGCAAGTTATTTGGAGAGACAATGAAATTGTTTGATTTATTAGCGGTTAGTACAAATCGTTTACGCCTGACTGAAAGTGCAGAGTACACTTTTTATAATGAAAATAAAACCATTTTAGAAAATTTGCCCCATTTTTATAAGGTCTTTAAAGTTGAAGATGCCTTTTCACTCATCCAAGCAAATATCATCATTACCGGCTTAATTAACAAGCTCGCCGTCGAAGCCATCGTGCAAGAAGATCAAGAGAAGTGCACGGTTCGTGTCAACAAAGTAAAGACTAAACTAAAACATTTTCAGCACTATGGAATTGATATCTATATTCCATTTTTATTGCCGAACAATAATAATTTATACTTTAAAACACCTGAAAAACTACTAAATTTTCCCTATTCGCAATTTGTGGACGATTATAGTGATTCAATCATTGATTGTTTTGATTATTATAACTATCTACTGTTTGAGTCGAGTTTTGCCAATTTAGTTTATATTGATGGCGACCAAACGACACGGGCTTACTATCACCCAAACCTACAAGTTATCTTCATTATTAATAATCAAGGCCGCGCCGATGTGACTATCCATCTCTTTGACAAACATATGAAAGAACAACATACGGAAAATATCATTAAACGCGTGGGGATTGTGATTAAACATTATTACGCCAATGATAAAGTTGGGTTTGTTGACTCCTTATTTGTCAATCGACTCATTAGCGAGAAACTCTATCGTCGAATCTATAAAAATTTGAAAATTTATTCATAATTTGAGGAGCCCATGATTAATAATAAAAAAACTTATAAAATCGTTACTTTAGGCTGCAAAGTCAATGCCTATGAAGCGGACGCAATCGCGGAGAATTTTAAGGCACTTGGACTTCATGAAGCGCATGAGGACGAACCTGTTGATATTGCGTTAATTAACACCTGTAGCGTCACCTCAACCAGTGATCAAAAGTCGCGTCAACATATTCGCAAACTAGTGAATAAGCACCCCAATGCGACGATTGTCGTGATGGGGTGTTATAGCCAAATTAATCAAAACTTGGCCGAAGAAATCCCTGATATTGATGTGGTTGTTGGCACGTCAAATCGTCATAAAATCACACAATTGATTGAAGAACATTATGAGACGGGAACACAAGTTATCGATGTTGATAAAGACTCACGTTCTTTTACTTATGAAGAATTAAAGTATAGCAGTTTGACGAATCATGCACGGGCGTATTTAAAAATCCAAGATGGTTGCGATAATTTTTGTACGTTTTGCATTATTCCTTTAACCCGAGGTAGATTGCGAAGTCGTCAACCCGAAGAAGTAATTAAAGAGGCAAAAGATCTTGTTAGCAAGGGTTACAAAGAAATTGTCTTAACTGGTATTCACACGGGTGGCTATGGTCGTGATTTTCCGACCTATTCATTCACAAAATTAGTGAAAGACATTTTGGAAAGCTGTCCGAATTTATATAGTCTTAGAATTTCATCTATTGAAGAGAATGAAATTACAGATGAGTTGATTGAATTAATGAAAAATGACGATCGCATGGCCCATCATCTCCATATTCCCCTCCAAGCAGGAAGTGACACAATCCTCAAAAAGATGAATCGGCATTATGACACCCAACAATTCATTGAAAAAATAGATCGCATTCGCACTTTTATTCCTGACATCGCCATCACCACGGATGTGATTGTTGGCTTTCCTGGTGAGAATGATGCACTTTTTCAACAAACGATTGCGACGATTAAACGAGTTAATTTCGCTGAACTCCATGTTTTCCCTTATAGTGTTCGTACACGAACCCCTGCGGCACGAATGAATGATCAAATTGATCCTCAAGTCAAAAAAGAACGTGTTCGTAGCCTTTTAGAACTTTCTGACACACTCAAAAATCAGTATTACGCCAAATTTAGTGGGCGTCGTCTTCAAGTGCTTGTAGAAAATTATGATCGTGAAAAACAATCCTATTTTGGCCACACATCTAACTACATTTTAGTTGAAATAAAAAGTAAGGAAGATATTACACATAAGGTTGTTGAAGTTGAATATAATTACAACACCGTATCAATAATTTAGTTTCATATAATCATTACTTATTAATATTTTTAATAAAATGTCTAAAATTACTTGATTTCTCGAAAATGACAATATATACTTACTAAGTATTCAAAAGAGGAGGATTTTATTATGGCAGTACAACAACGTAGAACTTCGAAAACTCGCAAACGGTTACGTCGCACACATTTTAAATTACAAGTTAGTGGTTTAATCACCTGTGCAAACTGTGGAGCGTTAATTAAGTCACACCATGTTTGTCCAAAATGTCATTTCTATGCGGGTAAATTAGTCGTAGCTGAAGAAGCAAAGAAAGAAGAAGAAACCGCAAAGAAAGCCACCAAGACAAAGACCACCAAAGCGAAAAAAGCGGAAGTAGTTGAAGCAGCACCCGTTAAAGAAGAAAAAAAAGCGGTCAAGAAAACAACTAAAAAAGCCGTAAAAGCTGAAGAAAATAAAGTTGAGTAACCCTCGACTTTTTTTTATAATTAGAGGTATGAATAAGCAACCTAATAAGATTCGTTCGATTGACCCCGATGATTATCCATCAATCAAAAAAGTAATTCTCGCATTTTTTCTTTTTCCTTATGGATTCTATTGTGTGAAAAAAACACCGAGCGAACATCCTTTTTCTAGAAGAGTCTACATTCTTACTTCCTTATTAAGTGCATTTATTTATTTCGTGATTATTATTGCGATTATAGTACAATAAAAAAGAGAGGTTATATTTATGAAATACAACAAATTTATCGACCATACGTTATTAAAAGCCGATGCAACTAGTGAACAAATCACGAAATTATGTCAAGAAGCAATTGATCATGACTTTATGAGCGTTTGTATCAATCCTGGGTTTGTCAAACAAGCCAATTATTTATTAGCTGAAAGTGATGTGCTTGTGTGTACCGTCATTGGATTCCCATTAGGCGCGACTTCAACGGCCGCAAAAGTTTATGAAACAGAAGAAGCGATTTTAGATGGTGCTAATGAAATTGATATGGTCATTAACATTTCTAAACTGAAAGACCATGACGATCTTTATGTGTTTGATGAAATTCGTCAAATTAAAGAGGCGTGTGGTGAACTTACACTCAAAGTGATTATCGAAACCTCATTATTAACTGAAGAAGAAAAAGTCCGTGCCTGTCAGATTGCTAAACGGGCGGGAGCTGATTTTGTTAAGACGAGCACTGGTTTTTCTACGGGTGGCGCAACGGTTGAAGATATTCTCTTAATGAGAAAAACGGTCGGGCCAGAACTAGGTGTCAAAGCTAGCGGTGGCGTACGTGATCTCGAAACGATGAAGGCGATGATTAAAGCGGGGGCAACCCGTATTGGAACGAGCAGTGGCGTCAAACTTGTGCAAAATCAAATCGCCGATACCGATTATTAGTGTTTTCTAGCCATTATTCAAAGAAACTTACATTTTTTAGTGAATATTGTTCATATTCAATTGCTTTTTATTTAGCGATTATTTATAATTAGTCTTGGTTTAGCAACTAGCTTAAGAAGGAGTTGATACAATGCCAAAAACCTCAGTCCGCGACAACGAAACATTGGATGATGCTCTTCGCCGTTTTAAACGTCAAGTGAATAAAGCTGGTGTCCTAGCGGAAACAAAGAAACGTGAATTCTATTTAAAACCAGGTCTTAAACGGAAATTAAAATCTGAAACAGCCCGTCGGAAAAATCGTAAACGTTAATTTGAAAGAAAGTCGTATTCATAAAGAGATAAGTGTGATGCTTATCTCTTTTTTCATCCTATTTATAAATAGAGGTGACTATGGAACAATATATGATCAAGCAAACCGGGCCAAAAAATTGTGGGGTTGCGGTCACAAAGATGCTTTTGGCTACCTGTTTTAACAATGCGGCATTTCTTCGCCTTAACATTAAAGAAAATTTAAGCGACTTCTCCAAGATAAAGGATTACGCCAATCAATATGACCTCGCGCTTCAAGGATCAAAGACCGAAGATTTTGAAGAGTTCTATAAAAATAAGAGCCTGATGATCATTCAAATTAGTCGTCATAATCTCAATCACTTTTTGTTGATAAAGCGACGTGGTAAACATTATCGAGTCAATGATCCTGGTTATGGCTCTTATCTGATGACAAAAGCGGAATTACTCGCCAATTTTACTGGCTTTTACCTCGAACTAATTAACGATAAAATCAAACGAAAAAAACCGATTTTAAGCGATTTAATCACGCTTCCAATTGCAAGAAAAAGCGTCGCCCTTTTTATCATACTTCACCTATTTTCTTTAGTTAGCTTATTTGTAGCAGTGTTAATCCTAGATAATCCGACTCAGATGTATTTTTCGATATTACTCGTGGCATTCAGTTTCATGTTATACATCCTTAGCCGACATTTTTTTATATCATTGAGCCAAGGTTATGACCAAATAAGTAATACCATTTTAGAGACAAAAACCCCAAAACTCTTCCTTGAGAGTTTCAACAAAATCCAAGGGATGAAGGCCGGTTTTATTGCACCATTTTTAACCATTTTTACATCTTCAGTCACAGTTTTGATGCTATTGATTCTATTAGGGATTAACGATGTTAAGCTACTAATTATCGCGCTTTTGTTGATGGTGTCTCTTACCTATCTCCGTAGTCGAGAAGGAAGAAGGATTTTTCGCTACTTTCAACTGGATGAATTGATAAGTTTTGCCAGCATTGACATGGACAAACGCAAGGACCATTTACAACAAATCAGCGATAAAACGCATAAGTACATCCAAAAGAATATCTTTTTCGACATCATCGTTGATGCCGGTATTGTCTTTTTATTAATGCTGGTTATGGCCATGAATCAGCTCTATTCACTTAACTATTTATTGCTCTATTTTTGCCTTTTACTCTATTTAAAATCAAATATCAAACTGGTCTTATCTTGGCCGCAAACGATCAGTGAGTATTACAATACAATCAACCAACTAGAGGACATAGCGCGAAAAAGCTAAACTATGTTATAATTTTTACGAGGTTTTAATATGCGCTTAGATTATGAAAATAGAATTGACAGTGTTTTTGATGGTTATGAGAATTCGTTTCGTTATTACTTAAGAAAAACGATTAAACATTTAGATGAAAATCCACACTTTATTCTCGAAGTGATTATTGTCGATGAACCAACTATTCGAGCCATCAATCACGACTATCGTCATAAAGATAGCGTCACGGATGTCATTAGTTTTGCGCTCGATGATGAGGTGGAAGGCGAAGTTCATATTAAAGGGGCCAGAAACCGACTTTTGGGTACAATTATTATTTGCGGACCCGTTGCGGTTAGACAAGCGAAAGATTATAATCATAGTCTTGAACGTGAAATGAAGTTTTTATTTGTTCATGGATTACTCCATTTGTTGGGCTATGATCATATGACAAAAGAAGATGAAAAAGTGATGTTTTCACTCCAAGATGAATTAATCGGAAAAAGGAAAGAGTCAAAATGAACGAGAAACAATTAGTAGAATTAGCCATTAAAGCCCGGGAAAATTCGTATTCTCCCTATTCAAAATTTAAAGTTGGTGCGGCCTTAATGACCAAAAGCGGTGAAGTATTTTTAGGCGCGAATATCGAAAATGCGTCATATCCATTATGCATGTGCGCAGAAAGAAACGCTTTATATAATGCTTATAATCATGGAATAAAGAAAAGTGATATTTCTGCATTAGCCGTTGTGGGCGATACCAAGCAACCGATTACACCTTGTGGTGCGTGCCGCCAAGTCATGAGTGAACTTTTAGAAAGCAAAACGCCAATTTACATGGCAAACCTCAAAGGTGATGTGCAAAAAACGGATATGACTGAATTGCTCCCCTTTGCCTTTGATGATAGTGATTTATAATGAAGAGTGGATTTGTTTCTTTAGTTGGTCGTCCTAACGCAGGTAAATCAACGATTATAAATGCGATAATGAAGCAAAAAATCGCAATTGTTAGTCCTAAACCTCAAACGACGACCGATGCCATTCGTGCAGTTTACAACGAACCCAGGGGCCAAATTGTATTCGTCGACACGCCTGGTATTCATAAACCCCATGTCCATTATGGTGACCTGCTCAATCGAACTGCCTATAAAACTATTCGTTCGAGTGATGTCAGCGTTTTAATCGTGGATGCCAGTCAAGATTATGGCGGTGGCGACGAATATTTAGTTGAACACTTAAAGTTTGATCATCCAGTGATTATTGTTTTAAATAAAATAGATCTAGCTAGTCCTCAAATGGTCGAAGCGTTGAAAGAAAAATACCGTAGCATCTACTTAGATGCCCCCATTATTGAGTTGTCGGCCGTGAGAAACTTTAACATTGATGAACTCGTCAATCAAATTTTCGAGTTATTGGATGAAGGACCACAATATTATGATCCCGAAGTCGCAAACACTAATGAATTAAGTTTTATTATTAGTGAATCGATTAGAGAAAAAGCCATCAATTTAACGCATCAAGAAGTGCCTCATAGTATTGCTGTCGTTGTTAAAAAAATCAATGAAACAAAACGAGGATATGAAGCCTATTGTGATTTAATTGTCGAAAAAGATAGCCAAAAAGGTATTTTGATTGGTCAAGGAGCCAAGATGATTAAGCGAATTCGTCTTCAAAGTCAATTTGATCTCCAAAAAATCTTGAAAACAGAAGTGGCGCTTGAAATCCTGGTAAAAGTCGAGGAAAACTGGCGAGATGACCCAAAACTCATCGCTAAACTAGGGCTTGAACGAAAGGACTAAAATGGAAGTTTTCATTCTTAGAATGACTCCTTATCGTGAAAGAGACTACATCATTACATCCATATCGAATGAAGGTTTGGTGACTTTTAAAGCCGTAGGTTTAAGTCGTCCGAATGCCAAATTAGCCGGAACCGTCACACTTTATTCTTTGATTGATGTTGAACTTGAAGAAAAGAAAACTGGGCTAGTGTTAATTAACGCTGTGCCCATTAGCAAAAATTACAAGATAATAAGCGACTATTTGCGTCTTAGTGTATTAAATTTTATAGGCGAAGTGACCTTACGATTACTTCATGATGAAAGTGAGATATCGCAAGCTTATCCTTTTATTAAGAAAGCGGTTCTTACACTTGAACAAGCCTTTTCACCTGCAACTTTGGCGTACATTGTTTTAGCGAAAGTCCTAATCGCTGCTGGTTATGGTTTAGATGTTAATCGCTGCATTTATTGTCAAACACGCCAAGATATTCTGGGAATTAATTATATTAATGGTGGTTTTGTTTGCCGCAAAGATCTTGTTCATGAACACGATGAACGTTTAAGTGTCGAGCAACTTAACATTGTTCGTTTTTCGTTTTTGGTACCAGAAGATCAAATGGTAAAAACAGAATTTTCAATTAATTCATTGATTCCATTGTTCGAAAGTCTTGTCAATTATTACGAAGAACACGCAGGTCTAAAATTAAAAAGTTACCCATTATTGCTACAATCGTTAAAACAACAACACTCATAGTGGGTTGACAACATTACTTATTATTGATATATTCATTCAGGAATTGAGGTTTTTTATTTTATGGGAGCATTTTCTTTTGAAAAAATTGTAAATCACTTAATCGTATCGGGCTTTGTCTACCAAGGAAGCGAAATCTATGGTGGACTATCAAACTCCTGGGACTACGGCCCATTAGGTACGAGTGTAAAGAACAATATTAAGAATCAATGGTGGCAAAAATTCGTCATCGAATCACCGCATAACGTTGGGATTGATGCTGCGATTTTAATGAATCCAAATGTGTGGAAAGCGACCGGACACGTCGCGACATTTAACGATCCATTAATTGATTGTAAGCATTGTCGGACTCGCCATCGGGCGGATAGTCTAATTGAATCGCAATTTCCGGACGCAAACGTCACGGCGATGAAAAACGAACAATTAGATGCTTTTATTAAAGAACATGGCGTAAAATGCCCAAATTGTGGTAAAAGTGACTTTACGGATATTCGTAAATTCAATATGATGTTTAAAACCCATATTGGTGTTACAGAAGATAGTCAAAGTGAAGTCTATTTACGTCCTGAGACCGCTCAAGGTGTGTTTGTTAACTTTAAAAACGTACAACGTTCAATGCGTAAAAAAGTTCCTTTTGGTATCGCAAACGTTGGGAAAGCTTTTAGAAATGAGATTACGCCAGGAAACTTTATTTTCCGTACACGTGAGTTTACACAAATGGAATTAGAATTTTTCTGTGCACCAGGAACCGATTTAGAGTGGTTCGATTATTGGAAAAACTTTTGTATTGATTTTGTAAAAAGTCTTGAAGTTAAAGAAGAAAATCTCCGTTTCCGTGACCATGATGCAGCCGAATTGTCATTCTATTCCAAAGCAACAACCGATATCGAGTATAAATTTCCATTCGGGTGGGGCGAAATTTGGGGAATCGCTGATCGCACGGACTATGATTTGAAACGTCATATGGAATACAGCAAAGAAAACTTTGAATACCTTGACCCTGAAACGAATACTAAGTATGTTCCTTATTGTATTGAGCCTTCAGTAGGTCTTGACCGTTTATTGTTGATGGTTTTAGCGGACAGCTATGACGAAGAAGAAGTGAATGAAGGCGATACGAGAATTGTGATGCGCCTTAAACCTGCTTTAGCACCTTACACGGCGGCGATCTTGCCTCTCAGCAAAAAACTTAATGACAAAGCTTATGAACTATTCTTAAAACTAAGCAAGAAGTTCAGCGTTGTCTACGACGAAACGGCCTCAATTGGAAAACGTT
>ERZ1645192.3133-NODE-3133-length-13603-cov-7.782477_pt1 | contig 13603 bp, 15 predicted proteins | sample MGYA00575354_ERZ1645192 | MGnify/ENA primary metagenome ERZ1645192 (study PRJEB40844, sample SAMN11349763) | freshwater sediment metagenome | isolation source: river sediment | host: Sediment | place: India: Faizupur Khadar , New Delhi | collected 2017-02-21 ... | reverse complement strand
ACAAAAAAGAACAGAAGAGCCCCTTGGAGCGGGAATCACTTCTGTTCTTTTTTTTCGTCAGCGCGTATGTCAGCGTCTGCCCGGGACTTCCTCGGCATTCTTGCAGTCTACGCACAATACTGCATAGGGAATTGCACGCAGGCGCTCTTCAGGGATTTTTTTCAGACACTTCAAACAATGGCCGTACTTGCCGTTGTGAATACGGGCAAGGGCATTTTCAATCGAGCGCAGGCGGTTGGCCTCATGTTTGTTGATCGCTTCCATTTTCTTAAAGGCAATATCATCCGCGGCTACATCGATGCTGTCCTTGATGCCCATGGCATTGACCATCTCCCGAAAGTCACTGTTATCTTCAGTCAACTTGTCCAGCAACTCCTTTCTCATGGCAATAAGCTGCTCTTCCATCTCTTGTACAAACGTGTCGGACATCATATGCCTCCTGCAAAAGTCAAACTGCGACCCTTGTATTTTTTATTCCATATAAGATGGGTATAACCTGTCCATCTGTCAAGCTCTCTACCACACTTTTTGCATTAATAGTCTCTTTTGTACTAGAAAGGATACCAAAACATGACTTTCATTCCAAACCGTACCCAAAGACTTGCAGAAGCCAGAACCAAAGCGAACCCAAGGGCAAGGTAATCACGAGCTCTGAGGCTCTGGCTCAGATACCAGGTCCGCTTCTCCATCCGACCGAATCCCCTGAGGATCATGGCATTGGTTATCACCTCTATCCGGTCGAGGCTTGAAAGCACCAACGGGGCGAGAATCCGGCTCACAGAGGAGACTCTTTTCGCCAAGGAAACATCCTTGGAAACATCCACCCCGCGAGCCATTTGCGCACGAAGGATATTCAAATAACTGGATGAGACTTCCGGCAGGTACCGAAGGGCAAGAGCAACTGCATAGCTGATCCTGTACGACACACCCAGGCGGTTGAGGGAAGAGGCAAACTCCGATGGATTCGTGATACTGACAAACAACAATGCCATGGGGAATATTGAGAAATACTTGAGGCAAACCACCACCAGGTAGAACAACGTCTCCAAAGTCAATGCGTACTGAGCGCCCGGTGAGCCTATGATGATCGTCCTGGTTCCCAGGTACAGCGTCCCTTGGTCTGGAGAGAAAAGGTAGATGAACAGGGCATTCAATGCGATGACCGTACCCATTCCTATGAAGTAGGGTTTGAACTTTCGAAGCGGGATTCTTGAAACGATCAACAAAAGGAATGAACAGACCGTCCCGAATGCAAGGAACCGCAGGTCGAAGGTGGTAAGGCTGAAAATGATCCACAAGAGGAATACTCCCAGCTTGGCAACACCATTGAGGGTATGCAAAAACGAATCAGTGTCCTCATAGGTGAGGGTGAAGCCGAACTTGCGCCCGCCCTTCTTGATTTTTTTCTTGGGCTTGCTTTTCTTGCCTGTTTCGAGCCATTCCTCTTCCCTGCGGGGAATCGAACAGACATCCGCTGCAGAGCCGCGTCCCTTGGCTTCGGTCTGTACAAACGTTTCAATGAACGATGGTATATCGTCGATGCCGCACCGTTTGGCAAGCGTATAGAGACTGGTAACCTTCAGATTGGCCTGCCTGAGCACCGCTTCATCGCTGAACACCTCATTGGTAGGCTTATCACAGAGAAGCTCTCCCTCATGCAATACCAATGAACGCCGGGTATACTCCAAAGCCAGATGCATATCATGGGTGATGAACAGGATGGTGAGGCCGATGGTACGGTTGAGGTGGCTGAGAAACTCCATCAAGGTGGTATAGCGCTGATAATCCTGTGCGCTGGTGGGTTCATCAAGAATGAGCACCTTGGGTTGGGTGACCAGAATGGATGCTATGGTCACCCGCTTCTTCTGTCCATAACTCAAAGCCGAGATCGGCCAATGATGGTATGGCCGCAAGGCGCATAGTCCAAGCACATCCATCACCCGGTCCTTGATCTGTTCTTCTGCATACCCTTTCTGGCGCAGGGCAAACGCAACCTCATCGTAGACGAGGTCGCAGCTGATCATATGGTTGGGATTCTGCATGACAAACCCGATCATTGAGGAGCGCTGGCTGGCTGAACATTCGTTGATGAGGCGGTCCTCAAAGAAAATATCCCCGCCGTCCTGCTTCAATACACCCATCAACAACTGTGCAAGAGTAGATTTTCCAGCACCGTTGCTTCCCAGTATGCTTACCATCTCTCCTTGGTATATGGTTGCATCCAGAGCCTTCAAAGCGGGCTTGATGCCGTCGTAGGAGTAGCTGAGATTCTTGACCTGCAGTTGAACGACCCGGTCAGGCGGCTGGACTTCCTCCCGGCTGCGCATATGCCAAGCCTTCAGAAGTGCAGCGCAGCGCTCCACCGGCATTGCATCAAGATTGCTGAGATCGCCAAGATCTGAGAGGTCGCAGCCGGCCAGACGCAAGGCGGCAAGATAGAGCGGGTCGCGAATTCCCAAGGAAGGAAGCAGCCTGGTGCCAAGCAGTTCGTTCGGCGTGGTATCAGAGACAATGGCGCCGTCCTGCATCACCAGAATCCGGTCAACCGGACAGGAGAGCACATCCTCGAGTCGATGCTCGATGATGATGATCGTCTTATCAGTCGTTCTTGCCAGTTCATCGATCAGTGCTATGGCGGTTCTGCCGGTTTCCGGATCAAGATTGGCCAACGGCTCATCGAAGAGCAGCACCTCTACATCGTCAACCAGCACACCCGCCAATGAGACCCGTTGCTTCTGGCCTCCGGACAAATGTTGTGGACTATGAGAGAGAAAAGCCTCCATGTCGACTACACGGGCCATGTTTGTTACCAGAGCTCGCATGTCCTGCTGATTCATGCACTGGTTTTCCAAGGAAAAGGCGATATCTTCTGCTACACTGAGGGCGACGAATTGGGCATCGGTGTCCTGCATCACCGTCCCGACCTTCTGGTTGACCGTATAGATGTCGGAATGTTCGACATCCAGACCGCATACAAAAGCGCTGCCCTCCATCGTCCCGTTGAAGGCATGGGGAATGAGGGCGTTGATGCAGTAACCAAGCGTACTTTTTCCACTGCCGGACGGACCGGCGATCAGGATTTTCTCCCCTTTGCCGATCCGTAGATTGATATGCCTCAGCGTGGCTTCCGTCTGGGCCTGATAGGTAAAACTGAAGTCATTGAACGTGATGAGATCTTCTTGCATGCATGCACTCGAGGCCGCAAGGCCTTGCCGTACTCCTTTATGCCTCGTTGTCCTTCTGTAGGTTCATCTTGCTCACATTCCGTCTCACAACGAGCATGAGAAGCAGGGTGCCAAGGATTGCGATGACGATGGTATTGGAGAAAGCGATGATCAACTGCTGGGTGATCACCTTGTCCAGGGGTTCGGTGAAGATGAAGTAGTCAAGTATGGCGCTGATCATATACCCGATGAAATTCCCCAAGAATGAGAGCAGGATGAACAGACCGATTGCCGATTTCTTCAACTCCCCTTTTTCAATGGTGTGGTCGGTCATTCTCCCGAACAGGCCGATGGCCGCTCCGACGATGCCGCTGCCGAGTACCCAGGTAAGCCATACACCCCAACCTGCAAAAAGGTCGGTGAGCAAATGACCAAGAAAACCGACCAAAAATCCGATGACCGGTCCATACACTGCAGCAAAGAGTGCCAAGATGGCCATCGCCGGCTTGATGGTGGTATTGGCAAACACCGGAATGCTGATCAGACCACCAACTCCATACAGTGCAGCCCCGATGGCGATTACAACCACCGCCTTAACCGGCTGCAAACCTTTTGATGTATTCATATGCTAACCTCCTGAGCATCAAATGCTTTTGTCATCATACCACCGAAAACGTAATTTTCCAGCCTTCACCTGTGCCAATTTGATAGGTTGATGCAAAACTTCCCTGATTCACGGCAACTGCGAGCTTGAGCAGGCTGTTTACGTAAATCAGAGGCTCCCCTTTTTGCACATCGGTGAATGCCTTGCACAAGCGAAGGTGGTAGCCATATACGATTCGCCCATCCTTGGTGATCAGGACCTGCAGCTGGTCCCCCCAACCGACGCCCAATTGCTCCAGGAATTCATTGCCGATATTTGTCCACAGCGATCCATAGCGGCTGTCGTGGATATCGATCGATCCTATCAGGGTTTTACCTTCAAGCCGCGCCCGTTCAATCTTCAGCTTGACGATTTTAGGCAAAACCGGTCCAAGGTGCTCAAACTCAACCACGGCGGAAGCCAGGCGGGCACCGGTATACGAGTAGACATCACGCCCGAAGAAGGTATAGCTCTGCTGGCTGCCGGCAAGGCGGTTGTCCTCGACATTGATCGAGCGCACCTCGAGCAGCCCGATTCGATCGGCTACATGGGAGAGTGTCCCGTTGTCAGGGGTCACCACCAAGTGTCCGCTCTCGGTAAGAGCGACGATGCTTTTGCGGTCCGACCCCACCCCGGGGTCGACAACACAAACAAACACCGTACCGGGCGCCCAATACGGCAGCGCCTGCGCCAGGCGGTAGGAAGCCTCCCAAATGTTGAACTGGGGAATATCGTGGGTCAGGTCATCCAGCCTCAAATGATTGGAGACGCCGTTGGCAACCCCGTGCATCGCTGAGACCGCTCCGTCACTGGTACCGAAGTCGCTGAGAAAAACCACCGTTTGTCTCTCTTTCCATGCCTGACTTGCAATAAGCTCATTTCTGAGTCGACTTTTCATCATGCTTCTCCCGCCTCCTTATCTGGCGGTCGAATTTCACGGCATAGACAAGAAGGACTACCGACATACTGACTACCACCAATCCTAGCACGGCAGCCACCAAGAAGGAAGGCTTGTAGACTATCCACAGCAAACTGAAGCCGACAAGCATCGAGAGGACGAGCAAGAGGATGGTAGGCGTCAGCTTCTCAGTCTTCATGTTCTCAGGAATCCTTTGATTTCAGCGAGGAACTCGTCGTAGGTGTTGGTAATGCGAAGGTCCGGGCACTCGGTGAGGATGTTCTGCGGAGCACGGAATAAACATCCCCCGTCAGCTTCCCTGATCATGCTCAAATCGTTGTAGGAGTCCCCTGCTGCAAAGGTGCGGTAGTTGAGGCTCCTCAGTGCCTGCACGGCCTTGCGTTTGCCGTCGTGCAGCCGCATCCGGTGGCGGATGATCATAGCATTCTCATCAACTTCGAGGCTGTTGCACCAAATCATCGGATAATCGAGCTGACGCATCAGTGGCTGGGCGAACTCGGTGAAGGTATCACTGAGAATGACCACCTGCGTCATCGACCTGAGCGATAGAAGAAAGTCGTACGCGCCTTCAAGCGGCCTCATCCCGCCAATGACATCCTGGATGTCGGAAAGCCGCAGGTTGTGCTCTTTCAGAATCCTGATACGATTGGCCATGAGCTTGTCGTAATCAGGTTCCTCACGCGTGGTGATCTTCAGCTCCTCAATGCCGGTGCGCAAAGCAACATTGATCCAGATTTCAGGTACGAGTACCCCTTCCATATCAAGACAAACAATATCCATCACCCTACCTCTCATGTTGTGTAAGGTAGTATTACCGACACGCAGTTTTCATGCAAGGGGGAGAAGGAAGGCAAGCAAGGCAGCACTTTCACAGAGCACCTCGATCGCTCCAAGCACATCGCCGGTCGCCCCGCCCAGACGTTTTTTTGCAACCCGCATGACGGTGAGGTTCATAAGCAGAGCAAGACCAAGAGCGAGGAAAGCCTTCAGGGCAAACGTTTCATCATAGGAGAAGTAGCAAAGGGTACATGCAGCAAGCACCTGTGCAAAGGGGAGGATGCCATGCTTTTTGCTCGCCCTCCTCACAAGTTGGGAAGCCGTGCCCTCCCCACTTCTTGCATAAGGAAGTGCCGAGGCTGCCAGGACCTGCATCAACCTGCCGATGGCAGGTGCAAGGATGAGAGCCTGGGGATGAGAATCCACAAGAACGGTAAGGCAGGAGTATTGCAGAAGAAAGACCACGATGAGTGTGACAACCGCAAAGGCTCCGCTGTGGCTGTCACGCATGATCTCAAGCGCCCGTTCACGATTCCATCCCCCGCCCAAGCCATCGGCGAAATCTGCAAGACCGTCGAGATGGAAGGCGCGTGTCAAATAGGCAGAGAGGGCAAGAACCAAGGCGGCTCGAACCGAGGCTTCGAAAGGCAGCAGGGCGACAGCGTACGAGCACAATCCAAGAACAGCTCCTACCAGGGGGAACCAGAACAAGCTTTTTTCAGGCGCATCCTCCCCTTTGCCCGGCACGGGAAACCGGGTAAGGGTCCTGATGGCAAGACTCAAGCCGAGCGAAGTCACAGCACGGCGCCCTTCAACGCAAGAGGCAGGCCGGCCACCAGCAGAATGACATTCTGGGCTATCTCGGCAATATCCTGATTCATCCAACCTGCAAGGTCGCGAAACGCCCTGCTCTCTGCATCGGCCGGAATCAGGCCCAAACCTGTCTCATTGGTAACAAGCAGAATCTCGCATGGGGGATGGTGAAGCACCTCATACAACGCATCCATCTGCTCAAACCGCTTGGACGGAATGCCATGGTGGTGCAGAAGGTTTCCCAACCAAACCGTCAGGCAGTCGATCACACACACCTCCACTGAAGGAGGAAGCTCCTTGATTGCCTTTGCCAAGTCAAGCGGTTCTTCTATGGTGATGAAACGGTCGCCCCGGTCTTTCTGATGGGCGGCGATTCTCTGCTTCATCTCCTCATCAATCGGCTGTGCAGTGGCGATATAGGCCCTCGACCCAGTCCCTTCACAGATACCCAGGGCATAGTCCTGGGCGTAGGAACTCTTTCCGCTTCTTCCCCCGCCTATGATCAGGCTCACCTGACTCTTGATACGGGTGCGAATTTTCATACTCCCGGTCGTTGAAACAATAGTTCCCTTTCCAGCGTGCAGCGGATATCCTTTTATCTGGTTCTTTTTCAGGTCAATGGTAGCCATGTCGCCCTCCCCGATATCAGTTCATCATAGCATGGCTTTCCTGCAAGAGGGAGAGGGAGGCATGAAACTGCGCCTCAGAAAAAACTTCCAAGGTCAAAACACGCTCCACCCCATCCTGCTCTCCCTGCAATCGCAGTCGCTTGAGAAAGTACTCAATGTTCCCGGCATTCCCTTGGTCAAGACCAAGATGGTCGGTTCCGTCCTTCACCCCATGCAGATGACAGATGCGGGTCCGGTCCAACAATGAATCCATCACCTCGCTGCTATCGTAACCCATCAACCAGACATGCCCGATATCCAAAGTGACTGACAGATCAAACCGTTCCACCAGGTCCTGTACATAACAGAAAGGATAGCTGAGGGTTTCAATGCAGAACATTTCCGAACAAACGTCGGTTCGCTCGAGCAGCGATTGCAAGGTTTCTGCACAGCAGTCGTGCCAGCGCTCAACTTCCAAGGATGGTACGTTTCCATACAGCTCCGGGGTGAGGTGGAGTACATACCCGAAAGGGTTGAGGCTGCAGGTCAGCCCGATGATGGAAAGAATTGAGGACACGCAGCCAGCGCGCAGGACGGGATCTGCACTGCCGGGTTGGATATCCAAGGGGAAATGCACCGTGTAGGAGAGATTGTGTTCTCCGGCAAGGGCGGCCAACTCCTCTATGACCTGCTTGGAGGGCAGATTGCTCATTCCTTCGCTTTCAAACAATACCAACTCGATATCATCGACCAACGGAGCAAGATAGCGGACATTCGGCAGGATATCATCGGCGAGGATATAGCTGGTGGTTCCTATGCGAAGATGCGGCTGCTTCATACCACCCCCAATCGCTTCAGCAGCGCCGTGCTGTCTGTTACACACCCCTCCTCGAAGCTGGTCATATCAAACAGCAAGTGACTTGCCAGTCGTACCAGCGGCCAGGCGGCCAGTGCCCCGGTACCTTCGCCCAACTGCATCGAAAGGTCCAAGAGAGGAGCTTTACATCCTATGGCATCAAGCACCGCCTGATGACCCTGCATGGCTGAGCGGTGGCAAGCAATCAAATAGTCGACCAATGCGGGTTCAAGCCGTACCGCCAGCAAGGCGGCACAGCTTACGATATACCCATCCAACAGGATGGGAAGCCCCAATTCGGCTGCTTGCAGCATGCCCCCGAGTATCGAGGCCATCTCATACCCTCCAAGATTGCACAACACATCCATTGGTCCCCTCTCAGGATGCAATGCAAGGGCTTGCTCGATTACGGAAATTTTGTGCACAAGCTCTGCATCGCTCAATCCGGAGCCCTTCCCGGTAAGGGCGGCAACAGGCAGACCGGTCAGGGCGGCAGCTACGCTGGACGCACTGGTGGTGTTTCCGACTCCCATCTCACCGAAGGCGATGACGTCACAGCCTCTCGTATGAGCGTGCACAACGTTTCGCTTTCCAGCGTCCATCGCCTTGAGGCAGGACTGCCTGTCCAGCGCCGGAGCAGTCAGGAAATTTCTACTGCCCCAGGCTACTTTCTCATCCACCACACCATCGGAGGGAAGAAAGGTGTGCTTCACAGCCACATCAATGATTGAAAGCACTGCATCAGCCTGGGATGCAAAGAGCGAACAGGCGCCTCCACCAGAAGCAAAATTCAAGCACTGCTGGTAGGTTATTTCCACAGGGCTGTGAGTCACCCCCTCCTCGACAATACCATGATCGGCGGCAAAGATCAGAAGATGGAGGTGCTCCAACGGGCTGGGTTGGATCAGGGCCAGGTCCAAGGCGAGCTCGCTGAGCCTGCCCAGGCTGTTGGGGGGCATCGCTTTGCTCAGCAACAGTTGCTGGAAGCGAGGGAGGGCACTTCGGTCGATGGTTGGTATTGACATGCACCCATTGTAGGAAGGTTGTGCTGGCATGACAAGGCGTGTCGCGATACAATACAGCCATGAATCCAGCACTCTATCTCTTTTTGGATATCCTGACCGGCATGGTCATTTCGGTCATGGTGGTTGCCAACACCCTCTACGGACAGGCGACTACGATGGGCGTCTCCTTGATCGTCAACCATACCATCGGATTGACCATCCTCTCCCTCATCCTTTTGGTCGGCAGAAACAAACCGGCAATACGGGGGCCTGGATTGAAAGCTCCGTGGTATTTGTATTTCAACGGGTTGTTCGGTTTGGCCATCCTGAATTTGAATTACTATACCGTGATCAATGCCGGAGCTTCGCTTGCCATGGCCTCAACGGTTTTCGGGCAGAGCATCTGCTCGCTGGTCTTCGACCTCACTGGTTGGATGGGGATGCAGAAACGCTCCTTGAATAAAACCAAGGCGGTCAGCCTGCTGGTCAGCCTGGCGGGAATCCTTGCAATGGCCACCAGCGGCGACGGGACTTTCGCCCTACTCTCAATCCTGCTTGGCATTCTTGCCGGATCTCTGACCATGATCCAGATGGTGCTCAACAGCACCTTGGCCATCTACAAGGGACCAATTCGGGCAAGCCATCAGAATTTCATCGGGGGTTTGGCGGCAGGCTTGGTCTTCTACTTCCTTTTGCAGGGCGAACAGACCCTTGCAGGTCTTGCCGCCACGCCCGGCCTTCCCTTCTTGTTGGTTTTCTCCGGTGGGACACTCGCCGTGTTTGTGGTTGTGAGCACAAGCTATGTCATCGTCAAGATTCCTGCGGTCTACTCGGCGCTGCTGCTCTCTTCAGCCCAGATTCTCATGAGTCTGGCCATCGATACGATATTCTTTGACAGTTTCTCATTGCCTCTGCTGCTTGGCTCGCTGTTGATGCTCCTGGGCATGGGGGGAAACCTGGCTGCCGATAAGAAAGCTAATCCTTAGCAATCCGGTATACACCGTCTTTCTCCTGCACGAATCCTTCGTTTTGCAGTTGTTCGAGGCAATTGTCGATCCGCTCCTCTTCAAACGATGAGAGCACAGCTTGTATCTGCTCCCGCTCTTTTGCTCCGGTATCGGAGAGCAGGTGGATCAACTGCCCGCGAATCTGACGATTCGAATTCTCGAAGGGGCTCTGCTTTGCATAGTGTGCACTGCGCACGTTCGCATTCGGAAGCAGCTGCTTGAGCAAAACCCCGTAGTCCATCAGGGCATAGTACCAGCTCTTCATATCCGTAACGCCTTCGGCCAACAAGGAGAGCAGCGATTCCAACCGCCTGTCCTTCACAGCCTCATCATCAGGGAAAAAACAGGTGAGAAGAACCCTGCGGATGTTTGTTTCCAAATAGATGGACTTTCTTTGGTAGCAGAAGGCCTGCAGTGCGGCAGAGGTGGCTTTTCCCACCCCGGGCAGTGATGCGATCAAGGCGGGGTCGTCGGGTATGGTCCAACCCCAGGCTTCGGTCATTTTTGCACTCTTTCTCAGATTCAATGCCCTGCGATTATACCCAAGCCCTTTCCAATGATAGAGCAGTTCATCAAGCGAGCAGCCCGCCAAATCGGCAAAGGTCGGCCAGAGAGAAAGAAATAGTTCATATTTGGGCTGAACGCGGGTGGTTTGGGTTTGTTGAAGCATCACCTCGGAGAGCAATATCCGGTAAGGGTCGCTGGTCTGCCGCCAGGCAAACCGGCGGCCATGATGCTCATAGAATTGCAATATGAGGGAGCGGAACTCCTTCAGGGATGTCTCTTCTAGGGTGAAAGATGGCCGAAGATAAATAGCGGCCTCCGTTTCTGTCAGGGAAGGAAAGCCGTTCATTTCTTGTCGCCGAAACTCTCGGGCAATACAAAATCGCCTTTGTGGTAGACATTGGTCGCCTCTTGATCCTCTGCCTCCGCCATATGGGCGGCAGACGGATGCTCTCCACGCTTAAGCTTTTCCTGCTTGCGCAAATACCGTTCCAACGCCCGCTGCTTCGCACTTTCGCGCTGATAACTCTTACCGCTGGAGATGAGGATGGCAACCGGCCTGAGGCTTTTGATATTGGCACAGAGAATCTGCAGGACACTGGTCAAGGGTACGGAGATGAACATGCCGGGTATGCCCCAGATGAAGCCCCAAAGAGACAAGGAGACCAAGATTACGAAGGGAGAGAGGTTGAGCTGTCCCCCCTGAAGCCGTGGATCGATGATGTTGCCCAGAATCATCTGGGTGCTGATCGTCAAGATGCCGACATAGAAGACATTCGTCCAATCGGGTGCGAATTGAACCAGTGCCATGAGAATGGTAAGGGTGGTGACAATCACCGATCCGATGGAAGGGATGAAATTGAAGATGAATGCAAGAACACCCCAGAGGATCGGCAGATCAAGGCCGGTAACGACAGCTGTCAGAAAGAAGAGCAGACCGGTGAAAGTACTGATGACAGCTTTGAGAAGCAGATATTTGGAAATCTGGCGGGTGATACGTTCAAACATCACCGCAATCTTCATTCCCTTGCTCTTCGGTACTGCCGCCAGCAACTTGGGGATGACGCTCTGCTGCTCCAAAAGCAAGAACAGGAAGAAGATGTATACCAACGTTGCAACCTTGGTGATGTCCAGGAACTTATTCGATATGGATGTCAGGCTGCTGATGGCCAGGCTGGACCAGTTAACCGGCAGCAAGGAGAGAAAACTGGTCCCCAAAGGCAGGTCTATGAACTCTGAAACCCGGCTGGAGATGAGCCTGTCCAGCGAAACCACTTTCTCGGCGTAGAAGGGAATAAGGCGAACCAAGGTGTCCACGGTCATGATCACAAACCAGCCGGCCAACACAAAAATGAAGAGCAGGAGTACCATGACAAAGGTTATGGAAATAAACTTGGGGATATGCAATTTATCGAGGCGACGCAAAAGGGGGCTGAACAAAAGGAAGCAAAAGAAGGAGAGCACCAACGGGATGGCAACATCCTTGGAGAGTTTCAATGCTGCAAGAATTGCCAATACCGCAATTATCCCCAAAAAGATGTGTGAATATTTGTTGATGCCGGACGGAGTTTCTGTCATGGGACAACTATAGACTAGCTTGGAAAAACCTGCAATATCTGTTACTACTGGAATCATGGACCAACAAAGCAATCTAGGAAGGATTCAAATTGTGCTGGTGGACACTCAGGATGGAGCAAATATCGGCTCCACCTGTCGTGCAATGAAGACCATGGGAATAACCCGCCTCGTCCTTGTAGGGCAACGGGAATACGACGAAAACCGGGTACGTACGCTGGCCCTCCACGCCAGTGATGTGTGGGACAACGCAAAGCGCTTCCCTACACTCAAACAGGCGCTTGCCGATAGTGTGCTCTCGGTCGCCGCAACCCGCAGACGGGGAAAGTTTCGCAAGGACTGTGCGCAGAGCCCCGCCCAATTGGCCGATACGGTGATGAAAACAGGCGAAGGCTTGGTTTCGATTGTCTTTGGCCGGGAGTCTGACGGCTTGACCGATGACGAGGTCGCCGAATGCTCTCAGGTGGTCACCATACCCACCAGCGACCAGTTCCCCTCTCTCAACCTCTCCCAAGCTGTTCAGATTATCACCTTCACACTCTTCGATACCATCAAGACGTATCCGGTGGAAGCAAATCCTGTGACCCAGGATCGGTGTGAAAAGGCAGCCCTCGCCTCCTGTGAAGCACTCGATGGTATCGGCTATTTCAAATTGGCCCAGGAAAAGCTATGGACTTTCAGATTCTTGCGGGATGTATTCGTCCGTGCCGGTCTGACCGAGAGCGAAATCCAGAAAATGGAAAAGATTTTCGTGAAGATGTCCCGCATCAAGGCTTTCAAGGAGAGTGAAGACGATGTTTAAGTCTTTCTTCGATCCCATGCCCCGTGTGGTCGCCCACCGTGGCGACAGCGCCCACTTTCCCGAAAACACGCTGCCTGCCTTTGAGAGCGCCTGCAGGATGGGTGTCGATGTAATCGAGACCGATGTCCACTTGAGCAGGGACGGTCATCTGGTGATCTGGCACGATCCCACCCTCGAACGCAACACCAACGGCAGCGGCCGTGTGGAGGAGCATACGCTACAGGAGCTGAAGGCCCTCGATGCCGGCTACACCTTCACCTCCGATGGTGGAAAAACGTTTCCGTTCAGGGGCAAGGGCGTGCAGCTATGCACCCTCATGGAAGCTCTGAAAAGCTGCCCTGCCATGTGTTTCAACGTTGACTTGAAGAGCAAAGGGCCGGCAATCGTCGATGCCTTCATCCAGGTGATCAAGGATGAACATGCTACCCGGCGCGTGGTTGCCGCCTCGTTCCATCTCTCAAATCTCAAGCTCTTGAGGAAACGGGAGCCGAGAATCCAGACCAGCATCACCACAGCAGAAGTGCTACCCTTGCTTGCACTGCAAAAATTGCATCTCCTGCCCAAAAGGACGACGGCAAGGTCGAAGGTGATCTTCCAGGTACCGGCACGTCAATGGGGCATCGAAGTCATCACCAGGGACTTTGTTGAGGTGATGCACGCACGGGGTGCAATAATCCAGGTATGGACCATCAATGACGAAGCAGAGATGCATAGGCTGTACAACCTTGGAGTTGACTCCATTATGACCGACAAACCCCAGCTGGCAATCAAGGTTGCCAACGAGCTGGGATTACGTAAATAAGCATTTCAATTCTTTGGCCCCCAACATCTCAGAGAAAAGGCCATAGTTGCCGGTTTCATATCGTATGCGGCCGGCAAGTATCGCAGGAGAACGTTTGAGCTCTTTTGCCGTTGCCAATATTTTGGAGGG
>ERZ1645192.3132-NODE-3132-length-13604-cov-4.981696_pt1 | contig 13604 bp, 9 predicted proteins | sample MGYA00575354_ERZ1645192 | MGnify/ENA primary metagenome ERZ1645192 (study PRJEB40844, sample SAMN11349763) | freshwater sediment metagenome | isolation source: river sediment | host: Sediment | place: India: Faizupur Khadar , New Delhi | collected 2017-02-21 ... | reverse complement strand
CCCGCAGGTCTTCTACGGCGATGAGCTGGCCATGGCCGGCGGCCCCGATCCCGACAACCGCCATGACATGCCGGGAGGGTTCGTTGGCGACACCGTCAGCGCCTTCACCGGGGCCGGCTTGTCCTCTGAACAGGCCGAGGCCCAGGCCTGGATCCGCCGGCTGATCGAGATCCGCCAAAAGCACCCGGCCTTGCGCAGCGGCGCATTCACGGAACTCCTGGCCACTCCGGAAACCTTGGTCGCGCTTAAAACTGACCAGGGCTCGAACGCCCTCGTGGTGTTTCATCTCGGTCAAGAACCCCGGACCCTCGAACTGGCCTGGCCCGATTTCAAGCCCGCGCTGGACGGACGCTACCGCTCGGCGTTCGACCCGAGCCGGGTGCTGGACATCCGAACCAACGCCGCCGCCCTTGCTCTCGAACCGAATGGCGTGCAGATCTGGATCAAGGAGTGACCATGCCGAAAAAGACGCTGCTGCTGCTCCTCGGAATTACGCTCCTGGCCGCCTGGCTTCCCGGCGCGGACAAGGCGGAGCCATGCCCCGGCCGGACGGCCCGGCCCAGCGCCGCCTGGGTCCAGGACGCCGTGATCTATGAAGTTTTCACCCGCTCCTTCTCCGACGCCGGCACCTTCCGGGAAGTCGAGCGGGACTTGCCCCGGCTCAAGGAACTCGGCGTCACCGTGGTCTGGCTCATGCCGATCCACCGGATCGGGGTCCTGAACCGGAAAGGTCATTTCGGCAGTCCGTACTCGGTACAGGATTACTACAGCATCGACCCGCAGAACGGTTCCGCCGAAGAGTTCCGTTCCATGGTCAAGAAGGCCCACGAACTTGGGTTAAAGGTGATCATCGACATGGTGGCCAACCACACCGCCTGGGACTCGGTCATGCTGGAGCGCCATCCGGAATTCTTCACCAGCCAGGAGGGGAAGGTGGTGCCGCCCGTGCCGGACTGGACCGACGTCGCCGACCTCAACTACGACAACCCGCAACTGCGGGCCTACATGATCGAAATGCTGAAATACTGGATCCGGGAATTCGACCTCGACGGCTACCGCTGCGACGTGGCCAACATGATCCCGCTCGATTTCTGGGAACAGGCCCGGCTGGAGATGGAAAAGCTCAAGCCCGAGCTCTTCATGCTGGCCGAGGGCGACTGGCCGCAAAGTCACCTGCGGGCGTTCGACTCCACCTACAGTTGGCGCTTCTACGAATCCCTGATCGACGTTCTGGTGCGGGGGCAGCACGCGGAGCACCTGCAAAAGGCCTTGGAGGCAGAGGCGGGGCTCTTCCCGAAGGGGTCCCTGCTCATGCGTTTCAACGACAACCACGACAAGATCCGGGCCGTCAACCTCTTCGGGGATGACGCCGCGCTGGCCGCCGCCGGAATCGCCCTCACGGTCCCGGGGTTGCCCATGCTCTATAACGGTCAGGAGATCGGAGATCCCGTCCCTTCCAACGACCCGGCCCTGTTCGAGAAGTACGACATCCTCTGGAACAACCATCCGCCCAGGATGAAACGGTTCCAGACCTTTTACACGAACCTGCTCAAGCTCAGGCGCCAAAGCCCGGCCCTGCGCTCGGGCCAACTCGCGTTCCTGGAGACGGACCGGCCGGAGGCCGTCTTCGCCTTCCGGCGCGTCGCCGCCGGCCAGTCCCTGACCGTGGTCGCCAACACGACCAACCGCCCGGTGAGCGTCAAGCTCAAGTTGCCCGGGACCGCGGGACTACAAAGCATCTTCCCGGCCGCCGGCGAGGCCCTGAAGCCCGGCGCCGGGCTCGAACTGGCGCCTTACGAGTTTCTCATTTTCGAGTAGGCGCCAGGACCGCTCCGGTCACCGGCGCCGACACTCATCGAGGCTCGCCTGAGGGCGAGCTTCGTGTTTATTGCGGCCGTCCCGGCCCGTGATCGACCGCAGGAGGACACATGAACCGCAACTCACTGAGCGTCATCCTGATCACCTTGGCCATGGCCGCCGCCCGGGCCTCGGACGGACAGATTCAAACCGACCGGCTGTTTGCCGACCAGGGCGAGTTGTTCTTCCAACCCACCGAGCCGGATCCCGGCGACACCGTCACCTTCCGGCTCTGGAGCGCCCCCGGGGACCTCACCTCGGCCTCGGTCTACCTGCGGCCCAAGGGACACCCGGGCGTTCCGGAACCTCTCCCCATGGTCCTGGTGGAGAGTGGCCGGCAGGACGTTTGGGAGGCCTCCGCCACGGTAGGCGACGCGACGCTGGAGTATTGGTACGGCGCCCGGGACGGGGCGAGCATGGTCTACCTCAACGCTTTCGGCACCTCCTGGACACCGCCGGCGGCGCTCTATTTTTGGATTGTGCCCGGTTTCCACCCGCCCTCATGGGCGCGCGGGGTGGCCTGGTACCAAATTTTCCCGGACCGTTTCCAGGACGGAGACCCCGCCAACAACGTCACACCCGGTGAATATTCATATCAAGGCCACCCCGTGGTGGCCATGAACTGGAGCGACCTGCCCTTGGCCTGGTGGGATTTTTTCGGCGGCGACCTGGCCGGGATCCGGCAGCAACTCGAAAACTACCTCCAGTCGCGCCTGGGCGTCGAGGCCTTCTATCTGAACCCCGTCTTTCGTTCCCCGTCCAACCATAAGTACGACGTCATGGACTACCGGGAAGTCGATCCCCACTTCGGCGACAACAACACCCTGGACCAGCTCATCGGAACCGCCCACAACGACACCGATTTTCAAGGCGACTACCCGGTCCGGGTGATGCTGGACGGCGTCTTCACCTATTGCGGCGACTGGCATTTCTGGTTCGACCGGCCCGGGCTCTGGCCGTCCCTGGGCGCCTTCGAAAACCCCGACTCGCCCTGGTTCGACTATTTCACCTTCACCCAGTGGCCGTTCGATTACATCACCTTCGGCATCAGCTTCGGCGGCCACTTCGACACGAGTCCCAAGCTCGACTACGCCAATGCCGACCTGCGCCGGGACATCTACGAGGGACCCGACTCCATTGCCGCCACCTGGCTCAAGCCCCCGCACGAGATCGACGGTTGGCGGCTGGATGTGGGGCAGGAAGTCGGCGTCGGGGGCACGATGAACGGGAATCACGAGATCTGGGCCGCCTTCCGCCAGGCGGTCAAGGCGGTCAACCCCGACGCCATCATCCTCGGCGAATTCTGGGACGTCGCCACCGGTTGGCTCATGGGCGACCAGTGGGACAGCGTCCAGAACTACAACGGATTCACCACCCCTCTCAGTCTCTGGCTGCTGCAACGGGACCTGTGGGGCAACCCGGCCGCCATCGACACCGGGTTGCTGCGCGACTGGCTCCAAGGCACCTTGGCCGACAATCCCTGGCCGGTCCGCCAGACCCTGATGAACGCCCTCGGCACCCACGACATCCCCCGTTTCAACTACGAGCTCAAGGCCGGCGGCGACCGGGAGCTGCTGAGAGCCGGCGCCCTGTTCCAGATGACGTATCCGGGCGCGCCCTGCATCTACTATGGCGACGAAGTCGGCTTGGAAGGCGGCCGCGATCCCGACTGCCGCCGCCCCTTCCCCTGGGCGGAGCTCGAACACCCGGACCGGGCCTGGTTGCTTCACACCTATCAGCGGCTGCTCGATCTCCGGAAGCGAACCCCGGCGCTGCGCCAGGGTTCATTCGCGATTCTGAAGGCCGACGACGCCACCGGCACCTTCGCTTTCGCCCGTTTCGACGCCGGAGCCGTCATCGTCACTTTGGTTCGCCGCCGGGGCAGTCCTCCCGCCACGCTGGAAATTCCGGTCCAGGTTTTGGGAGTGCCCGATGGAACAGCCTTTCGTGACTTTTTTTCAGACTCTGAGCACCTGGTCGCCGACGGCCGGATCGACCTGGGCCTGGTCGCGAGCGAGTTTTCGACGGTGCTGGTGCTGGACCGGCAGAGCGGCTCGAGCTTCCCGTTCACGGCACAGCCCGGCCGGCAACATGTCTGGCGGATGAGCAGCCCGGACGGGTTGCTCCACGCCGGCTGGGCCCGGATCGACCTCGACACTCCGGGTGAAGCGGACCAATTGTCGGCCGCCATGCGTTTCCGCTACGACACCGGCGAGATCACGACCACCGAGACCATCCTCTTTCCCGCCCGCCGCAGCGCCCATTTCCAGTTGCTGGTCAACTTCGAACGCGGCGCGGTCGACGCCGGCGTCGCCCTGACCAATCCCGGCGACGAAACCGCCACGGCCACGCTGCGGCTTATGACCGGGACGGGCCGGATCTACACCGTCCAGCAAACCATCGCTCCCGGGCAAAGCCTGCCGCGTTTCATCGGTGATCTCTTCCCGGAACTGCCGGCCCGCGTGAACGGGATTCTCGAGGTGACGGCCTCCCACCCCCTAGCGCCCATGCAGCTTTCCGTCCGCGTCAATCCGCGCGGCGAGTTCCTGCTCAGCGCCCTCCCCGTCACGGCGCTCGACGCATGGCCGGCGGAAACGGACCTCATCCTGAACTATCTCGCGGTCGGGGCCGGATATTCCATGGACTTGCAGTTTTTTGCCCTCACCGAAGGCGAGGCGATCCACGGCACGGTCCGCTTTTTCGACCAGGCGGGCCTGCCGTTAAACGTTACCATTGAAGTGGATTGACTGATTCCTGGACACGGTTCCGGCGTGAGCCGGTGTTTCCCTGAACGGAGAGAGGCCCGGGCTCAGACCGTCGCCCCGGCCGTCGCCAACGGCTGGTTGATCCGGTCGCTCTCGACCAGGCCGTCGCGCAGGTGGATCACCCGCTGGGCGTGGGCTGCGACATCGTGTTCGTGGGTGACCAGGACGATGGTGTTGCCGCGCGCGTGCAACTGGTGAAAGAGATTGAGGATCTCGTCGCCGGTCTTGGAATCGAGGTTGCCAGTCGGCTCGTCCGCCAGCAGGATCGACGGGTTGTTGACCAGCGCCCGGGCGATGGCGACCCGCTGGCGTTGCCCGCCGGACAGTTCGTTGGGCCGGTGGGACATCCGGTCGGACAGCTCCACGTTCCGGAGGGCCTCTTCAGCCCGGGCGCGGCGCACCTTGGACGTCATGCCGCTGTAGATGAGAGGCAGTTCCACGTTCTGCAGGGCCGTGGAGCGGGCCAGGAGGTTGAAGGTCTGGAAAACGAAGCCGATTTCCTTGTTGCGGATGGCCGCCAGGTCGTTGTCGTCGAGTTGGCTCACCAGGCGGTCGTTGATGTAGTATTCGCCCTTGGTGGGCGTATCCAGGCAACCGATCAGGTTCATCAGGGTGGATTTGCCCGAACCGGACGGCCCCATGATGGCCACGAATTCGTTACGCCGGACTTGCAGTGTCACTCCCCTCAGGGCATGGATCTGCACCGCACCCATCTGGTAGGTCTTCCACAGGTCGGCGGTCTTGATGACGATGTTCTCACTGTTCATCCGCCTGCTCCTCGTCCTTCTTGTCCCGGTCGCCCGCCTTCTTTTTCTTGACGAAATCGCCGTCCTTCAGGTTGCGTAACACCTTGAAGGTGCCGACGGCAATCTCTTCACCTTCCTTGAGCCCCTTGAGCACCTCGATGTTGGTCTCTCCGGTGATGCCGGTCTCCACCAGCGTGAAGATGGCCCGGTTGTCCTTGTCGACCCGGAAAACGCCCTGCTTTTCGAGTGGTTTTTCATCCTTCTTGGCCGCTTCCTTCTTCTTATCGCCAGGCTTTTTCTGCCACTCGTGAACCAGTTGGCCCAGCGGATCGAGTTCCACCTCACGCATGACCAGCGCCTGCAACGGGATGGCCAGCACGCCACCCTTGGTGGCGGTGTTGATATCGGCGGTCGCCGACACCCCCGGCCGCAGCAAGCCGGGCGGGTTATCCAACTGGATCACCACCTTGAAGTCCTTGGCCTCCTCCGTGCCGCCGATCGCCTGGCCGGCGGTGATGGCGCTGTTGCCGATCTCGGTCACGTGGCCCTTGAGCGGCTGGTCCGGCAGGGCATCTACCTTGACCGTCACTTCCTGGTTGAGTTTCACGTTGATGATATCGGTCTCGTCCACCTTGACTTCCGCCTCGATCACGGACAGGTCGGCGATCGTCATCAGGGTGGCGGAAGGATTGTTCAGAGTGCCCGGGACCGCCCGCTCGCCCTTCTCGACCTCGAGCTTGGTGATGATGCCCGTCAGGGGAGAGACCAGAACGGTTTTCTCCAGCAGGTCATTGGCCCGGTCCAGCATGGCCCGGTACTGCCCGATGCGGTTGAGGCTGGATTCGTAATTGCTCTTCATTTGCTGGATGCTGATCTTGGACACCTCGATCCGGGTCTTCAATTCTTCAATCCGGGACTGGGCCGCCGTCAACCGGCTCTGCATCACCCGCAGGCTGGATTTGGCCTGATCGTACTCTTCGCGGGAGATCAGGTTTTCCTCATGCAGTTGTTGCCGGCGCTTGAAAAGCGACTCCTCGTTTTCGAGGTTCGCCTTGGCCTGCTCGAGTTCGGCATAGGACGTCTGGAGATTGGCCTCGGAGATGCGGACCATCAGCTCCGCCTCCGCGATCCGGTGCTTGGTGTTCGCCGCGTCGTCTTCAGAGGAGCGCAACTGGAACTCGGCCGCGCGCTTCTCGGCCTCGGTCTGCAAGGGATCTATCTTCAGGAGCACCTGGCCCTTGGTGACCGGGTCCCCTTCCTTGACCAGCAACTCCTCGATGACGCCGGTGATTTCGGACTGGAGATCCACGTAATTCTTGGGTTTGATCTCGCCGGACGCGGTCACCAGCGCGGTCAAGCGGTTCACCTGCTGGACCTTGTCCACTTCCACGATCGGGCGGTTGTCATTTCCGAACGCCCAGAACAGAATCCCGATCAGGGCTGCCAGCAAGACCGCGCCACCCGAAATCCACCACAGCATCCGTTTTTTCTTCTGCATGAATCCTCCTGCCGTCGGAATTCATACTTACGTGTCCTGGCCTGAAAAAGTTTCATCCCGGGCGCGAGAGCGCTTCCCCGGACGCATTCCCCTGCCGGCGCGGCCACGCGCCCTCGGGCCGATCAATGTTCGGAGGGATTGAAATTGGCCGTGATGGATTTACGCAGGCGGAGCACCTTCTGGGCCACCGCGGGAATCACCCACTTCAGGCCCAGGGTGGAGGGCACCCGGAAGTACTCCAGAACGACCCGGGCGCTGTACTTGGAGTCTTTCTGCACCTTCAGCACCTTCATCCGGTAGCGGTTGAAATCGATTTGGGTATTCTCCAGCAACTGGGAGCGGATGATGTTCTTGGATGGAATCGTGAGAAACACTCGCTGCTCGGTCAGCTCTTCCAACAGGTCCGGGGCCATCGAGACATACACCTTCGCATGGAGAAAGTCCTTGGCCGGGATATCCATCCGGTCCAACTCCCTGGCCTGAAGAATCTTCTTGATCTGATCCAGTTCCAGGTTCGAGCAGTAGTATTTCAAGTCCGTGGCCGCGATCATCTCTTCGTCGGAGCCCTGCTTTTCAAGCAGGTCCAGCCGGCTGGTCAACGATTGCACGTCGGAATCGAGCAGCCTTCGATGAACGGGATCGAGCTTGTCCAGGCCGGTCAGCCCGCGGGCCGAAAAATCGAAATGCCGGCGCTGGTAGCTCAGGCTGGCCACGGCCATGTTCGTGGCCGTCACCGGCTGCAGTCCCTGCTTCAAGCCTGTGCGGGCCGGATTGGCGATCGCCGAGAGGTCCTTGACGTCCGCTCCGATCAGTACCGGAACGCCTTCCACCAAATCGATGATTTCACGGTCTCCCGGCGCGGGAAAGCTCCGGATTGCCACCACCACGAACGCGAGCAGGCAAAGCACCAGGAGACCGATCAGGGCATACTCGAACCGGGGCGCTTCGGTGTAGTTGACGGTTTGCATGATCTGCTTGACTTCAGCCATGGTCGTCTTTTCCGGCAACTTGAAGATGAACTGCTTGAAGATGAAACCGTCGTTGTTCAGGAAGCGGGCGGCGCTCTCGGTGAGAGGGTTCGAGCGGATCGATCCGTTGGCCCGGGTGGACATCGATTCGATCAGGTGCTTGTCGTACTGGTCACCGAGCAAGATGATATAGAGCGGAATCTGCCCCTTCTCCAAGAGTTGGAGCGTCATCTTGCGAGAGTGAGACATCACTTCCGATTTCAGCGTGAACCGCTCCTCCGGGTAATCGACCGGGAAGGCGTCCATGATGCCGTCGGTGATGAGGATCAGCTTGACGTCGCAGTCGGGTGGATATTCGTTGCGGATGCGAATCGCGGCTTCGAAGGCGAAATGATAGTCGGTATGCCAGCCGTCGTTGACGAACTTCTCCGGCTGGTCCACGAAGACCTCGTCCCGTCCGCCGAACAGGATCAGCCTGTTTTCGAAACCCGAGAGGGAGGACAACAATTCCGAGAGTACATCCGCCCGGGATTTCGAGGGATCCATGCTGGGCACCGAGCGGGAGTTGTCCACGAGCAGGATGTTGACGCCCAGGATGTTTTCGCACTTCCTGGCCTGGGCGGGCAAGGCGCCCGCGCCGATCAGAACACACAGGGCGAAAAGCAGGATTCCGGAACCAGATGCCTTCATGAAACCCGTCCTCACCTTGATTTCACTACAGGCCCGCGCTTGCACAGTACCAAAAAGAATTCGCAAAGGCAAATTAAAATAGCTTTGCCCGCCGGTTATTCCAACGTCAAGGTCGAGATCGAGAAGGCCGCCACGCCACTGTCCTGTCTCGTCGTGCGGTTCTCCAGGGCTCGCTCGAACGCCTCCACCACGTCCGGGTCGAACTGCTTACCCTTCACTCGTTCAAGCTCGGCCAGGGCCATCTCCAACTGAAGCCCTTTCCGGTAGGGCCGGTCTGAGACCATGGCGTCAAAAGCGTCCGCTACCGCGATGATTCTGGCGATCAGGGGGATCTTGTCGCCGGCGCAACCCAACGGATAGCCCTTCCCGTCCACCCGTTCGTGGTGCATCAAGATGCCCGGAATGACGTCCTCCAATTTTCGGATGTGCTTGATGATATCCCGGCCGATCCCGGGATGCTGCCGGATGAGGTTGAACTCTTCCTCGGTCAAGGCCGTGATCTTGCGGAGCACCTGGTCGTCGATGCCGATCTTGCCGATATCATGCAGCAGGGCCGCGAGCCGAAGCGTTTCCTTGTCGGCCGGCGATAGCTTCATCTCGTCGGAGATCTCCAGGCAGAACTCCAGGACCCGGCGGGTATGGCCGCCGGTATAAGGGTCCCGTTTCTCGATGGCTTCGGCCAGCGCCCCGATGGTGCTGAGAAACATCTCCTTGTTTTCTTCCGTCAGGCGGGCATTTTCGATGGCGATGGCGGCGTGGTCGGCCAGGACTTCCATGGTCTTGAGATCCGCGTCCGCGAACCCCCGGGTGACGTTGTGGGAATCGACGTAGATCAGCCCGCGCACCAGGCCCCGGTGCTTCAGCGGCACACACATGATGGTCTTGAGCCCAAGATTGATGATGCTCTGCTGGGCGTTCACCTGGGAGTCGTTCTCCACGTCCACCGTCACGAAAGCCCGGCCGGACTTGAAAACCCTCTGCACCGTGCTCATGCTGATGGGGAACTGGTTGTTGGCCAGGTCGGTGGCCTCGATGTTGCGGGCCACCTTCAATTCCAGGTTGCCGTCCGCGTCCGTGATCATCAGCAGCCCCCGCTGGGCCCGCGTGAGCTTCATCACCGAGTCCATGACCTTCTCCAGGACTTCCGAGAGCACCAGCGACGAGTTGATCAGCTTGCTCACCTCCAGAAGCGTGCCCAGGACCGTCCCCGATTCTCGCGCTTCCGTCGTGGTCACCGTCTTGAGGTTCAACCACTTCTTTGACCGGCTGAAGGTGTAGCTGACATCGCCGAACTGGACGACATCCCCGTCATTGAGCGGAGTCGGATCGAGCGCGCGCCGGTTATTGACCTGGACCCCGTTCTTGCTGTTGAGGTCCGCCAGTAGAAACTGGCCGCTCTGGAAGCGGATGACCGCGTGTTGCCGCGAAATGCTGGCATGCGGGACGACCAGGTCGCACTCGTGACTCCTCCCCACGATGAACTCGGCTTTGCAGACGGGGATCACCACCTCTTCGCCGAGATCGTTGAAATGGCAAAGGCTGGCCCCCAGGTCCTCCCCGGTCACCCGGGGCGTGTTGCAGCAGGGACACGTCTTGTCCGACGGGGAGAGCTGAAAGCTGCACTTGACGCATTCCATCTTAAGCCTTCCTCACCGCTGACCCGCGGCCATCGGACTGTCAGCCCGGGCGCCCGCACTGTCCTCTTGCGCGCGGCTGTTTCTATTCTATAATATCCCCTTCGGTCCGCCAAACAATCCTGACCCCGGAGAGAACATGAGTACAGTTTATTTCGTCAGTTCAAAGCTGGAACGCCGTCTCAGCCTGCTCGACAAGCTGGAGCACCTCATCCAGGCCGCCGGGCTCGATTTCGTCCGCCCCCGCGACCTGGTCGGGATCAAGCTGAGTTTCGGCGAACAGGGCAACACCGCCTTTCTGAGGCCCGTCTTCGTGCGGCGGGTCGTGGACATGGTGCACCGCCGGGGCGGCAAGGCTTTTCTCACCGAGTCCAACACTCTATACCACGGCCAGCGGACGAACTCCGTCGACCACCTCAGCCTGGCCATCGCGCACGGGTTCGGGCTGGCCCAGGTCGGGGCGCCGATCATCATGGCCGACGGACTGCGGTCGGAGAGCTCCGTGGAGGTGGAGGTCGGGCTGAAGCACTTTCAGAAGGTGAAGTACGGCAGCATCGTCCACGAGATGGACTCCCTCATCAGCCTGGCCCATTTCAAGGGGCACCTGCTCTGCAGCTTCGGCGGCACTCTCAAGAACATCGGCATGGGCCTGGGCTCCCGGGCCATGAAACAGCTCATGCACTGCGGCACGGTCCGGCCGGAATTCGTCAAAGTCGCCATGTGCACCGGGTGCGGGCGTTGCGTGACCGTCTGCCAGCAGGCCGCCATCCGCCTGGAAGGCGGCAAGGCCCGCTTTGATCACGCACGGTGCGTCGGTTGCGCGGACTGCATTCCCGCCTGCCCGGAGGGCGCCCTCCGGATCTCCTGGGCTGAAAAGGCGGAGGTTGTCGGGGAAAAGATCGCGGAAGTGACCTTCGGCATTCTCCGCCGGTTCCAAGGACGCTCCCTGTTCGTGAACTTCCTGCTGGACATCACCCCGGATTGTGATTGCTTCGGCTACAACGACAACCCCATCGTCCCGGACATCGGCATCATGGCCTCCACCGACCCGGTGGCCCTGGACATGGCCTCGGTCGACATGCTGAACGCCCAGGAATCCATCGCCGGCACCCGGATCGGACGTCACGCCAGACGGAAGGATAAACTGGCCGCCCTCCACCCCGACGTGGACTGGCAGGCCCAGTTGCGGTACGCGGAAGAGATCGGCCTCGGCCACACCGCTTACACCGTCCAGGAAGTGGCCCCCTGACGTTCAGACCAGCACGATGTTGGGGTGCACCAGGCAGTCATCGCCATCCACCGCTTGAACGCGGCCGATGGCCAGCAATTCCCCCGCACTCCCGAACAACCGCCAGCGGTCGCTGACTGCCGCGTCAGCGGGACGGGGCAGCCAGACCGGGTTTCCCTGGCGGATCCGCCGCTCGGTTTCGGCGTCGCTGGTGGCGCATTCCGGCCATTCCGGCAGCAAGGCCTCTTTGGGGATGACGTAATCCCCAAGCCTCGAAGGATTTGCCCGCACTTCGGCCAAATCCGTCGCCTGCGAGAGGGTGAACGGTTCCGCCACGGTGCGGCACAGGCGGGCCAGGTGGGCTCCGCAGCCGGCCAGGAGGCCGAGTTCGTGGGCCAGGGAACGGATGTAGGTTCCCCCCGAACACCGGATCCGGAAATGCAGATCGGGCGGTTCCCACAGGAGCAGCTCGAATGATTCCACCCGGACCAGACGCTCCCGGTGCGGTACGGCTTTTCCCTTGCGGGCATACGCGTAGAAGGCCTTCCCCTGCCACTTGGCGGAGGAATAGGCCGGCAGGGCCTGAGAAATCTCGCCCTGCAAGTTGTCGATCCAGCCTTCCAGTTCCTCCCGGCCGATACGGACCGGCGCCGGCTCTCCCAAAGGGTCGCCCAGCCGGTCGTGCGTGTCGGTGGCCCAACCCATCCGGATCACGCCCTCGTATTCCTTGCCCCGGTGCAGGTAGAATTGGGTCAGCCGGGTCGAGTGCTGCAAAAACACCGGCAGCACTCCCGTCGCCATGGGGTCCAGGGTCCCGCTGTGGCCCATCTTGACTCCACGCAACACTTTTCTCAGGCGGGTAATGACGCCCTGGGAGGAAAAATCCGGCGGTTTGTTGATGACGATCACCCCATCGAAATGGTCAGCCATTAAAAATTCCATAAAAATTGTTGAGTTTTGGATCTTTTTTCGTTAACATCTGTCTTTCCTGTACAAGCATGGGCTTTCCGTCAGGATGGCTCCATTGTAAGCAAAGATCTTCTGAAATCAAAGTTGTTTGGAGGTTGGTGATGAAAAGCAGTAAGTTGTATCTCCTGTTGGTCGTTTGCCTTACGGTTGTCCTGCTGGTTTCCGGATGCGCCACGAAGAAATTCGTCCGCCAGGAACTGGCCACTTCCGAGAGCAAGCTCAATCAAAAAATGGATCAGGAACACGCCAAGATCGGCGGCCAGATCTCCGAGTTGTCCGCGCTGAACAAGCAGCTCAGCTCCCGGATCGAGCAAGTCTCCGATCGTGCCGCCGCTGCCCAGGCCAAGGCCGAAGAAGCCAAGACCATCGGCACCGAAGCGAAGGGCATGGCCCAGACGGCCAATGCCGGCGTGACCGAATTGCGCTCCATGTTCAATGCCCGCAACAATTACGTCCTCTCCGGCAGCCGCACGGTCTACTTTGACTTTGACAAGGCGGACCTGACCATGGAAGCCAAGGCCATCCTGGACGAAGTGGCCCGCCTGATCGCCGGGAACAAGAACATGGTGTTAACCTTGGAAGGTTATACTGACGGCATCGGTTCCGAACAGTATAACGTCGCCCTCAGCGAAAAGAGGGTCAAGAGCGTGATCCGTTATCTCGTGGCGGACAAGAGCGTTGACCTGAACCGGCTCTACGACCTGGGCCTGGGCAAGGCCAACCCCGTGGCCGACAACAAGAGTGCCGAAGGCCGTAAGCAGAACCGGCGCGTGACCATCAAGATGATGGAAGTGAAGTAACAGGCGCCTGCCAAAGGATCTCCATCAAAGGCCGGGATTTCCCGGCCTTTTTGTTAATCCGGGCTTCTCGAAAACAATCCGGATAAACTTTACAGTATTTTGCAGCTTTTTGTTAATTGCTACAAATTTACCATATTTTTTATTGACAAAACTACAGGCGTTTGTTAGTTTGAGAGTACTTAAGTTGTGCTTTTTTCGAAGAAAATGTTACTGCCAATGAGGTGGTCATGAGAAAAGCTTCAAGAGTTATTTTTTTCCTGACGCTCGTGGGTACCATGGCCCTGCTGGTCTTTTCGCAGCAGGCGGCAACTGCCCAACCACCCGCCAAGGGAGCTCCCCTCAAGCACCTGGTCAAGCAGACCGACGGGCACTGGACTCCCTATGCCCCGCCAGCCGTTCCCGAGGGATCGCAAGTCCACGTCGTCGCCGCCGGGGATACCCTCTGGGAT
>ERZ1645192.3130-NODE-3130-length-13614-cov-6.797478_pt1 | contig 13614 bp, 9 predicted proteins | sample MGYA00575354_ERZ1645192 | MGnify/ENA primary metagenome ERZ1645192 (study PRJEB40844, sample SAMN11349763) | freshwater sediment metagenome | isolation source: river sediment | host: Sediment | place: India: Faizupur Khadar , New Delhi | collected 2017-02-21 ... | reverse complement strand
CATCCGCCGCCTCCACCGACTCGCCGGACTTGAAGGTGCGCTCCACCACGCGGCCGGTCTTGAGGTTACGCACCTTGACGCGGTTGAAGGCCTGGCCCTTACCAGGCTTGACGAACTCGTTCTCGATGATCGCGTATGGATCACCGTCCAGCATGATCTTGAGTCCGCCGCGAAACTCGTTGGTATTGTAAGTCGCCATGTCAGTCACTCTTCGAATGGGGTTGAAAAAAAACGCTCTATTATACTCAGGGCAAGCTCCTTTTCCGTGCCCTGCCGTGGCCGAGGGGGAGCCCTGGCAACGGGAACTGCGCGGGGCCTTCACCCGTCCCGCGGAATTGCTTACCTCCCTGGGCCTGGACCCGGCGCTGGCCGACCGGACCGCGGCCCGTTCCTTCCCCTTTCTGGTGCCCCGGGGTTTCGCCTCCCTCATGACCCCCGGGGACCCCGCGGACCCTCTCTTGCGTCAGGTCCTGCCCAGGGCTGAAGAGGGGCGGGATCACCCCGGCTTCACCCCGGACCCAGTGGGTGACAGGCAGGCTCGCCGCGCCCCGGGCCTGCTGGCCAAATACCCGGGTCGCGCCCTGCTGGTGGTCACCGGGGCCTGCGCGCTGCACTGCCGCTACTGCTTTCGCCGCCATTTCCCCTATGACCGGGAGAGCTTGATCCATGACCGCGACCACATCGCCCTTAGCGCCATCGCCCAGGATCCGACGATCAGGGAGGTCATCCTCAGCGGTGGGGATCCCCTCATGCTGGATGATGAAAACCTGCGGGCGCTCTGGCATCGGTTGGAGGCCTTGGGCCAATTGCGTCGGCTGCGCCTGCACAGCCGGCTACTGGTCGTGCTCCCTTCCCGGGTCACGCCCGCCCTCATTGACCTGTTCACCACCCGTCGCCTCCCCCTCGCCATCGTCATCCATGCCAACCATCCCCGGGAATTGAGCGGCGAGGTCCGGGAGACTCTCGCGCGCCTGAAGCGGACTGGGGCGACCCTGCTCAATCAGAGCGTCTTGCTGCGGGGGGTGAACGATGATCCCGACTGCCTGGCGGAACTCAGCGAGTCACTGTTCGCGACCGGGGTCCTGCCCTATTACCTGCATCTGCTCGATCCCGTCGCTGGCGCCGCCCACTTCGAGGTCGCCGATGCCGAGGCACGGGAGATCCTCGCGGGACTGCGGACCTTGCTGCCTGGCTATCTGGTCCCGAAGCTGGTCAGGGAGATCGCCGGGGCCTCCAGCAAGGTACCACTGGTTTGACCCGAGAGCGTCGCAGGCGGTCAGGGGCCAGGCTGGCCTTGCAGCAGTTAAGTACGCATAATGCCGGCCCTAAGATAAGGTAACCGTTCAGACCCCTTCGCCCCAGCCCTCCCCCGCCAGGGGTGAGGGAATAAGAGAATCAACAGCTTGTGCCGCCACAGTCCTCCTGGGGCGCGAGGGGTCCGAACGAATACGATGAATGACCTCGGCAGGGTCTCCCGTTCTCAGGGGCTTGGTGAGACCCACCTCATGACTGCCAGCCCCCATCCGGCTCCGTAATGATCTAGGTCGCCATGCCACCCAAGCTGCTGATCCTCGTCACCCGGGCGGACGAAGCCCAGGGTATCCTCGCGGGTTTGCGCCAGGTGGGTCTGGAGGTCAAGGGCGTCCATTGCCCACGGCTGGACGAACTGTTGACGATGGTCACCACCGCAACGCCCGACCTGCTGCTCTGCGCCCCCCAGCCCCCCCTCATCGATCTGGCCAGTACGCTGGAATGCCACCGGAAACTGGCGCTGGATCTACCTCTCATCCTCATCACCGATGCCGCCATGGATCAGGCCCAAATCCTCCAGGCCCGCCGGGCAGGAGCCCGGGACGCCTGCGAGAAAGGCAACCTCCCCTGGTTGGCGCTGGTGATATCTCGGGAATTCAGTGACTTGCAGCAGCGCCGGCTGGTCGGTGAGTTGCAGCGACGGGTGCAATCCCTGCAAGAAATATGCGACAAGATCGCTGGCGGGGTCCCCGGCGGCAAGGAAGACGCAAGACCGCCGCGGACACCCGACCGGGATGACGAACGACAATTCGCCCAACGGATCAACCGCGCCTTGGGCGGAGACTATTTCCAGCTTTTTTACCAACCGATCATCGGCCTCAAGGGCGATGGCCAGGAGCGGTACAACGTCTTCATCCGCTTGCGCGATGACCGCCAGGGGGTTCGGGAGGCCAAGGAATTTCTCGCCGCTGCCGTCCAATCCGGACGCATGACCGCCATCGACCGCTGGGTCATCGAGCATGCCATCCTGGTTCTGGCCGATCAACGCCACCAGGGTCGCAAGCTCAACTTCTTTATCAATCTTGCCGAAGAAACCCTGCGAGAGGAGGCCCTGGTCCCCTGGCTGGGGGAGCTCCTCGCCAGACGCCAGCTTGAAGGTGACTGGCTTACCTTCCAGCTCCTGGAGGAGCAGGTCCTGGCTAACGTGCCCCGCTACGGCCAGTTCAGCCAGGAGCTTGCCGCCCTCGGCTGTCACATGGCCTTCAACCGCTACGGCGGTTCACCCCGGTCGGAAAAGCTCCTCGCCAGCCTGCCGGTGGACTTCGTCAAACTCGATGCCCAACTGACCACCGGGATCGCGGATGACGAACGCAAGGAACAACAACTTGGACAACTGATCGACAAGATCCGCGCTCAGGGCAAGGCGAGCATCGCCACCAATATCGAGGATGCAGGTACCCTCAGCATTCTCTGGACCGCCGGCGTGGATTATGTGCAAGGCAATTTCCTGCAACGTCCCTCCCCCCACCTGGAGCCGATCCAATAGGGGACGGTCCGGTCCCGATCGCTTGAACCGCCACCGGCTGCTGGCAGGGGCGCCACCGCGCGGAAGGAAGCTTCCGGGTCCCGACCCCTTACCAGGGCATAAAGGAATTCATGAATCCCATGGGCCGGCTGATACTGCGATTCAGGTTGCCCATGTCGGAGCTCATGGTCCCGGTGGTATGGGTCATGACCCGCAGGGATTCATTGAGGGCATCCATGCTGGCGAGCATGGGCTTCAGGGTCTCCACGTCGCCAGCCATGGCTTCGACGCTGCTGGCCATGGTCCGGACGCTGCTGCTCATCTGGCTGACGTTGTCGGACATGGACTGCATGTTGCTGGCCAACACCGTCATATTGCTGTCGATGCTGATCGCCATGTAATGGACATCCTTGGCCAGGCTGAATACCAGATAGAAGCCATAGGCGGCGAGGATGATGAAGGCGAACATGGAAGGGTAGACGATGAGTTCCCAGCGCTTGGCGCTGGTCTCGAAGGCATGGGAAAGGCGCTCGAAGGCGATGGCATCGCCCACTTCGCCCTGCTTGCTTGGCCCACTATCCCCGGACCTGGTCAACTCGCTGTTTTGCGCCATCGTGATTACCGCTCATGATCACTGTGGCCCCTGTCCGCCTGCCACCATGACCCTAGGAGGAGGTCAGCTCACCAGATTCGGATAGAGGGTGGCGGCGAGGGCAAAAAACTCCATGGACCCCTTCCCCCGTGGCTCAAGCTCGAACACCGCCAGCCCCTCGCTGAAGGAACGCCGAAACACCGTACGGGTGGCGATCCGTGGCTTGATGTACTTGATGCCCGGCAAGGATACCAAGGCGGCGGCAGTCTCGTTGGTTTCGCGGACGCTGTGGTGGGTATCCCCTCGATTGATGAAACCAAGGATCTTGGGTGGCGTTCCCGGGACCGTGGATTCGACCAGGTGGATGAAACGCTGGGTGGACCAGATATCCGCCTGGGAAGGCGGCACCGGCACCACCACCCGGTCGCACAGTTTCAGGGCCAGGCGGAGGGAATCCATATCCGCCGTACCAATGTCGATCAGGGTCTCGTCGGCAGTGGCCATGAGTTCCGGCGTGAGTCCCCTTTTTCCCTTGACTTTGAGCTTGGGCGAGAAACCCTCTTCCAGGCGTACATCCACCACGTCAGTCAGCGTAGCCTGGGGATCGGCATCCACCAGTTGTACCTTGACTTCCGCCATGGCGAGCCAGACGGCCAAGTTGAAGGTCAGGGTGCTCTTGCCCGAGCCCCCCTTCAGGCTACCGATAACCGTAATCATAGTTCGACCTCGCGGCCAGAATGCGGAGGCGGATGCCGCCGCCAGGCGGCGGCGTGGAACGAAGCGGAGGGGTCAGGGTTTGGGCGCCGGAGCCTGGGGGGAGGCCGGTGGAAGGCCCTGGGGCATTTCCATCCGGGTATAGCCCGCCGGGATGGCGAAGAGTTCCGCCGCCTGCGGCCCCACGCTGATATTGATGAGCTCGCTGACGATACCTCCGGGGTATTCCTGTTTGATGGCCATCTGCAATTCCGGGTCATACCATTCGGTGGTCGTCATGGACTTACCGTCGGGGGCCATCATCTTGACCTCCCACTTTTCCGTCTTACGGCCTGACAGGTCCTCCTTGCCCAGGAAGTTACGCTCGACTTTGGATCCGTCAGGCATCGTCTGGCGCAAGGTGAAGGCAGGGCCACGCTCCTTGTCGATCCATTGGGTCAGGGTCGCGGTCTGACCCTGCTGGCTGATGGTGATATCCCAGACCAGGGCGGATCGACCGGCCACCTGTTCCTCGCCTTTGGCTTTGCAAGTCAGACCCGGCATGCCGGCGCAGGGGTCCTTCGCGGTGGGTTTGACCATCGGCTTACCGTCCGGGCCGAGGGTCGAGCGCTCCATGTAACTTTTGCGCTCAGGGATGAGGATCCATTCCAGACCACGTTGCTCATCGCCGATCCGGACCATGGTCTGCCCTTGGTGGACGGCCTCGGTGCGCAATTTGGCATCGCCCTTGACGATCCTGCCGGTGGTGGTCTTGCCATCGGGTCCGCGCTGGACCATCTCAGCGGAAAACTGCGTATCCGCCAGGGCCAGGGGAGCCATCAGCAGGGCAGCAAGGCCTAATGTCATAACGCGGCGGTTGGTGGGCCTGGGCTGATTCATGGGATAACTCCTCTCGTGAAATGGTTTTGGGCGAGGGTTCAGCGCCCCATCGCTAACTCTCTAGAATGCATGCCAATTTTTGGCTTCCCTGGCTTCTCGCCGGGCAGGCTGAAACCGCGATGCTTCGAGTAAGCATAATCTGATTCTACGCAAGAACCGCGGAACAAGCACAAGGAATTTAACGCCTTCCTCTACCATAATAGCGGTCGAACCAGCTTTCCGACTCCTGACCGGAAAGGCCCGGTTTGTCGATATGTTCTACCAGATCAGGGGCGCCAGCGGGACCGAGGGGAGGACCTGGAGGCGGCCCTGGGGGCGGTCCATGATCCCACCCGGGTGGGGTGCTACCCGGGAGAGGGAAGGGCGAAGTTCCCCGGGTGGACTCGCCCAAGGGTCGCCACACGGAGGCAGGCTGGTTACGTTGACGTTCCTGGGAGGTCAGGGGGCGAAAATGGTAGTCGCCGTCGACCTGAGGGTCATCTTCCGACGCCGGTCTGTCACCGCGAAACCGATAACGCTTCGAAGGAGCAGGGCCGGTAGACAGGCCCTGGCCAGCGGCAGGTGCCCGTTCGCCCAGAGATCCCACCCCGCTGCCATAGGCAAATCCTTGCCCTCCCTGGTTGGCAGGAGCGGGGGGGGACTGTAGCGCTTCGTACAAGCTCGCACCCTGTTGGGTGACCTTCAGCCCGTCGCCCAGGGAGGCAAATCCCGGATTGGGCGGGCCCAACGGCCATCGCGGGCCCCGTGCCGGTTCCGCAACCGGGCCGGATTCAGCCCCGGTCGGCCGGTCAGGCGGGATGGGGAAGGCAAAGACCCCTTCTGACCGCAGGGCCAAGGCAGAGATCAGGACCAAAAGCAAGGCCTTCATTAATTGTCTCCGCCTTGGTCCAGTGATCAGGCCCAAGTGGTGCGTTACCCCTGGCTGCAGATGTTAGTCGTACGAGGGACCATCGTCCGCATCCGTCTTCAGACGAATACCGCGGCGCGGGGCCTTCTTCTGGACCAGTGCCGCGGCGGGCATCACGGGTTTTTTTCCCGCCCCCGCTGCCATGACCTTCTTGCCGGTGACCAGGTTGGCCGGGGGCGGCTGCGGGGTCTGAGGCACCTCCGGTGCCGGCACGACGCCTTGCCGCTCATCGCCACCTGCTTCGCGCTTGTCCCCACCAGGCGCCGCGACGGCGGCCGTAACCGGCGTCGGCGATTCAGGGACAGCTCCTGGCCCCCCCGGGGCGGCAGTCCGCGTTGCGCCCGAGAGGACACCGACCTCAGCCACCACCGGCCGGGGCTCGCCACTAACGGCGGGTTCGGCGGCGCGCGGCGCCGGGGGAACCGGTGCCGGCGGGACGGACGCGGCGGGAGCGGGGGGGATCGAAGGGGCTGGCTGGCTGCCACCCGTACCGCCCTCGCCGCCGCCCGTCGATGGCGAAGGAGGCGGTGCCGGGGGCGACGGCGGTACCGAAGGTGGCGGTGGGGCTACCGGCGGTGGGGCTACCGGCGGTGGGGCTACCGGAGGTGGAGGCGAAGCGGGCGGTGGCGAAGCGGGCGGAAACTTCTTCGCGGCTTTCTTGGCTTTGAAAAGACCTTTGACCAGATCCATCACCAGCAGCAGGATGCCGCGGATCAGATAGAAGACCATGGATAGGCCTTCTACCAGTCCCATCCACAACCGCAGACCCAGCCCCGGCTTGGCGGCGCCCTTATCAACCCGGGTTTGGGGAGCGGCCGCCGCGGAGGAGCCATTCCCGTTGCCATTGGCGCAGGGCACATGGATGCCAGGCGCGGCGGTCGCCACCGCTACCTCGCACAGGTCCTTACTCGCCGCGACGCAACCCAGGGGTATGACGATCAGAGTCAGTACGGTGGACACCAGTACGCCAGAGGCCAGGGAGATGGCCATGCCCTGGAAGATCGGGTCGGTGAAGATGACGCTGGAACCGGCCACCAGCGCCAGGGCGGTAATGAGGATAGGCCGGGTACGGGTCTTGCAAGCGCGGATAACCGCTTCGGCCACCGGCACGCCTTTCTGCACCTCGTGGATGGAGAAATCCACCAGCAGGATGGAGTTGCGGACGATGATACCCGCCAGGGCTATCCAGCCGATCATGGAGGTTGCCGTGAACTCTCCGCCCAACCCTAGGCTGAACATGATGAAGTGGGCGGGGATGATGCCGAGCAGGGTCAGCGGAATGGGTGCCATGATCACCAGGGGGATGCGGAAGTTGCCGAACTCCCACACCACCAGGATGTAGATCAGCACCAAGGCCACGGCGAAGGCCGCGCCCATGTCGCGGAAGGTCTCGTAGGTGACGGTCCACTCCCCCGTCCACTCCCAGGACGATTCGCGATCGCTGGGGGGGGCATCGGTCCAATAGCCTTGGGGTACCACCCCATCCGGGGCCTTGTAACCCGTCTCGTCCAGGATGTCCTGGATCTGGAACATGCCATAGATCGGAGCCGCCAGTCGGCCGGAGACATCCGCCACCACGTATTCGATGGCACGCAAATCCTTCCGGTAAATGATGTCCTCTTCCGCCACCCGATGGAAGCGGCCCAACTCCCGCAGGGGGAGGGTATGGCCGCTGGCTGACTGGATGGGGAGATCACCCAGACGAACGATGTCGGAGCGGGCCGCCAGGGGCACCTGCATGACGATCTTGATCGGCTCGTGACCCGCCTGTTCCTTGACGTCACCCATCGGCGCTGCGCCCAATGCCATGGAAAGATTCCGGTTGATGGCATCCACGGAGATACCGGCGCGGACCGCCTTTTCCGTATCCACGTCAAAGCGCCAGTAGTCAAAGGCCTCCCGCAGATAGTTGTCCACATCCACCAGGCTGGGGGCCTTCTGGAACACCGCGGTCATGTCGCGGGTAAATTGCCGGCGTACCTCCGGGGAGGGGCCATGGATCTCCGCGACCACCGACTGCAACACCGGCGGGCCAGGGGGCATCTCGACCACGGAAATCTTGGCGCCGGTCCCTTCCACCAGCTTGACCAGGGCCTCTCGGGCCTCCACGGCCAACTGATGGCTGGACCTCTTGCGCTGTTTCTTGTGCAGAAGCTGTACCTGCAGCTCCCCCTGCCAGGGATCGGAGCGCAGATAGTAGTGACGCACCATGCCGTTGAAGTCGAAGGGGCGCGCCGTGCCCGCGTACAACTGGATGGCGGTGATCTCGGGCTGGGTGGCGCGCAATTTATCCGCCATTCGGTGGGCAAGGTTGGCGGTCACCGGCAGCGCCGTACCCTCCGGCATATCGATCACGACCGAATATTCGGGCTTGTTGTCCAAGGGCAGCATCTTGACCGCCACCCACTTGAAATAGAAGAAGCTGAGGGTAAAGGCGAAGGTACCCCAGAGGATGAGCTTGAAAATAGCCCTCTTGGCCTTGCTCTCGATCAGGGGCACCAGCATGCGGCGGAAGAGCTTTTCGAGCTTTTCCGCTTCCTTGTGCTCACGCTTCTCGGCCGTCTCCAGGTAGTGCATGGAGGGCCGCAGCCACTTGGAGATGGCCAGATAGGGGGTGAAGACGAAGGCGGCGAAAAGGGAGATGAACATGGCCGCCGATCCCAGGGCGGGAATGGGCTGCATGTAGGGTCCCATCATGCCGGAGACGAAGCCCATGGGCAGCAGGGCGGCGATAACGGTGAAGGTGGCGAGGATAGTGGGGTTGCCGACCTCGGCCACGGCCTCGACGGCGATATCGTCGCCGGTATGACCCTCCTCCAGCCAGCGGCGGTAGATGTTCTCCACCACCACGATGGCGTCGTCCACCAGGATACCGATGGAAAAGATCAGGGCGAAGAGGCTCACCCGGTCGATGGTGTAGTCCCAGACCCAGGCGACGAAGATGGTCATCAGCAGGACCACGGGAATGACCAGCATGACGACGATGGCGGGGCGCAGGGCCCGGAAGGCCGCCCAGACCAGCAGGAAGACCCAGCCCGTGGCGATGAAGAGCTTGAGGATCAGTTCGCTGACCTTGTCGTCGGCCGTCTCGCCATAATTGCGGGTAACGCTGACCTCGACATTGTTGGGAATGCGGTTCCCTTTGAGCTCCTCCACCCGCTCGATAATGGCGTTGGCCACGCTGACGCCGTTCGTCAATTCCTTCTTGGCCACGGCGATGGTGACCCCCGGCACACCGTCGGCCTTGAGCTCATCACCCGCCGCTGGGCCGGTGTAGTAGGCCACGAGCTGGGTCGCGTCTTCGGGACCCTGGGTGACGATGGCGACATCGCGGACATAGACCGGCTGACCATGGTGGGTACCGACCACCAGGCGGCTGATATCGTCCATTCCCTTGAGGAAGGAACCGGTGGTGACGGAGAAATGGGTGCCACTGGCCTCGACACCCCCGGCGTAGGTTTCCGCGTTGGCCGTCTGGATGGTCTGAGCGACCTGATCCAGGCTGATCTCGTAGCCCGCCAGTCGCTCGGGCTGGACGTCCACCGTCACCTGTTCGCGCCGGCCCCCGACCACGAAGGCGTTGGCGGTGTCCTTGACCTCCTTGAGGGCCTGGAGCACGTCATGGGCCAGGAGGCGTAACTGGCCATCGTCAACATCCGGGAGACCATCGCCATCCAGATCCTTGGACCAGAGGGTGAGGGTGACGATGGGCACGTCGTCGATGCCCTTGCTCTTCACCAGCGGCGGCATGACCCCCGGCGGGATCTTGTCCATGTTCGACGCCAACTTGTCGTTGACCTTGACCAGGGAGGGGCCCATCTGCTCGCCGACGTCGAACTGGACGGTGACCATGCCACCGTTACGCTGGGAGGCGGAATAGACGTGCTTGACGCCCGGGATCTCGCTCATGATCCGCTCCAGCGGCTGCATGGCGAGGTTGGAGACCTGTTGGGCCGATGCGCCCGGGTATTGCACCATGATGTCGATCATGGGCACCGAGATCTGGGGATCTTCCTGGCGGGGGGTCATGACCAGACCCAGGAGGCCCATCATGAGCATGGCGACGTAAAAGAGGGGCGACAGGGGGGAGCGGAGGAAAAACCGAGCCGTGCGTCCTGCAATGCCAAGACTCTCGTCGGTGAATCGGCGGGTTCCCCCGGCGTTGGTCAGGGTCTCATCGTGATTCATGGCTTAGCTACACCATTGAGATCTGGCCGAGGGGCACCCTGGCGGGATGGGGTGGGATACCCCCGGCGGAAAGGCATACGCCGGCTCGAACCGGCGCACGCTTTTAGGGTAGGTCTTGACGGCCCGGAGCCTCAGCGTCCGGGACTGCTGGGACCGCTTGACCAGCCCGCGGCGACGCCGGGAGGGGGATCGTTCATGACACGTTCACCGGGACGCAAGCCACTGAGCACGCTTACCATGCCATCCGGCAGGCGTTCGCCGAGGCGAACCAGGCGCAGGTGGGGGCGACCCTGATCATCGAGGACATAGACCCCGGGCAAGCTCCCGTTGTAACGGATAGCCGAGGCGGGGATGACGGGGTTGCCACGCTCCTGCGTGCTGAAATCGGGCACCATCACCCGGACGTACATACCCGGCTCGGCGATACCCTGGGGCAGATCCAGCTTGACCTTGACCGTGTGACGCTGGGGATCCGCCATGGGGAAGATCTGGGCGACTCGCACCGGGACACGTTCGTGGGTGACATCCAGCTCGGCGTTGATCATCATGCCCTCGCGCAAGCCCGGCCGCAGGCGGGCGGGAACGTCGATGTCCACCTGCAGATACTCGACGTCGGCGAAGGTGAGCAGGGGCTGGCCCGGCTGCATGGTGTCGCCGACCTCGATATTCTTGCGCACGATGACGCCGTCGAAGGGCGCGATGCTGCGTGCATCGCGCAGTTTGGAATCCAGGGCCTGGATTTCCGCCTGCAAGGCCATGAGAGCGCTGCGGGCCTGTTCGATCTGGGTTCCGGAGGCGTAGAGATCGGCGGTCAGTTCCGCCCCCTCGGAGCGCTCGCCCATGAAGCTCTCCATCGGGCGGGTGAACATCTGGTCAAAGAGATTGGGGACGGCCATGCCCCCCGGCGGGGTTTTGGAACGTGGGGAATAAATCTCACGGCTGTATTGCATCCCGGCGTTGCGCAATTGCGCGTCGGCGGAGGCCATCTGAGCCAGGATCGCGCGGCGCTTGGCCAAGAGTTCGGAATCGTCCAGCGCCACCAGGAGGTCGCCTTTCTTGAATTTGTCGCCCTCGATACCGGCCAGGTAGGTGACCCGGCCTGGCAACTGCGCGGCGAGGGTGACTTCCTTGTAGGGGATGACGGTACCACCGATGGACAGGGTGGGTGCCCCCTCCGACTGACGAACCACGAAATCGCCAGTGGGGTATGGGGCCTGGGAACCGGCGTAAGGCGCGGGCTGGGAACCGGCGTAAGGCGCGGGCTGGGCAAAGGCCACGGCGGAGGCCATCGCCATCCAGGTCACCGACAACAACCCCCTCATCAATGGGTTAACCTTAAGCTTAGCCATGCGATATTCAACCTATTAAAGCGGGTACAGCAAGCGATGGGCGTACCTTCGGCGAACGCCATGAATCTCGTCGAGGGTCTCACCGGAAGTCCCTAGACTCAGGAGCAGGATGCGCTTCCCCGAGCGGAGACTTGTCAGTTTTTCAATGGCTGGGTCAGCGGACATTATGCCTGAATTTTCCGCAGGCTTCAACACCCGATCTCCATTATTACAGTTAAATCAGGCGTCTAATGTCGTGGGAGCGACGGAGCGTGGCGGTGACCGCACTTTGATTGGCTTCCCCCGCCCCCTGGGTTTAACATCCTATGAAATATCAATCGAGAGGAATTACTCCCATGTCATCCGCCTTGGATACCGTCGACCAGCGACTGAAGAACCTCGAGGGCCACCTCGCCCAGGAGAATCCGGTACTGCTCAGTACCGTGCAGAGCTTCCGCGCCCTGGACAAGGTCGCTCATGCCATGGGCCTGCTTGCCCCGGACCAGTCCTACGCCACCCAGATCCCCTGGTGGCCCCTGATCGCGGTACTAGGCACCTTCTCGGCGGGGAAATCAACCTTCATCAATCATTTTCTCGGCTACAAAATCCAGCGCAGCGGCAATCAGGCGGTCGACGACCGCTTCACCGTCATCTGCTACGCCCGCGAAGCCACCCCCCACGCCCTGCCAGGCATCGCGCTGGACTCGGACCCACGCTTCCCCCTCTATAACATCTCGCGGGACATCGAACTGGCCGCGGCGGGTGAAGGGAAACGCATCGACACCTACCTGCAACTCAAGACCTGCCCCAGCGAGGCCCTGCGCGGCAAGATCCTCATCGACTCTCCCGGCTTTGACGCCGACGCCCAGCGCACCGCCACCCTCCGCATCACCGACCACATCATCGATCTCTCCGACCTGGTGCTGGTCTTCTTCGATGCCCGTCACCCGGAACCCGGGGCCATGCGCGATACCCTCAAGCACCTGGTCGCGGATACCATCGGCCGGCCGGACGCCGGCAAATTCCTCTACGTCCTCAACCAAATGGATACCACGGCCCGGGAGGACAACCCCGAGGACGTGGTGGCGGCGTGGCAACGTGCCCTAGGCGAGGAGGGGCTTACCGCCGGCCGCTTCTACACCATATACAATCCCGATGCCGCCGTGCCCATCGAGGACGAAGGAAAACGCAAACGCTTCGAGACCAAGCGGGACCTTGACCTCGGGGAGATCCATGGCCGAATGCAAGAGGTCGAGATCGAGCGCGCTTACCGCATCGTCGGCGCCCTCGACAAAACCGCCAAGGACATCGCCGAAAAGGCCGTGCCTTTCCTGACCCAGGCCCTGAAGCGCTGGCGCCTGCGCACCCTCTGGGGTGATGGCATCGCCCTGGGACTGCTGTTCATCCTTTCCCTGGCCGGCACCATCAATATCGGCTATTGGTCCGAACCCTCTTCCCAGCCGGGTTGGGTCGCCACGCTGATCAGCCTGTCGCTGGACTTGGTCTTTTTCGCCCTCCTGGCGGCCATCGCCACCGCCATCCATTTCGGCATCCGCCGACTGGCCGCCCTCAGCCTGGCCAAATCCCTCCGCGCCGAGGCCGCGGCCCTGGGGATACGGGGTGACCTCATGGCCGCCTTCGAGCGCAATATCCGGCCCTGGCGCACCCTCCTCACGGTCACGCCGTCCGGCTGGACGGGGGCGGCCAAACGGCGTCTCGCCCAGATCCGCGAAGAGGCGAACACCTATGTCCAGACCCTGAATGACCGCTTCACCAACCCCTCCGGGGACACCGCCGCGGGATCACGGGACCCGGGCGCGACGGGGACCGCCGCCGAGCCGCCCACCCCGCCGATCGCGGCCAGCAACTGACCCGGAAATCACCCTCCGGAGGCCCCATGTCCGACCCCCTCACCATCGCCATCCCCCAGGTCCAGGTGCCGAGCCACCCGAGCTGGCCTCCGCTCACCCCAGCGGAGCAGGGGGAACTGAAGGCGCGCATCAAATCCCTGCTGGAGGCGCGGGATGCCGTCCTGGTCGCTCATTACTATACGGATGGCGACCTGCAGGAACTGGCGGAGGAGACGGGCGGCTATGTCGCCGACTCCTTGGAGATGGCGCGCTTCGGTAGCGAGAGCCCCGCCAGTACCCTGGTGGTCTGCGGGGTGCGGTTCATGGGGGAGCCCGCCAAGCTCCTCACTCCGGAAAAGCGCGTCCTCATGCCGGATCTG
>ERZ1645192.3129-NODE-3129-length-13614-cov-7.690243_pt1 | contig 13614 bp, 17 predicted proteins | sample MGYA00575354_ERZ1645192 | MGnify/ENA primary metagenome ERZ1645192 (study PRJEB40844, sample SAMN11349763) | freshwater sediment metagenome | isolation source: river sediment | host: Sediment | place: India: Faizupur Khadar , New Delhi | collected 2017-02-21 ... | reverse complement strand
CTCCGATTCCCTGAGGACGTCCTCCGGTCTGCTCCGGGCCGGCACGCCGGGCGATGGGGTGGGAATATCGGCGGGGGGCATACCGCCGGGGCCCTTGTAAAAGTCGGGATACAGTTTTGCCGCGCATTCGGGACAGATGCCGTGACTGAACCGGGCGTCGGTGTGTTCCCTGACGTATGCCTCCACCTGTTGCCAGTATCCCTGATCATCGCGTATCCTCTTGCAGCTTGCACAGATCGGGACGATGCCGCGCAGGGTCTTCACGTGGTCGAGCGCATCGCGCAGTTCGGCAAGGTTTTCGGTGAGCGTGTCCTGCAGTTCTATCATCCGCCTGCCTACCTCGATCCTGGCCTGCAGCTCGCCCGGATCGAACGGTTTTGACAGGTAATCGTTGGCCCCGGCATTCAGTCCTTCGATGATGTCGGTCTTTTCCGTCTTCGTTGTCAGCATGATGAGATACGGCGGGTTTCTGCCCTGTTCCGCGCGAAGGGTGCGGACAATATCAAGCCCGTCCATCCCCGGCATCATCCAGTCGAGTATTGCAAGCTTCGGTGCACCGGGCCCCTTCATTATCTTAAGGGCCTCGAGACCATCGACCGCCTGCAGCACCTCGTGCCCTGCTCTTTTTAATACGGCGTCGAGCAGTGTCCGGGACGTAAGATCGTCTTCAGCTATCAGAATCCGCATCCCGGGGGGTTCCTCCTTTTCACCGGATCAGGTTGAGCCGGCGAAGTTCCTCCAGCAATCGCGCCTTCTGGAAAGGCTTCACGAGAAAAGCATCGCATTTCCCGCGAATAGCTTCAATGACATTTTCCTTATCGGCAAGCGCCGTTGTCATGATTATCTTGACCCGGCGGGACAATGAGAGGTCCCGGGCCTCTTCCATGGCCCGCATTTCTTTGAGTGCCTGCTGGCCGTCCATTTCGGGCATCATGATGTCGAGGCAGATGAGATCGTAGGGCTCACCGGTCTCATCTGCCAGTTTCACCGCTTCCAGCGCCTCTTTCCCGTTGAGTGCCATATGGACCGGCCCGTATTTTTTCAGGAACCGTTCGAGAAGCAGACGGCTTACAAGATCATCCTCGACTATCAGCGTCTTCATGCTGTTCCCTCCCCGGATCTTTTTACTTCCGGGGCCCGCCCGGATGTGTGCCTGTCGGTATAAGCCCGGCCCTGTCGGGCAACGACAGGATCTCCACACACGTAAGTTTAATATAATGAGACAGAAGAGGGCAAAGCTGAACAGGCCCTATTGCTTCCCGACCAGCGCCTTGATCTTCGGCATGGCCCGTTCGGCCGCTTTTATGCCTTCTTCCATCAAAGCCTTTTTCTGCGTGAAATCGAACATGGAAATGCCCCTTGTGTCGGGCTCGAGTACGATGTCGGCGTGGGCCAGTTTTGTTTGCGAGTTGACGTGCATCATGATCGCTATGGATTGCGCGATGACGTCAAGGACGGAGTTTATGTCCGTGTCGCGGACATCCTTCTGGAGATTGACGGCAATGATGACGTCGGCGCCTTTTGCCCGTGCGACCTCGCACGCTATGTTGTTTGTCACTCCTCCGTCGACGAGGGTCCTGTTCCCGAACCTGACCGGGACAAATATACCGGGTATGGCAGACGATGCGTGAATGGCCCGCGCCAGGGAGCCTTTTTCCAGAGTGACGGTCTCGCCCGTGTTGAGATCGGTCGCAACGGGATAAAAGGGTATCTTCGTTGCCTCGACCGTCTTGACCTTTGCGTTCTGTTCGACGAATGCTTCCAGCTTCAACCCCTGTACCGGGCCCATCTTTGACGATACGACCGAGTAGTCGAGTATGTCGCCGCGGTTTATTTTGAAGGCGGCCCACTCAAGCTGAAAGCTGTCCGGGTTTGCCGCGTAGAGGCCGCCGATAAGGCTACCGACGCTTGTCCCTATGATCATATGGATAGGTATCTTTTCCTTCTCCAGCGCACGCAGGACGCCGACATGGGCGAAGCCTTTTGCCGAGCCGCCGCCAAGCACGAGCGCAACTTTCGGCCCGGCCTTCCGGGGTGGAGGCGTGGTCACGCACGAACATGCGAGGAGAAGGACAAGGAAACAGGCCGCGAGCTTCTTAATAACCGCCTCTCTTCCCGACGAACGGGTTGTATACCTTCTCCCTGCCGATAGTGCTGCGCGTGGAGTCCCCGTAATTGTGCCCGGGGGCGACAACCGTGTCGTCGGGGAGGGCGAATAGCTTTTGCTGTACGGATGCGAGCAGGGTCTCCCACGATCCGCCGTCGAGGTCTGTCCTGCCCACGCTCCCGACGAAAAGCGTATCGCCCGTAAAGACCATCCCCGTGTGGTACAGGGATATGCTCCCGGGTGAGTGGCCCGGTGTATGGATGACCTGAAGAGAAGTGTTGCCGATTGCAATGACATCCCCGTCGCGGACGGTTCTGTCGGCAGGCGGCGAAGGTTCCCCTCCGAACATCTGAAAGGAATGGGCTGACTGATTGGCGAGCGCCGGGGCCTCGATCTCGTGGATGATGATCTCGGCACCGGTCAGTTCCTTCATCTTCCTGTTTCCCATGATATGGTCTATGTGGCAATGCGTGTTGACGATATATCTGATCGTGTAGCCGCGCGATGTTGCCTCGTCGCATATCCTCTTGCAGTCCGCCGCCGGGTCGATGACGAGGGCCTCGTTGGTCTCCTTGCAGGCGACGATATAGGCAAAAATGGCGAAACTGCCCACTTCCATTTGCTTGACGAACATGGGTTCCTCCTTATATACAGGCTCTAAATTTAATACTTTTTGGTGCCGTTTTTCAATTTTTTTGGTAAGATTGAGCGTTAACGGACCGGGACACGAACAGGAGGGAACATGAGGCCAGTTTTCATTGAGGCGCGGGATCTGCCGGACGCGTGGTTCCAGTGCATCTACCGGATATTCGAGAACGAAGGCGTGCATGAGTACGTCATCGACAGGGGCTCATTCGAGGGGAACAAGCGCCGCGAGTTCGACCTCGCCATGGTCCACATAAAATATCCGGGGACGATACCGCTCATCCCCGATATCCCCGCGGAACTGGGCGTCCCCGCCCCGACTTCGATGGACTATGTCGAGGAATACCTGCAGTACCTCATGACCGACAAAAAGGCACCAAACGAACTCTACACGTACGGGGAGCGGCTCACGAACCCGAAGGTGGTCATCGACGGCCGGGAATATGCGTGCGGCGTCAACCCCGTCGAAGAGGTCATCGATATCTACAGGAAGGGAAACTTCGGGACGAACCAGGCGATCATGGAGATCGGCATGCCGTCCGACATCACGATCGAAGATCCGCCGTGCTTGAGGCTCATCGATACCCGGGTGACGGACGGGAGGCTCCATTTCGTCCTGTACTTCAGGAGCTGGGACCTGTGGGCCGGTTTTCCGTCAAATCTCGCGGCGATACAGCTTCTCAAGGAATACATGTGCCAGGAGATCGGGGTCGAGGACGGCACGATCACCGCCGTAAGCAAAGGCCTCCATCTTTACGAGTACACTTTTGGCTTCGCGCTTCAGCGGCTTCGCAGGGACGTCTAAGGCGGCGGGCGTCAATTCGGGGCTTGCATGGACAGTGCGGAATACCGGTCCCTTATCTTTTTCTGGATCTCCTCCGCGTTCGCGTCTTCCGTTATCTCAACAGTATCGTATCTCTCCGAGCGGGGATCGAGCATCGTCATGATGACCGTCCTGTGTTCCGACGGTATCAATTCAAAGAACACCTTGTTCTGATAAAGGAAGATGATCCCGTAATGACAGGGGACTATAATGCCGTCCTTGCATGAATATGCCGAAAAGCTGAGGAGGTCGTTCAATATTTCCCATAATTTTGGGGAATTGAGCCGGTCTAACTGCTTGCCCACCGTGGGGTTGTGCAGGCAGGGTGCGATATCCTGCTCGATGGAGGGGGCCTCGGGCCGTTTCAGGTCGGGGAACCTTTCCTCGAGATGATAACTGAGGTCGACGATCTCAGAATATGTGAACGATTCCCGTGACCAGAGGCTGTCGAAGATCTTCCCGGCATCCGTCCACCCAAGGTCTTTTTCGAGATCGATGAAGAGGTTCTTCCGGAGCCTTCTGTCGAAAAAGCTCTCTATGCCGAGGCCCTCCATCCTTGAGTCGACGTACAGGCTCCAGATCTGGTTGTACCGGTCCCTGATGGCGGGCTCCTTCTCTTCATCGGGGGTCGTGCGCGGGTCATAAAGGAATGCGGGGTCAAGGACGTCGGCAATATAAAGGAAAATGCGGTAAATCCGGCCGTAGAGAAAGGAATCGTCGGTCCAGAGGAATGTCTTTACATCGAGCGACCCCTTCTTGCGCTTGATCAGCGCCTTTTCAAGCCAGGGGGAGTCTGTGCCCTCTATGACAACATTATTGATGTTTTGCGCAATGCCGAGATTATCGATGACCGATTTTACGACGGCTTTGCGGGTTTGCACTTAGAATTCGCCTTCAAGGCTGTACAGCTCGAGAAGGAAGCTTTTGGCTTTCATCCATTTTGAATTTGCGCTTGCCGAAAAGGGGACGGCCTGGAGGTATTCGCTCAAGTATTTCCGGGCCCGCTCGGATTCACGACGTTTGGCGTAGATGTAACCCAGATAGTAGAGGCTTGTCTCGTATGCCGCCGTGTAGCGCGGGATAAGGTCATTGAGGCCCTTCAGCTTGAGGTAGAGCTGTTCCTTGTCTTTGGTGGGGAAAGCGGGGTCATTGACGGCCTTTTCATACTGGCCCTTGATGAATTTTACCGTCGTGAGGACCTCTTTCGTGTACTCGTGTATCCTGAGCTCTATCCGGAGGGACTCGTTCAGGTCGTTCTTCTTGAGGAGCTCATCAACCTTCTTCTGGCTTGCCTGCAGGTTGGCGTCGTTGACGACCCCGGATTCTTTCGCCTGCGGGGCCGGTTTTGCCTTTTTCTCCGGTGCGGCGTGGGCTGAAAGGCCGAGGACGAGAGGAAGGATGATCCCGACAAGGAAAAAGAGAAAGCACGAAGTCCTGCCCAGGTTTTCCGCGACATGTTTCATACGATGTGTTCCCCCCCGGGATAAAATAAAATGGCGGTGCAGAGATTTGAACTCCGGACACTGCGGATATGAGCCGCATGCTCTGACCACCTGAGCTACACCGCCTTGCCATTTGATATAAGATATAACCGCATGAAATGTCAATATTAAAACGGCTAACGGCAAACGGCAAACGGCTTATGCATCCCGGGGTTCTTGTTGGATGCCGGGAAGCCCGGAAAGATCTTAACTTTGACAGCAGGATATTTTATCTTTTTGCCGTTAGCCGTACGCCGTTAGCCGTTTCTTATTTTATCCCGATGAATTTGTGGAGCTGGATGCCGAGGCGCCAGCGGGGGTGGGCGAGGCAGTAGGCGATGGCGTCCCGCAGGTTTTCGGAAGCACCCGCTTCCTCGAGGGGCTGGATGATGAAGTGGGTGAAATCGAGCTTCTCGAAGCAAACGGGGTCGATGCCCTTCTGGGGGTAGAGGAGCTTTAATTCATTGCCGCTTGCGACAACGCACCCGGGCCCCGCCTTCGGGCTTACGGTTACCCAGTCGATGCCGGGAGGTATCGGGATTGTCCCGTTCGTTTCGATCGCTATCTCCCAGTTGTCATCGTGGAGTTCGCGGATGAGCCCGTCATCGACCTGGAGTGCCGGCTCGCCCCCGGTCAGGACGGCGAAGCGGGACGCTTCATCACGTTGCGAGGGAGGCAGGCAGGCCCGCATGGCGGATATGACGCCGGGGGCGCTCCCGTATATGCCCCCGCCCGGCCCGTCAGTCCCGGTAAAATCGGTATCGCAAAAGGGGCACGAGAGATTGCACCCGGAGAACCGGACAAATACCGCAGGCCGCCCTGTGTTTATACCTTCACCCTGAAGTGAGTAGAATATCTCTTTTATGCTGTATGCCATTATATGGAGCTCTCACCTATGCGTATTCAACCGGGTCCTTTAGCCCTGCCCCGCGAAACCCCTGGAGGCGCAGGAGGCACGCCTCGCACGACCCGCATGCCTTTCCGTCCTCAGACGGGTCATAGCATGTCGCTGTCAGGGAATAGTCAACGCCGAGGGAAACGCCGGTTGTAATGATCTTCGATTTTGTCATGGCGATGAGCGGCGCATGAATGGTGAATGACCGCCCCTCGACCCCGGCCTTTGTCGCGAGATTTGCAAGGTGCTCAAAGGCGGTGATAAATTCCGGCCTGCAATCGGGGTAGCCGCTGTAGTCTATGGCATTGACCCCGATGAAAACGTCCCGGGCCCCGACCGATTCGGCAAAGGCAAGCGCGAAGGACAGGAAGATGGTGTTCCTCGCGGGGACGTATGTGACCGGGATATCCTTCGCCATCCCGGAAACATCGTTTCGACGGGGCACGTCGATATTGTCGGTCAGGGCCGAGTGGCCGAAGCTGCGCAGATCGATGTCGAGGATAACGTGCCGTGTCACGCCCATCGATCGGGCGACCCGCGATGCCGCCTCGGCCTCTCTCGTGTTCCTCTGTCCGTACCGGAAGCTTAAGGCGTACAGGTCATACCCTTCGTCCCGGGCGACGGCGAGCACTGTGGAGGAATCAAGGCCGCCGCTCAAGAGAACGACCGCTTTCTTCGGCGCTATGTCCATGCGTGGCCCCTCATTTCCCCCCGTAGCGGTCCTTCTCGCTGAAAATGCACCCGCAATACTGCTGACGGTACATGTTGAGCTTCTTCGATCCCTCGATCCCTTCCTGCCAGCCGCGCCTGAGGTCGCGATAGACGAAAGGGACCCCGTATACCTGCGCGAGTTCGCCGCCGATCGCCCGTATATCATCGTGCCGCTGGTGCCTGCTGTAAAGGAGGGTGGTCGATACCCCGTCGAAATTGTCCTGCGCCGCCTTTTGAAAGGCCTTTTCGAGGCGCATCCGGTAGCAGAAAAGGCAGCGGTCCCTGCCGAGCGCGAGCGTACCCGACAGGAATGGTTCGAGGTCGTACGCTGCATCCACGTCAAGGGGAAGCAGCACGACCTTGGCATACTCTTTCAGCGTTTCGAGCCTTTTCGAGAATTCGGTGTACGGGTGGATATTGGGGTTGTAAAAATATCCGGCGAGGAGCGCGCCTTCGGCGCGCAGCGCCCTGACCGTGTATACGCTGCACGGGGCGCAGCAGATGTGAAGCAGGACCCTCATATCACGAATATCCATAAGCATTCCCGTACCTTCCTGTATGTGCTCATAGACTAACACCTTTGGCCCTGTTTTTCCATGCCTGGGGCATGGTTCCTCAATCCTTCCAGGGGTATTGCACTTGTTCCGGCATATCTGATATCGTCACATTAAGGCTGCAGCTGTATTATATTCTGTTTCAGGAGGCCGCAACGATGGTCAAATATATCCTTTATATACTGCGCTGGACCGTGCTCGCGATACCGGGCGCGCTCTTTTTCAACAAGGTCAAGGAGATCTTCGGGATCGAGAATGTCTATCTCGCAATGATCATCAGCCAGGCGATGATGGGGGCAATGGTCTATTTCGTGGACAGGCTCATTTTTACATCGGGCGCCGTGCTCATCCCGTGGGAGATAAAACCGCGCGGGGTCTGCGTCGACTGCGGCCACGTCGGCACATGCTACCGGATGCCGGGAGAGAAATGCTGCGAAACGGAACAGAACGGCGATAATTGCTTCCGGTGCGAGAAGTGCGCGGTGAAAAAACTCACGTCCGCGCCAACGCATTGAGCACATACGGTTTCTGGTATATACTTTGCCCGTGAAATGACGCCTTAAGGCGCGCCCGGGGTATTTGCACGCAGTGTTGCACCGATCTCAAGGAATCGCGGGGTTATATGATGGGAGAACAGGATCAGCAAAAAATTTCGGCAATGGCACGGTGGTATATCGATGTATTCCTGGTCGTTCTGGGCCAGGCGCTTACGATCATTCTCATCTCCAGCGATGAAATGCCCATGTACCTGATGCTGTTCGCAATGGCCCTTAATGCGGCGGGCCTCGGGATCCGGGCGAAGAGGGGCGGACGAAGCGTGATCGCATGGGCATTGACAGGATGTGTGTTCCCTCTTATTGTGCCCCTTGCCGGGATCATCTTCATGGTTTTACGGGACCTGAAAGGCGCCCGCGAGAAAAGGCCTTTCCCCCTGTACGGCCATATCGTTATTGCGGCGGTCCTGTTTCTCGTCGGGGGCCCCCTGATGGATTCGTTCAGTTTTGCCTTTTTATCCACCATAGCGGCTGTCATCTGGGTCCTGGCGGGCAGGCGAGGCCTGTATGCAAAAAAACAAAAGTTTGTGCTGGTCATGGTCTATATCACGGCATTTGCGATGGCCGTCGGGGTGAAGACCGCCAATAACCATGTATCGCAGAAAAATGCAGCTGTCATAATCGCGGCGTGCGACGAGTACCTGAAGAAGAACGGCAGATACCCGGGAACCTTGCAAGACCTTGTCCCCGGGTATCTGCCGAAGGTCCCGGCCGCGCGTTACACATGGACGTCCGGGAGGTTCTGGTACCACAGGGACCGCCTGGAATCGGGGAACAGGTACTCCTTGATGTATACTGTTGAAGCGCCGTTTGCCAGGCGGGTCTACAGTTCTGAACGAAAAACATGGCGCAGCATCGATTGAGATAAAGACCTCAGGGAACTTTTCCGGCCCCCCGCGCGTCAAAGATACAGGATCGAAGGAACAAGAACGAAAAGGAGAGAAAAAAATGAACCGGTTATATGCCGTACTGATTATGGTCGCTGTGCTCGGCATTTCTTTCCCGGCACAAGCAGGCGCTGTAGTCGCAGCGTCGCATAAGGGTGTTGCGCAGGGGAATACCGACCTCGCCGTGGACCTTTACCGGGAGCTTGGCCGGCAACAGGGGAATCTCTTCTTCTCGCCGCTCGGCATCTCTTCCGCGCTTGCAATGACATACGCAGGCGCCCGCGAGGACACGGCGGCGCAGATGAAGGGAGCCCTTCATTTCCAGCTCGAGCAGCCGGGGCTCAACTCCGCTTTCAGGGGCCTCACCCTGAAACTCGACGAGTCTGCGAAAAAGTCGGACCAGAGGCTCAACATCGCGAATGCGCTTGTCCTCACGGGGGGCAGGGTGAGCGACAACTACCTGAAGACCCTGAGGACCTATTATAACGCGGAGGCCTTCGGGGGCGACCTGGGTGCGATCAATGCGTGGGTGAAGCGAAAGACCGAAGGGAAGATCCCGTCCATCCTCGACCAGCTTTCCGCCAACTCGGTCTGCGTTATCCTGAACGCGATATACTTTAAGGGTGTTTGGGACGCGCAGTTCGACACGCTGAAGACGCGGGACGACATTTTCACCACGTCGTCGGGTGCGCGGGTGAAAACCCGTCTCATGAATCGCAAAGACAATTACAGGCTGCTTGAGCAGGACGGTCTCCAGGTCATTTCATTGCCCTACAAAGGCAAATCCCTTTCGATGGTCGTCATCCTTCCCGTCGAGGTGCAGGGCCTTCGCGGCTTTGAGACCGGATTGAGCGCGGCCGGCGTCAGGGAGCTGCTCGCGAAACTGGACAAACAGCCGGAACGCATGGTTTCCGTCTATTTCCCAAAATTCAAGATGGAAACCAAATACGATCTCGCCGGGCCGCTCCAGAAGATGGGAATGAAAAATGCGTTCGGGCCGGATGCCGATTTCTCGGGCATGGGGTGGCACAAGGGCGACCTCTGGATCGGGCAGATAAAACACAGGGCATTCGTTGAAGTGAACGAGGAAGGCACCGAGGCCGCCGCCGCAACGGCCGTCGAAATGGTAACAAAGTCGGCGGTGCCCCGGGATACGGTCTTCCGGGCCGACCATCCTTTCCTGTTCATGATCCGCGACAACGAAACGGGCACGATCCTTTTTCTGGGGAGGATGGACAACCCGGCGTGACCGCCGGGTTGTTTCACGTTTCCGATTTCACCTTTCAGGGGAAAAACGATTTCCCGGGATCACGGCGCATGGGCCGGTCCCGGGATTTTTTTCCGTTTCCTGCTTGTGTATTTGTGGGGTATTGCTAAGATTACTATAGGTAGACTCAGTTTTTCTTCAAGGGAGGGGACCATGGACAGCAGGAACGTATTGATTGCGTTTGACGGTTCCGAGAGTGCCTTCAAGGCGGTTGAATACGTGGGAGGGCAGTTTGCGGGGCTCACCGATATGACGATAACCCTGTTCTATGTCGTACCCAGCGTCCCGCCCCAATTCTGGGATGACGGGCATATACTGACACCGGAGGAAAAGCGGGACCGGCAGGGCGTTATCGACAAGTGGGTCGAGAACCAGAAGAAGGTCATGGAACCGCATTTCGAAAAAGCCGGTACGATGTTGATAGAGAAATATCACTTTGGGGCAAAGCAGGTTGAAGGGAAAATGATGGGCGATGTCACGAGCGTGGCCGAAGCGGTGATCGAGGAAGCGAGGTCCGGCAAATACCGCACGCTTGTACTGGGGCGGCGCGGGGGGATCCCCACCCTTCCCGGCAGCCTGTCGGCGGCCGTTCTCCATAAGAGCGCGGGCCTTGCCGTTTGCGTTGTGGAATAACCTCCCTGGTTGCGGTTGGCTTTCCCCGGCCGGGCACCACTTACGATGCTTGAAAAAGAACAGGGTGGGCGTGTGGAGTGTGAGAGATGACACCGAAAAAGAAGACCGAGAAACTTCTGCAGGCCGTACGCGTTGCAAAGGCGGTATCGACACTCGCGGTCGTTGCCGTGCCGGTCATGACGGCTGTGGGCGTGATCGCAGGTTACGGGGCGTATTCGCTGGTGAAGTATATTCGCAGGAGAAAATAACGCAGTCCTCCCCTGCAGTCGACGATACTCAACTAGCGGGATTGTATTAGCGGCCGTGCCGGGCCTGCGGGTCGGCGCCCGACGCGCCCGGCTTGTCCTCGCGGGGCGGTTCATGCCGGACATAAATGATCTGGTTGCAGCAGACCGCAATGAACCTGTTCCCGAATGGGATGACATTCACTTCTTTTTTGCAGTGCGGACATTTCATTTTTACCGTTCCACCGGGCCGGAAGATAACAATGCAGATCATATCATGGATCGTTTCCAGCGTCGCGATGATTTTATACGGTCAAAATATGGGTATTATTACCATATTAAGGGAACCCCCGCCGGATCTTCATTTGAAACAACGGCTATTTTAGTGTACATTGTTCTCGTTCCAGGCCCGTGGCGGGAAATCTCAATGAGGTGATCAGGGTAGCACATCTCGATGTAATTTGCAGAAGATATGAAGAAAGGATGCCTGGCCATTTTTACCGGGACCCGGTATCCTTCGTTCACCGTTTCAGCGGCGATGCCGACCGGGAAATAGCCGGTTTCATCGCGGCGCAGTTTGCCTATGGAAAGATCGGGCCCTTCATGGAATTCCTGGAAAGGCTTTTCCGTGTAATGGACGGCGGCCCCGTGCGCTTCATCGAAGCCGGTCGATGGGACGCGCTGAAAGGCTTTTATTACCGTCTCCATAAAGATGGCGACATCATCATGCTCTTCGAGGCGCTCAGGGGCATCCTGGGTGAGCACGGCACGTTCGGCGCCATGTTCCGCTCGCTCTATACCGGGAACACGCGGGAGGCGATATGGCGCATCCGGGAGAGATACCTGCCCGGGACCGACAGGCTCCTCTTCTTTTTTCCGAAGGCGGGTTCGGCCGGGGCGCAGAAAAGATGGAACATGTACCTGCGCTGGATGGTCAGGAAAGATGCCGTTGATATCGGCATCTGGGATTTTATCGACCCGGCCGACCTTACCATGCCCCTTGACACGCACATTTACAAGATCGGGAAATGCGCCGGCTGGATCACGGGGAACACGCCGTCCTTCCGGGCGGCGCGCGAGGTCACACAGGCACTGAAGAAGTACAGCCCGTCCGACCCGCTCAAGTACGATTTTTTTCTCTGCCACGGCGTGGGCATCGCCGGGGAGTGCACGGGGAAGCGAACAAAGAAATGTAAGGAGACGTGCGCTGTCTATGACCTTTAAGATGATCAGCCTCGGGTGCCCGAAGAACCTTGTCGAGTCGGAATACATATGCGAGCAACTGTGCGCTGCGGGCCACGAGCAGGGTGACGGCGGCGACACGGTCATCATCAACACCTGCGCGTTCATAGCGGAAGCGGCCCGGGAATCGATAGAGACCATACTCGAGGCCGCAAAAGACGGCAGGAAAAAGATCATCGTCACGGGCTGCCTTGTGGAACGCTACCGCAATGATCTCGCGGGCCTTCTTCCCGAGGTGCATTCCTTTATCGGGAGAAACTATTACGCCGATATTGGCACCATCATCGAGGCCCCGGGGTTTTACCATCGCGAGGGGGTTTTTTCCGATACGTTCCCCCGGCGGGTCCTGACGCCCGTGCCGAGCAGCTACCTCAAGATTCAGGAAGGCTGCAATAACCGGTGCCACTATTGCACGATACCGTCCATCCGGGGAAGTCTCACAAGCAGGCCGGCCCGGGATGTCGTGCGGGAGTTCCGCTGGCTCCTCGATAACGGCTACCGCGAAATAAATATCATCGGCCAGGATATCACCTCGTACGGGACCGAGAATGAACGGAAAGAGACGCTTGCGGGGCTTATCAGGTCGCTGCTCAATGAGACGGGAGAGTTCTACCTGAGGCTGCTGTACATGCACCCGAAGGGCATCACCCGCGAGCTCATCGATGTCATGCGGAGCGATGCGCGCATCATTCCCTACCTCGATGTCCCTATCCAGCATTCCGAAGATCGCATCCTGTCCCTCATGGGCAGGGGGCACACGAAGGCGTACCTCGTGGAAACCCTGGAAATGATGCGCGACCGTCTGCCCGGTGCGGTTTTGAGGACGTCGATCATCGTGGGTTTTCCCACGGAGACGGATGAGGAGTTCAACGGCCTCCTTGCCTTTCTCGCACAATACCCGTTCGATATGCTCGGCGCTTTCAGGTACGCGCGGGAAGAGGGCACACCGGCATATAGGCTCAAAGGACAGGTCGCGAAAAAGATCAAAAACGACAGATACGTCCGGCTTATGGAGGCCCAGAAGGAGATATCGCGCGCAAGGCTCGCGCGCCTTAAAGACATGGAGGTCAAAATTATAGTGGAAAACGATGCGGAGGACCCGAAGACGGGCCGCATGCTGCTCCAGGCCCCGGACATCGACGGCGTTGCGTTTATCAAGGGGCAGTGCCGCGCGGGCGACATATGCGACGCAAAGGTCCTGAAAACACTTGATTATGATGTCGTAGTGGAAGTATAGAAATATATCGCCAGAACTTGAGGATGACATGGAACCCATAAACGAACTGTATGCCGTGCGCAAGGAAAAGGAAAAATACCTGAAAGAACAGGGTATCGAAACGTACCCGCAGGACCGCGGCCCGTATATCACGACCGCGGACGTTGAGGACCGGTTCGGAGGCCTCGATGCACAAGAGTTGGAAAAGAGCGCAGAGCGGGTGGCGATAGCCGGGCGCATCATGGCATTCAGGGATTTTGGCAAGAGCGCGTTCATACATGTTCAGGACAGAAAGGGAAAGATCCAGGCGTATGTCCGCAAGGACATCCTGAAGAGCCCGGCATACGATATTTTCAGGATGTCCTTGCGGACATA
>ERZ1645192.3127-NODE-3127-length-13617-cov-4.517107_pt1 | contig 13617 bp, 14 predicted proteins | sample MGYA00575354_ERZ1645192 | MGnify/ENA primary metagenome ERZ1645192 (study PRJEB40844, sample SAMN11349763) | freshwater sediment metagenome | isolation source: river sediment | host: Sediment | place: India: Faizupur Khadar , New Delhi | collected 2017-02-21 ... | reverse complement strand
TAATGAAGAAGTTGGTAAATATGAAAAAGTATCATTAATTCGTCCACGAGAAGGTGATTTAATTTATTTTCCATTAAACGATAAATGTTTTCAAATTAAATTTGTTAATAATAAACCATATTTTTATCAACTTGGTGCTCTTCAAACATATGAGTTAACATGTGAACTATTTGAATATTCTGGTGAAAGTTTTAATACTGGTATTGAATCAATTGATAAATTACAATCACAACATTCATTAGATATTTTGGATTACGGCGTTCTTGATGAAAATGGTTTTTATTTAATGGATGAAGATGGTGATTATATTGTTAATGAAAGTTATAATATAGCAATCATTGATCCTACTATGGATAATGATTGGATACAAAAAGAATCAGATACATTTGTTGATTTTACTGATTTTGATCCTTTTAGTTACAATGGTCGTTATTAATAGGAGGTTATCATTTTCGGTCACACATGGTATTTTTCAACAATAAGAAAATATGTTATTTTATTTGGTACATTATTTAATAACATTCATATCACCAGAGAAAATAAAGATGGTAACCTTATTGATTTATTAAGAGTTCCAATATCATACGCCCCTAAAGAAAAGATGTTAGAACGTTTTACCAGCGATCCTAACATTGATCGTCCATTTGCATCTATGCTTCCCCGTATGTCATTTGAAATGTTATCAATGGCATATGACGGTGATAGAAAATTACCAACTATAAATAGATCAGTAGTAAAAGATGCAACATCAACATCTATTTTAAAATACCAATATAATCCAGTTCCATATAATATTAAATTTAGATTATATGTATATGTAAAAAATGCAGAAGATGGTACAAAAATTATTGAACAAATATTACCATTTTTCACACCAGATTGGACAACGACCGTTCAATTAATTCCAGAAATGAATATCACAATGGATATTCCTGTAATTATGGATAATATTAACATTGAAGATGTATATGATGGTTCATTTGAAAAAAGACGTTCTTTAATTTGGGCATTAGATTTTACACTTAAGGGTTATATCTATGGTCCAATTAAGAAAACTGGTATTATTAAATTTGCTAATACTAATTTCTACCTTCCATCCGTACCAGATGGTCAAATGAGTAAAGCAGTTGGTAATACTGCTGTAACTGAAAGAGTTACAGTAAGACCCGGATTAACTGCAAATGGAACACCAACTTCTAAATTATCGGAATCCGTACCATTATCAGAAATTGAAGCTACAGATGATTTTGGATTTATTACAATATATGAGGACATTTATAGAGAATAATAATGACTGATGCAAATAATGATCCAATTGGTAATGCACTTAACATGACACCATTGATGACAAATACTATAAAAGAATTAGAAGTTGTTTCACACGATGATTCTGCTGCTAGAGATTTTGAATATGCTAGATCAAATCTTTATCAAACGATTGAAACAGCCCAACAAGCATTGGCTACTCTATCACAAATAGCAGACCAATCACAACATCCTCGTTCATTTGAAGTTTTATCTGCATTGGTTAAAACTATTGTTGATGCAAATAAAGATTTATTAGCATTACAAAAAAATATTCGTGAATTGAAAGATGCAGACACACCACATAATGAAAAAGCTAAAATTATCAACCAATCCATTTTTGTTGGTTCTACTTCGGAGCTACAAAAAATTATACAGGATTTAAATAAAAATAAATGACAGAAGATAAAGGTTATAATGGTAATTCTCTTTTAAAAAGATCAAACCAATCAATAGATTGGTCGCCTGAACTTATTCAAGAATATATAAAATGTTCACAAAATCCAATATATTTTGCTCAAAAATATATAAAAATTGTTAACGTTGATAAAGGTTTAATTCCAATTGAATTATATCCTTATCAGGAAGAAATGTTAACATCATTAGCAGAAAATCGTTATACTATTGTTGCTACTGCTCGTCAGGCTGGTAAAACAACAGCTATTTCTGCTGGTATTCTTTGGTATATTATATTTCATCCTGAAAAAACAGTAGCACTTCTTGCTAACAAAGGTGATACTGCTCGTGAAATTTTAGGACGTATTCAGCTTGCATATCAACATTTACCAAAATGGTTACAACAAGGTATTGTTGAATGGAATAAAGGTTCATTCGTTTTAGAAAATAATTCTCGTGTTATAGCTGCCGCAACTGCATCAGATGCTATTCGTGGTTACTCAATCAACTTATTGTTTATTGACGAAGCAGCGTTTATTGATAACTGGGACGAATTCTTTACATCAGTTTATCCTACTATTTCATCTGGTCATTCAACTAAAATCGTGCTGGTTTCAACACCAAATGGTTTAAATCATTTTCATAAATTATGGGTTGAAGCAGAACGAAATGAAAATGGTTATTATCCAATTAAAGTTATGTGGTATGATGTTCCCGGTAGAGATGAAGCATGGAAAAATCAAACACTTGCACTTAATGGTGGTGATGTTGATAAATTCAATCAGGAATATTGTGTGTTTGAAGATACACAAGTGGAGATTAGAAATAAAAATACTGGTATAATAGAAAAAATATCAATTAAAGATTTATATTCTGTGTTGAATTTCTTGGAAATATAAATACTCTATAAAGGAGTATTTATATGGAAAATAAATGGTGTGTGTATTTAATAACAACTGAAAATACACAAAAATATGTTGGTAAAACAAGTGTAAAAAATCTTAGAAAGAGAATAAACTCCCATAAAACATCAAAAAGATTTAAAAATGTTAATTTTAATTATGAAATATTATATGAAACCTTTGACCATGATGATGTATTAAATAAAGAAACATATTATATTGAATATTATGATACATTTAATAATGGGTTAAATAAAACTAAAACTGGTAAAGGATGTGGACATGATTCTTCAAAATTTACTACATTAAATTATAAATTTTCTGAAATAACTAAACAAAAAATGAGAGAACAAAGTATAAAAAGAAAAGCCGGTAATAAATTACAAAATTGGTTAAATAATTTAAATGATAATGACAGAAAAATTATTGTAAAAAAAATGTCTGATACTAAAAGAAATAACCCCGGACCAGTAAAATATATAGAGGATGACGTTAAGCGATTTATTGAATTATACAAATTAAAACCAAATATAGATAATGTTGGTTCTATTATGAAAAATGGTAAAATATTAACATACGAGAGAGCATTTGCAAAAATGTATTCTAAAAAATTTAATATACCGAATGGATATAACATATTAAAAGGTAAAGTTTTAGCGTGGAAACATTTATTGTAAAAAATAATAAAAATTTTGAAATACTTACACCTTATGGTTGGTCTGATTTTGATGGTATTACTAAAACTATCAAAAAAGGATTAATACAAATTATAACAAACAATAATGATGTATTAAAATGTACATTTGAACATAAAATTTTATGTGATAATAATATTTTTATTGATGCTAAACAATTAAAAATTGGCGATAGAATTTATACCAAAAATGGCATCTCAATAATTATTAATATTGAAATTGATGAAAATTATGAAAATTACGTTTATGATGCTAAAGATGTTGAGAAAAATAATGTATATTACACTAATGATATAATCAGTCATAATTGCGTAGAATTCTTAGGTTCATCAGGTACACTTATTGCTGGTTGGAAACTTAAAGAATTAACTTATGAATTGCCATTATATGAACATAATGGAATTCGTCAATATAAAAAATCATTAAAAAATAATATATATGTGTGTATTGTAGATGTTTCTAGAGGTAAAGGATTAGATTATTCAGCATTTCAAATTATAAATGTTACTCAAATGCCATATGAACAAGTATGTACATTTAGGGATAACATGACTACTCCTGCTGATTATGCATCTATTATTCATACTATGTGTAAAACTTATAATAATGCATCAGTTATGGTTGAACTTAATGATATTGGTGGACAAGTTGCAGATGCTTTACATTTTGAATTTGAATATGAACATATTATCTATACTGAAAATAATGGACGATCTGGTAAACGTGTTTCTGGTGGATTTAAAAATAATGTTGACAGAGGATTAAGAACAACAAAAAATGTTAAATCTGTTGGTTGTTCAATGTTAAAATTATTAATCGAACAAAATCAGTTACTTTTATATGATCATAATACTATTCATGAATTGAAAACATTTTCTCAAAAATTCAGTTCTTATGAAGCAGAACCGGGTTGTCATGATGACTTGGTAATGTGTTTAGTATTGTTTGGTTGGTTATCAGATCAAAATTATTTTAGACATATTGTTGATATTAATACACTCATGGAATTAAGAGATAAATCTGAAAATGAATTGTTTGATGAATTAGTACCATTTGGATTTATGGAAGGTAGTTTTACAGATAATGAGGAACCAGTAATAGATAATAAAGGTGATTATTGGGTGGTAGTGAATTAAAATACCATATTTTATAAATAAAACAGATTTAAAATTTAGTTTTTTAATCCTCATTATAGGAGATATTCAATGCCATTTCAAGTAAGTCCCGGTGTAAATGTTACAGAAATTGACTTAACTACAATTGTCCCTGCCGTATCAACAACTGAAGGTGCCTTAGCTGGTATTTTTCGTTGGGGTCCAATTGGTCAAAGAATCCTTGTAGATAATGAAACTGTACTAGTAAACCGTTTTGGTAAACCCACAAATCTAAATCCTGAAACTTGGTTTACTGCTGCATCCTTCTTGGGATATGGTAACAGACTATATGTTTCTCGTGCTGCTAATACTACTGGTACATCACCATCCGCAGATGTAATAGTTGATGGTGCTAATACTACTGTTGTATTAAGTTCAGGAAATACACAAAATCTTTCAAGTGGTATGCTTGTTATTTCTTCAACAAATACATCTGTAATTTCTAGTGCAACTATTAATGAAATTATTAATAGCACAGCTTTCAGCATTACAACAAGTTCTGCTGCTCTTGCTGACGGTACAGCAACACTTCAATTTGTAACAAATACAGCATTTTCTGCTATTGCTAATACTGCTGCTGTTGCAAATCTTGAAGCACAAATCGTTAAAAATGAAGATGATTTTACAACTAAAGAAGGCACTTTTGATTCTGATGTTAAGTTTATTGCTCGTTACCCCGGTGAACTCGGAAATTCACTAAGAATTTCTGTTTGTGGTAATTCTTCAGGTTATTCAAGCAATCTTAATCTTTCAGGCAATGCTGCTGTTATTTCTGTTAATACTAATGCTAACACTGGCACACTCGTAGTAACAGGAACAGCATCATATACTAATGCAACATTCAATGCCAACACTGGTGTTAATGGAACAACTGAATATATTACTACAACTGTTGCACATAATTTCTCAAATGGTGATGCAGTAAAATATTTCGTTTCTGCTGGTAATACTGTATTATCTGGTCTATCAAACAATACAACATATTATATTGTAGGTGCAAATACCACTGCTTTCCAGCTTGCATTAACTATTGGTGGTGGTGCTATTAATATTACCGCATCTTCAATTGTTGAAGGTGGTCATGTTCTATCAAGAACAGATATTACTGCCGCAACTAACGCCAACACAAAAGCAACTGCACTTGCTGCATTAATCAATGTTACAGATAAACTAGAAATCGGTAACACTGAAATTGGTACACAGTATATGACTGTAACTGAAATTTCATCCGCTGTTGCTAATAGCATTACTGGAACTTCAACTGTAACAATTAATTTTGAAGATAAGTTCAAACTTGCTTCAAACTTTAGTTCAAATACAACATTGACACGTTTCTGGCAGTTCTTTGATCTTGTTGATCGTTCTGTAGGTCTATCTGATTATCAGATTGGTTTTGGTAACAATGCTGTAAATTCAGACGAAATGCATATTGTTGTTGTTGACGAAGGTGGTAAGTTTACTGGTGTTCCCGGCACTGTTCTAGAAACATATCGTGAAGTATCTCGTGCAACAGATGCCAAGACTGTTGATGGTGCTGCAAACTTCTATCGTACAGTAATCAATGATGCATCACAATTCATTTATGCTGTAAATGATATTTCTGGTGCAGAAACTGCAACTGCTGAAAATCTAACTAATTCAACATTAGATATTGTATCATTTAATCTATCACTTGGTCGTGATGGTACAGATGAAACCAATGCACCTCTTGCACTTTTAGCAAATGCTTATGATATTTTCAAATCTGCTGAAGATATTGACATTTCACTTGTTCTTACAGGTAAATCAAACAACTTCCAGCTTGGTAATTATTTAATTGATAATATTGCAGAAGCAAGAAGAGATTGTGTTGTATTCATTTCACCACAAAAAGGTAATGTTGTCAACAACGTTGGTAATGAAGCAGAATCAATTGTTTCATTCAGAAATAATCTAAGAAGTACATCATATGCTGTTCTAGATTCTGGTTATAAGTATATGTATGATCGTTATAACGATGTTTATCGTTGGGTTCCTCTAAATGGTGATATTGCTGGTCTATGTGTTCGTACAGATAGCACAAATGATCCTTGGTGGAGTCCTGCTGGTTTCAATCGTGGTAATATCAAGAATGTAATTAAACTTGCATTCAACCCACGTAAGGCTGAAAGAGATACACTATACAAGGCTGGTATTAATCCAGTTGTTACATTCCCCGGTCAAGGAACTGTATTATACGGTGATAAGACACTTCTAGCTAAACCATCTGCATTCGATAGAATTAATGTTCGTCGCTTGTTCATTGTTCTTGAAAAGGCAATTGCAACTGCTTCTAAGTTTACTCTATTTGAATTTAACGATGATTTCACAAGATCACAGTTTAAGAATCTTGTAACTCCATATCTACGTGATGTTCAAGGTCGTCGTGGTGTTACAGACTTCCTAGTTGTTTGTGATAGTTCAAATAATACAGGTGAAGTAATAGACAGAAATGAATTTGTTGGTGACATTTATATTAAACCAGCCCGTTCAATCAACTTCATTCAGCTTAACTTTGTTGCTGTTAGAACTGGCGTATCATTCTCAGAAGTAATAGGAAAGTTCTAAAATTTATATATTGGGCCACATGAAATATTGTGGCCCAACAACATATAAATAGATAAAAGGTTATAGGAGTTAATTAAATGGCATTTAATATAGAAAATTTCAAATCAAATGGTTTATTACTTGGCGGTGCAAGACCATCTTTATTTGAAGTGCAATTAACATTTCCATCTATTGTTGTAGATGGTTCAAATATATCTAACAGTGCAAAATTTTTAATTAAAGCATCATCACTTCCAGCATCCACTTTGGGTGAAATTGACGTTTCTTATTTTGGTCGTAAAATAAAATTTGCTGGTGATAGAACATTTGATGATTGGTCAATTACTGTTATTAATGATGAGAATTTTGATGTTAAACGTGCATTTGAAGAATGGTCAAATGGTATCAACACTTTAGTATCTAATAGATTAAACTCAGAAGTAGGTAAATTTGGTGGGGCTGGTATTAATAGATCATATAAAACAGATTTATTAGTTAAACAATATGGTAAATCTGGTCCGGGTGATGATGCTGGTATTATTGCATCTTATAGAATTGTTGGCGCTTTCCCAACACAAATTTCAGCAATTACACTTGATTGGGATCGTAATAATACTATTGAAGAATTCGATGTTAGAATTGCATATGATTATTGGGTTCCTGAAAAATTCAAAGATGGTAAAATTTATTCTCCTATTTTATCTTCACCGTAATTTTAGTAAAGAGTAAAGTATTAATGACAGTTTATTATACATATTTAATAGGATGGACTGAACATAATAAATGGTATTATGGCGTTCGTTTTGCAAAAAACTGTCATCCAAATGAACTTTGGAAAACATATTTTACATCTTCTAAACATGTTATATCTTTTAGAAATACCTTTGGAGAACCAGATATTATTAATGTAAGAAAAACATTCAAAGATGTTAATGATGATGTTAAAATTAAAATGAGCGTTTCAGCAAAGGCTAGAAAATTGAAAGAATTTGGAAAAATACAAACACCATTAGGAATATTTGAAACATTAAAAGATGCGGCATATAAAGAAAATATATCCTATAATAAAATGAGAAATAAAGTTATTGATGATAATAATTTAGATTACAGAAGAGTTGTTTAATATGGAATTGTTCGGATTTGAATTTAAACGTAAAAAAGAAGAACCTGTAGCACCATCATTTACACCTAAAGAGCAAGATGATGGTGCTCTGGTTATTTCTGCGGCTGGATCATATGGTACATATGTTGATCTAGATGGCACTGTAAGAACTGAAGCGGAACTTGTAACAAAGTATCGTGAAATGTCTTTACACCCAGAAATAGATACAGCAATTGATGAAATTGTCAATCACTCTATCAGTTTTGATGAAGAAAAAACTGTTAGAATTATGCTTGATGATTTAAATCTACCACCAAAAATTAAAAAAACAATTGAATATGAATTTGAAAATATTTTAAATATTATTGGGTTCAATCAATTTGGTTATGATACATATCGTCGTTGGTATATCGATGGAAGACTTTACTATCATGTGGTTATTGATACAAATAACCCACAAGATGGTATTAAAGAATTAAGATATGTTGATCCACGCAAAATTAGAAAAATCCGTGAAGTATCTAAACGTAAAGCTAGAGGTGCAGACGTAGCTTCTAGTTCTGCTGTTATCACTAAAACTGAAAATGAATATTACATTTATAATGATAAAGGTTTCAATTATGGAAATAAAGTTGTTGGACCATCCACAACTGGTTTAAAAATTGCTAAAGATGCTATTGTTCATGTTACATCAGGTCTTACTGATACTAATGGTTCAATGGTATTATCTTTTCTTCATAAAGCGATTAAACCACTCAATCAGTTAAGAACTCTTGAAGATGCTGTAGTAATCTATCGTATATCTAGAGCACCAGAACGCCGTCTTTGGTATATTGACGTTGGTAATCTTCCAAAGATGAAAGCTGAACAGTATGTTCGTGATATTATGGTTAAACATAAAAACCGATTAATTTATGATGCTAGTACTGGTGAATTACGAGATGATCGTAAATTCATGACAATGCTTGAAGATTATTGGTTGCCTAGAAGAGAAGGTGGTAGAGGAACAGAAGTTTCTACTCTTCCTGCTGGTCAAAATCTTGGTGAAATGGAAGACGTAAACTATTTCAAAGAAAAACTTTATGGTTCATTACATGTTCCATTAAATCGTCTTGATAAAAATAACATGTTTAATATGGGCGCACCATCTGAAATTACCAGAGAAGAATTAAGATTTGGTAAATTCATTAATAGATTGCGTACCAAATTCAGTCTGTTATTCCTTAAAACTCTTGAAAAGCAATTAATTCTTAAAGGAATTATTACTCTTGAAGATTGGGAACAACTTAAGAATGGTATTAAATTCGATTATTCTAAGGATTCATATTTCACTGAATTGAAGGATACTGAAATTTTCACAAGTAGAATTCAATTAGTTCAAACTATGGGTGATATGGTTGGTAGATATTATTCTAACTATTATGTTAGAAAACATGTACTTAAACAAACTGATGAAGAAATTGAAGAAATGGACGCTGAAATTCAGCAGGAAATGGCTGAACAACAAGCACAAATGGCTGAAACTGGTATGGCACCAGATGGTTCACAACAACCACAACAAGGTGGCGGTGGTGGTACCAGTGGTGGTGGTCAACAATTTGGACCATCTGATAAATTACGACAAGCTAAACAAATTTATCAACAATTAAAAGATAAAAAACCAAAATCTAAAGACGAATATTCTAAACTTCAAAAAGCAGTTCAAATCATCGCTAAATCAGATGACGAAGCCGCAAAGAGAATGATTACATACAGACAGCAAAAAGCTGGAATGACACAATAAGGAGATTGATGTGACTAATAAAATTACAGATTTAATTATCCATACATTAAATAGACAACCTGTAGAATTTACTTCTACATTTGACACTTTAATCAAAGATAGATTAGAAGATGCTATTCAAAATAAAAAAATTGAAATAGCTAAAAATTTATTTAACACACCATCAGAAGAAGATACAGAAATTGAATCTGAAAATGATGGAGTAGACTTAGAGGATAACACAAATGGCTAAGAGCTTAAGGGATATTATTGTACCACGTGCGGGTAGAAATGTGCCTAAAGGAGAAGCAGATTTTCTTGACTTACATAAGGTAGATGAAAAAGATTATCCTGTAAAGCAAAAAAAGATTGGTCAACCACATAGAACAAATGATGTAAAACATCATGTAGATGATCGTCACGGTCACACTAAACCCGGTCAATCTGAATTAAAATATAAAGAAGCTAATGAAGATGTAGAAGAACCAGCATCTTCGTCTGATAGTATGTATGAAGAACAATGTAATAAATCACCAAAAGGTAAAAATTGTCCAATTCATGGTCTTAATGAATGTTCTTCTATTAAAGAAGGATTTAGTACAACTGGTACTTCTCTAAAGCAAAGAGCTACAAGAGTAAAAACTGTTCATATTCCACATCCTCAAAAAAAAGATGGGAATACTAACATGACCAGAGTAGAAGATATCGATCATGAAGGTGAAATGGCTAGAGCACAGCTTAAGCATATTGCCAATAAAGCAATCAACCTTCATTTACATTTAAAAGATGATCAGCAATTGAAGGCTTGGGTTCAAGCAAAAATCACTAATGCTAAACAATTACTAGATGATGTATGTGATCATATCCATCATGAAAATGATAAGGAAGTTGAACGTCATCAGGAAAATGAAACTACAGGACCAGATTCTGCAATGCAATTTCCTCATATGAATACTGATAACAATTATGGAGCAATCTAATGATACTTAAATTATCAGGTCCAGAAATTTCAATTAGTTCAACTGCAAATGATGTAAATAAAGCAGTTCTTGTTCGTATTATTAATACTGGTGCTACTGCGGTTGCCAATCTTGCGTATTCAAACGGAACTGTATATGCAAATTTAACAATTTCAAATACAGAATCTGTTATTGTTGAAAAATCATCAACAGATTTAATCAAAGGAACTGATATGTTAGCAGTTCCTGTAGCTTATAGGTACTAAAATGAAACTTATATTCGAACAAAACGAACAAGTAGAATACATTACAGAGATGAGTGAAAACGGTAGTAAAAAACATTATATCGTTGGACCATTCATTCAGACAGAACAGTTAAATCGTAATAAAAGACTTTACGAAAAGAAAATGATGGAACCTGTTGTTGATAAATATGTTAATGAAAATGTTAAAAATAACAGAGCTTTTGGTGAATTAAACCACCCATCCGGTCCTACAATTAATCTTGATAGAGTTTGTATTCTTATTAAAGAATTAAAGTGGAATGGTAACGATGTAATTGGTAAGGCATTAGTTACTGAAACTCCTATGGGTAATATTGTTAAAGGTCTTCTTGAATCAGGCGCACAGCTTGGCGTTTCTACTAGAGGTCTAGGTGAACTAAGAAGAAGAGATGATGGTGTAACAGTTGTTGCTCCCGGTTATCATCTTGCAACTGCTGCTGATGTTGTAGCTGATCCATCTGCACATAATGCTTTTGTTACAGGTATTATGGAAAACGTGGATTGGATTTATGATGAAAAACATGGCATTTGGATTCAAGAAAAAGTGGAACAATATAAAAAGGATTTGAAGAAAATGTCAAAACTTGAAGTTGAAAGTAAACAATTTTCAATTTTTGAAGATTTCATCAGTTCACTTATGGTGAATAAGTAATTATATTAAAATTTGTAAACGTATAAATAATTTAAACAATTTAAGGAGATTCTAAATGTCAACTATTACTTACGAAGATTATGTGGAAGCTGCTAAAAATGGTGGTTTTGAAATTGAACTTTCAGAAGAAGATTTTTCTGCATTGAGCGAAGAACAGCTTGACGAAATTTCTAGCACTCTAGCACGTAAAGTTATATCAAAAACTAGAGATGAAAAAGAAACAACAGGTAGAAATAAAAAAGATAGAACTAAAGCCGTTGAATTAGCTGGAAAGAAAGTATATGGAATTGGTGGAAAAGCAAAGGTTTCTGCAACAGAAGAAGTAGAAAACATGGAAGATACTTTAGAAGAAGGTTCAATGGCTTTAGGTACACTAAAGGCTGGATCAAAACCCGATACATCAAACACAAAGTCTCGTGCAGAAGTAATGGCTTCTGCTGTTGGTATTCTTTCACAGATGCCAAAGCGTGATCTTCTTAAGTGGTTTGATCAAACCATGTCACAGTTCGGTCCTAACAAGACTTATGGCGTTGGTGATAATTCCGAATCAAACAAGGCAACTATCAAGATCATCGGATCTGCTGCTGGTTCTGTCAAGGAAGATGTTGCTGTTATGTTTGACGGTGAAGAACTATCAGAAGAATTTAAGGAAAAGGCTTCAACTCTATTCGAAGCAGCACTTGCAACTAGATTGACTGTTGAAACTGCTCGTCTTGAAGAAGAATATGAAGAAAGACTTAATGAAGAAATTGAAACAGTTACAACTGATCTTACAGAAAAGCTAGACACATATCTTGATTATGTTGTTGAAAATTGGATGAAGGAAAATGTAGTAGCTATTGAAACTACACTCCGTAATGAACTTATGGATGACTTCATGGAAAGTCTTAAGAAGACATTTACAGAACATTACATTGATGTTCCACAAGAAAAGATGGATGTTCTTGAAGCTCTAACTGAAAAGGTTGCAGAACTTGAAGAACAGCTTAACGAAACAATCAGCGAAAATGTTGAATTGAGAAAGATTTCTCAGACTGTTGAAATGAACAGCGTATTTGACGATGTAGCTGAAGGTCTTGCTCTTACTCAGGTGGAACGTTTCCGTTCACTTGCAGAAGGCATTGAATTTGATGGTGATTTAACTGCTTACGAAAGAAAATTGAACATCATCAAAGAAGCATATTTCACCGAAAAACCATCAACTCAGAAGAATTCTGTAATTACAGAAGAATTTATTGATGAAGATGGTCAGGTAGAAGAAATTGCTACTACACCAGAAATGAAGAGATGGGCGCAAGCAATCTCTCGTACTGTTAAAAAGTAATGAATGACTCTTTAAAATCTAGTAATATATAAATAATTTAATAATAACCCTCTAAAGGAGAAATAAATGTTAGCTGAAGAACTATCTAATAAGTGGAAGCCAATTTTGGAGCACCCTGATCTAGCTCCAATTAAGGATACACATCGCCGTAATGTAACTGCTGCTCTTCTAGAAAACACAGTAGCAACACTACGCACATCTGCTGCTCATAATCAGTATATGCTTTCAGAAGCTGCACCAACTAACTCTATGGGCGCTTCATCTTCTGACGCATCAACTGGTGCAATCGATACTTTTGATCCAGTTCTTATCTCACTCGTTCGTCGTGCAATGCCTAATCTTATGGCATATGACATTTGCGGCGTTCAGCAAATGACTGGTCCTACTGGTCTTATCTTTGCAATGCGTGCTCGCTATGCAAATCAGGCTGGTAACGAAACATTCTACAACGAAGTAAATACTGCATTTGCTACTATTGTTGCTGGTAACTCAACATTTGGTCAGGGTACTTCAGGTG
>ERZ1645192.3126-NODE-3126-length-13625-cov-5.325203_pt1 | contig 13625 bp, 2 predicted proteins | sample MGYA00575354_ERZ1645192 | MGnify/ENA primary metagenome ERZ1645192 (study PRJEB40844, sample SAMN11349763) | freshwater sediment metagenome | isolation source: river sediment | host: Sediment | place: India: Faizupur Khadar , New Delhi | collected 2017-02-21 ... | reverse complement strand
TCGGTCTGCGCTGCCAGTGGGCCGGTGGATTCCCGCACCAGCAGGAGCGTGGGCAGCAGCACGGAACTTGCCTCGGCATGAGGACCCTTCCGGTGCTCCAGTGCCACGTCAATAGCCTTCTCAGCAACCCGATCGCATTCCAAGCTGAAAGTGGTCAGTTTCGGAGACCAGTATCGGCCTTCCGCAGAATCGCCGAAGCCGATCGCGGAGAACTGAAGAGGTGTTTGCATGCCGACCCTTCGCGCGGCCTCGATTGCGCCGAGAGCCATGCCGTCGTTAATGCAAAACACGGCTGTCAAATCCGGATGACGCTGGTGCAGCATGCGAAAGCCGGACTGTCCGCCACTAAAGCCATAGTCGGTTACTTCCGCGACGTAATTCGGATTGAACTCGAGACCTGCGTCGGCCATTGCGCGGTTATAGCCGGCGAGTTTTCGCAGAGTTGTGCCTGGGCGTGTGACCGAATCGCCGATGAAGCCGATTTTTCTGTGGCCGAGTTCGATGAGATGGCGTGTTGCCGCATGTCCTGCCTGGTCGCGGTCGATGGTGACTGCCGAAAGTGTATGGAAAGTGCCGGGAAGTAGGGCGATCACAGGAACCCCGTCCGATGCCAGGTTCATAAGCGCGCTGTGTTCCAGCGCGGGAGAATCCCACAGGATAAGGACACCGCCGAGGTTGTGCAGGTTTTGCTTCGTGACAAATTCTTCAGCCGATTTGTCGTCATCTGCCACGTGAACCGTGAGAAGGAGGTTTTTTCGTGCGGCGGCTCTGCTGATAGCCATGGCGGTGGCCGAGTGCGACGTGGCAAGATTCCAGGAAACAATCATCAGCAGGATCTGGTTGGAATAACCGCGCTGCAGATCCCTGCCCAGAGAATTTGCCTTGTAGCCGAGGCTTTTCGCCGCGGCCCGGACTTTTTCCCGGGTGCTTTCGCTGATTCGCCGGGCGGCAGGATTGCCGGAGAGAACGAGCGAGACAGTGCAGACACTGACATTAGATAGGCGAGCGACCTCCCTGATGGTAGGGCGTTGAGCCAGTTGTGTCTTCATACAAGTTGAAGTTTAAGGCGTCTTGAGAATGTAAAACCGCAGTGGAAGCAGGGGATCCAAGGAATTCGTGATGCTAAAACAACCCAGGGGGTCAAAAATCCCCGTCGTGAGGACATCCCAGGCCGTGTAAGGCAAGGCGACGTTTGTTGTTGACAGCAAAGAGTAGGCCGCGCCGGGTTCGCCGCCGCATCCGTTGAGTGTCAAAGCTCCGTTTATGATCGAAGGCGGGTCAAATGCGGGCACCGGGGCGACCACGCTCAGGGTGCCATTCACGTTCAGCCGGCTCAGGTCCCAGATGAGTCCGGGGCCGGGTTGTTGCGGTTGGACATTCTCGAACTGACCTCCATAGGAAACAGCGTCGAAGAGCTTGAAGGTATCGCCATTTGCAAAGGATCCGCCCAGATTGCTGATCGTCAGGTTGCCTCCATAGGTAATGGTTGAAACGCCGCGCACCTGGTCGTTTGAGTGTGATGTTGGATTCACCTCCATCAGTGTTACGCCGGCAAGTACAAGAGAATTGCTGATTGTCAGGGTTCCCATCGAAGCACCTGGCGCGAGTGTCGCTCCAGTCAAAACCTCGACTGGCGCTCGCACCGTTCCGGTGCCACCGAGGATTCCTGAAACAACCTGGAGCCGCGCCCCCTCGATTTTTCCGTTGATGAGCAGCGTTCCGGCGAAATTCGTCGTTGCGCCGGAATAGGTGTTTTGCGCTGTGAGCACCAGGGCGCCGAGGCCCGACTTTCTGAGTGCGCCCGTTCCACTGATCGGCCTGTCGATCGTCAGCGTTGTGGCGGGGTTCACATTGAAAGTGCCTCCGTTTGCTCCCAGGCTAACGCCGCGATTTGAATCATTTAAAGCGAAAGACGCCGTCGTTTGCAGGACGCCGCCGTTCAGCGTTAAATGTGTCGGCATGAACGTTGCCGGATTCCGTCCGAGGCGTGTCTGGTCATCCACCCGAAGGGTCCCGAGATTGATGACCCAACCTGCGTTTGTGTTGATGCCGGCCAGGGCGAGAGTTCCGGGACCATCTTTGATGAGCCGGCTGTTGTTGCCAATCGAGCTGTAGATGGTTGTGAGGGAATTTGAGACAAGAAGCGTCTTGTCGGCTGTGTCGGTGGTCACTGTCGGGCCGGCAAAAACCAGGTCCCCTGTCCCGACCGTGCCGAACTGGACGGAGCCGCCTGAGCCGAAAACCATTGCGTTTGGAATGGTGCGGGTAAATGCGTTGGCGGAGCGGATGCCGGCAACGGAATTTCCATTATTATTTCCATTGAACAGCAGCCGGCCGGTTCCGAGCGATGCGTCGGTGCCCACAGCGAGCAGGTTTCCGTTTCCGTAAACGATCGTGTCGCCGGAATAGAAGTTGGTGTTTGGAAGGAACAGAGTGCTTCCGACGTGCGGATTGAGAAGGTTCACCGCTCCGTGGTGGAGCGCGCCCGTGCCGGCGATGAGGTTCGGGACTGTGACGGCATTGTTGCGAGAGAACACGAGCGTGGCGCTGTTTGTGATGGAGCCTGTTCCGGGCAGGCCGGAGCTGCCGCCATTGCCGAACTGGAGGGTGCCCGAGAGAACGCGCGTGGTTCCGGAGTAGGTGTTGTTCGCGGTGAGAATCAGGGCGCCGGTGCTGCCCGCATGCAGTGAGCCGGAACCTGACAGGACACCGCTCATGGTAAGTTTGCTGCCCGAAGCGACATCGAATCGGTTTGATCCTGACATTGTGGTTGGGCCCGCGAACGTATTGGCGCCGCTTCCATTGTAAATGCGTCCGGAGGTCAGTGTTAGCGGCTTAATGAGAATATTGGCTTCATTCGAATAAAATCCGAGAGTGGCTGTAGAACCGACTGTTATCGCGGCCGATGCGTTGCCCATCGTGGTATTGCCACGGAAACCCAGGAGGCCCTCCTTGACGGAAACGGTCCCGAGGCCGGTCTGGCCAACATCCGCGAACCAGATCTCATTCTTGCCAACCTTTGTCAGCGCGTAGTTGTTACCCGTGAGGTTGCCTGTGGGGTTGGCTCGGATATCCCAACGGTTGAGGCCGCCCAGGGTTGTGTTGCCGGACAGAATAACGAACCGCAGAGCGTTGAGTTGCGAGGAACCGCTGTTCACGATGGCTCCGGCGTTGCCCAACCCGTCGCCTTGCACTGTGATCGTCTCGGCTCCGAGATTTGAACCCATCAGATCGAGTCTTGCATTTGCGGCGATCGTGGTTCCTGCCCCGGCATTGCCCAGCGCCGAACCGTTGTAGGTTTGCAATGTGCCAGCGGAAACAATGGTCTCGCCCGTGTAGGGATTTGCCGTCGTGAGCGAGAGGGCTGCAGAACCGAGCTTTGTGAGGCTGCCTGTTCCGCTGATGGCGCCCATCAAAACCAGGGGCGATGCGGTGGAAATGTAATTGCTGCCATTGAGGCCGATTGTGCCGGAGAAGGAATTATTGCCTGAGCGGTTATCGATTCCGCCGGAGTTCAGGATCATGGCTTTGCTGAGCACATTTTGATCGGTGTTGTGGAGGCCGATGCATGCATTGGAACTTACCGTGATTGTTCGGGCGGGGTCGCCGAGGGTTGTGCTCCCTTCGAAGCCGAGGAGGCCTTGAACGATACTGATATCTCCGAGCCCGGTTGATCCTGCTTCTGCCAGCCAGATTTCGTTAGGGCCGGTCTTTGTAAGGGAATAGTTATTTCCAGCCAGGGTTGAGGCGGGGCTGGCTCTGAGGTCCCAACGTCCCAAGCCGCCGATGGCTGCCGGACCGCTCAATGCAAGCGATGGAAGAGCGGTGGTTTGTGGTGAACTGCTGCTGTTTATCAGGGCGCCGCTGCCATCCGGGCCGCTTCCCTGGATGACCAGCGATTTTGGAGCCAGGGCCAGCGCGTTCATGTCCAGAGCGCCCGTTCCATTCACCGTGATATCCGAAAGCGTTCCAAGCGCGGATGGATTCCCGATCTTCAGCGTGCCCGAGTTGATCTCAGTTACGCCTGAGAAGTCGTTTCCGTTGTTGATCGTGAGGATTCCCGTGCCGGTTTTCACCAGTGACGCGGTTCCGGAAATTCTGCCGCTGCCCCCAAGAACGTAATTTCTCGTGGAGTCCACCAGGACTGTGGAGGGTTGAAGACTGCCGACCAGGCTGACCTGAAGGGCAGGGGAGCTTGTGTCGCTAAAAACCACAGAATCGAGCTGGCGAAAGGAGTCCGGCGTGCCTGAGTTGAGCCAGTTCGAAGTTGCCAGGGCGTCCCACTGGCCGGACACGCCGTTTTGGTTCCACACGATGGTGGCGGGAGATCCTGAGACCTGCACGCGAATTTCGCCGGGGACAGAGTCATCGAATGCAAAGGCATAACGGGTGGACTCATTCAGCGCGGAGAGATTGGCCATGGTGCCGACGATCGCTCCATCGCAGGTCAGGATTTTGTAATTGCCGGGGATTGCAGGGAGGCGATCGGGGAAATTGAAGTCCACAAGAACCGTGCCTGACAGATCGAGATTTCCCTTTATGACGATCAGATCGTTGCTGCCGCTGCCTGGCACTGTGTTCGTGCCAAGGTCGAGTTCAAGTATTGCACCGGTGGTTAGCGCCAGGTTATTGCTGAATATCAATGTTCCCGCACTGCCTGCGGGGCCGGGGGCAATTCTGCCTCCGCTGGAGACCAGCACATCTCCGGCGACGGCGCCGTTTCCGCGCAACGCCCGGCCAGCGCCCACGTGAAAGCCCGCTGCAATGGCGGACACATCGAGCAGTGCAGGAGATTTCACCTCGATTTCCGGGCTGTTGGCAATGGATGCAGTCGCACCCAGGGCCAATGTGCCGGAACTGACGACCGTCCTTCCTGTATAGGGGTTGATTCCATCCAACTGGACCAGCCCGGAGCCCTCTTTGCGCAACATTCCAGCGCCGTTGATGGCGCCGATGAAAACCAGGGCGTTCGGAGATGCGTTGGTAACCACCGTGTCACTGTCCAGAAAGACGGAGGATTCGATGAAATCCCGGCTGCCTGCCAGTTTGGCAATCCACGCGGGTCCCGATGCCGAGTTGAAGCGGAGAGAGCCGCCGACACCGTCTTGGAGCGTGAAGGAATGCAGTGAGTCCGCGTCCCCAATGACAAGCGCTCCCAGGGACACGCTGCGGTTGAGTCGGATTGTCTGGTTTCCGGCAATGTTGTTGTTGATTCGGGCCAGGGCGTCGCGGCCTAAAGGAATCACCGCTGAGCTCCAGTTGACCGAATCGAGGTATGAATAAGTGCTGCCCGGGGCGGATGCGATCCACCCGGACCCGGAAGGCACCGAGCCGGAGACCTCGTACTCACCAAGACTGGCGTAGTCGGAGTAGCCGGTGGTCAAGGGGTCGCCCGAACCGACGCCATCCACCGAGAGGTAATAGGCGCCAAGCGACAGCACTGTCGAGATGGTAGCCGGCTGGACGCCGGCGGTAGTGTCGGCAGGATTGGCGGAGGCGACCAGCCCTCCGCTACTGTTGTAGAGAGAGAGGAGCACGTGCAGGTTGGGCCCGGCCGGCACAGGGGTCACAGTAAAAGTCGCCGGGCCGCCGCCGGTTTCAAACGAGAAGAAATCCACATCGGTACTGCGCTCGATATTGCCAAAAAGGCTGAACGAGACACCTTGCATGGGTGTGGCCGAACTGATCGAGTTTCCGTGATCATCGGGGCGGTAAGCCGGCCCGTATTGTTGAATCTTTACGAGGTCGTCCTCCAGGTTATTGGCGGATTGATACTCTCCCTTGCTCCACTGGGTGACGGGCTCATAGTAGCCAACTCCCATGATGGGTGCCCAGTTGCCATGGCCGCGATAGTATTCGCCATCGCCTCCGGGCTCTCCGTCGTGGCTCAAGCCGACGGTATGGCCCGCCTCATGGCTGGCCGCCTCAGCGATATTCTTCTCGCTGTTGCTCAGGCTTTTCGGGAATACCCAGCAGGGGGTGTCCGAGCTCCAGCTAAACGAACCGACATAGGCAACCCCTCCGGCGGAATTTCCATACCAATCCGAGCTGCTGCCGCCAATCACCACACGAATGCCATAATTCGTGTCCGATGAGTTGCTTTTGCGAAGTGCGTCTGTGCCGGGGTCCTCGGTGGTGACGTCAACATCGAACATTGCATAGTCCTCCGCAACGCGCTTCCAGATGTTGATGATGCGTGTGCGCTCGGCTGAGCTGAAGGAATAAGGAACCCCGTCCGTGTCGAACGGCACTCCAATGGCATCGCTGCCCCAGGACGTGCCGGAGGCGTCAAAACCGTCAAAATCCAGAAAGATCTTTTTTCCCGATCCGGGGAGACTATGGAGGCGGAAGGCATCGGCCTCATCAATGGACTGAAACTGCAGTTCGGCGGAGGGTTCCGGTTCGGTTTCGGGAACCGGCCCCCAGTTGCACACGTACAGCAGCCTGCCTCGAGGATCGACCATGAGGTCTTTATCGCGTCGAAGCTGTGCCTTGAGCTGCGCTTCTGTCATTCGGTAAAAGGCGGCCACCTGGGGCAACTGTCTTCCGAGTCCCGCGATGGCCCTTTCGCCGTTCAGGATTGAGGGCAACTCCAAGACCGGGAATCCGGCTGGCACGTCGTGTGGCGACGAGGAGGCGCCGATGCCCGGCACGCTGGAAACGGCCAGAAGGAGGGCAACGCACGACAGTTTGGAGAACGCGACTAGCTTCATTTGTAATAGTATCATCCAGATCCCGAAAGCTGCCGCATGTTATTCCGGGACTCCTGATTCATCATTTCTTCAGCTCAGCAGCCAGCGTGAGAGTTCCTCCTTGAAGCCTGAAGGCGGAATGCACTCCGGAGAGGCATCCGCCCTCACACAGATTCACATTTAGGTCTCCTGCCGGTCAAGGTTCGGACTTCAGACGATAGAACACCCTGGGTATGGAAGGATTAATCGTTATGTTCAGATTTGTTTCTGTTTGCGATCCTTCGACATTGAACCAGGCTGCGCTGTTGGCGATGTCCACTGAGTTGGATTGCATGTACCAACCCCGGTGAGTTTCCGGCCAGGACAACTGCAGCGTGGTGTCATCAATCAGGACGGCGGTGATATTCGTGGAGTAATTCACGCCACCTTCGGCAATGCGGAGTGTGCCGTCCGTGGTTAGTGTGCTTGGATCCCAGGCCAGGCCGGCGCCCGGGGAAGGCACAATGCTTGTGAACGCGCCGCTGTATGTGGAAGCATTAAAGAGCTTGAAGGAGTCAGCCGTTGTGAGCCCTGCCGGCACATTCTTGATCGTCAGCTTGCCCCCGTAGTTCACCGAGGTAAGACCTGTGATCAGATCGCTGGACGCCGGAGCCTTGTTGATGTCCACTTCGACATTGCCTGCAAGAGTGAGGGATTCATTGATCGTGAGCGTTCCGGGAGAGCCTCCGGGAGACACCGTGCCCAGTGCTCCGATTGTGACCGGGCCGGTGATGGCGCCGATACCGCCCAATACGCCGCCATTCACGGTTACGGAATTCGTTCCAATGCTGCCATCCACGAGGAGCGTGCCCTCCTGGACGACGGTTGGTTTGCCGTACGTGTTGGCGCCGCTGAACACAAGTGTGCCAGGCCCTTCTTTCGTGTTGGCGTTACTATTCGTTCCGCCGGCGATGACGCCCGAGAACGTTGTAAATGCATTGTTCACTCGAAATGTCTTCGCGCCCGATCCTGTGTTCATCGGTCCCGTAAAGACCAGGTTTCCTGATCCAGGTGTGCCAAAATTAACGGGACCGGAGGCGAAGTCGTTCGAATTCACAATCGTGCGGGTGGATGTGTCCGCAGAGGCAATGGTGATGTCACCCAGGTGATAACGTATGGGACCCGTTCCGATCGACGAATCCTGGCCGAGCAACAATGTGCCGGCGGACAAACGCATTTCTCCGAGGAAGCTGTTGGCGGCGCTCAATAAGAGAACGTTTGTGGAGAGCTTTGTGACGCCACCCGAGCCCATGATGGTATTGTTGATTGCCAGATTGTCGGAGCGGTTGATCACCAGGGTGCCGTTATTCACGATGGGAGCGGTGCCCTGGCCGAGCGTGCCGTTCGTGCTGCCGGTGCCGATTTGCAGCACGCCTGCTTCGATGATTGTATCTCCGTAGGTGTTGTTGGTGGCGAGCACCATTGTGCCGGCTCCCGTCTTGGCGAAGTTAAAGCTGCCGCCGTTGATCGGGCCCTCCAGAGTCAGCGGGCCGAGGTCCACACCAATGGAAGCAGCGCTCTGCAAGGTGATGGGAGCGCTCCAGTTGATAATTCCGTAGGTCCGCAGCGCGCCGGTGGCTTCGGAACTCCAGCCATCTCCATTGAGCAACAAAGGCGCATTGAAGGTGGAGTTGTTTGGGACGCGGATATTCAGGGCGCCGTCAGCCAGCACTCGGACGCTGGAAGGATTGCCCAGCGAGGTGGCTGTGCTTGGTGGGGTAATTGCCACCGTGTCCAGGGTTAACCGGGCGCCGGGATTGACGAGCATTGTGCCTGTGAAGCTGCTGTCGCCGTTTAGATAGACGTGTTCCTGTCCCTCGTGAACCAGCGCGCCATTGCCGCTCAGGGCGCCGGGCAGAGAAATCGGGTAAAAGTTCTGGAACTTCAGCGTTCCATTATTGGTAACAGCACCCGAGCCGATGGAACCGCTGCCGTCATTGTTCCCGACGATGACAGTGCCGGCATTGATGCTCAGGGGGCCGGTGTTATCATTCACACCATAATTGCCGAGGATGAGCGTGCCTGTGCCGTTTTTAACGATGGGCGCGCTGCCGGTCAGATTGCCCGATCCGAGGAAGCTGACCGTACCTGCGGTGTTAACGGTGATCGAAGAAGGTGACAGGGCCGTCTGGAGGTCCACGCTCGTGGCGGTATTGAAGGTCACATGGTCGTACTGCAAATAAGCATCGGGTGTGGCTCCCCGCAACCAGTTGACAGATGTGCCGACATCCCACCATGTGGGGTTCGTGGGGTCTGCCCCGCTCCAAACCAGGCTTGCGGGTGCGCCGGCCACTTCCAGGGAGATTTCTCCAGCGACATTGTCCTTGAGAGTGGCAATTTGCCTGGAGCCCTCTCCAAATCCAGTGAGAACCAGGTTGCCCACGCCGCCGGAGAGGGTGCCGGTATATTTAATGAGTTTGTAGGAGCCATTCGCCAGGGCGCCCGACAAAGCGTTCAAATGGATTGTCGTTAAACCGTTCAAGGTCAGGCTGCCATTGACCTGGACGAGGTCATTGACTCCGCCGCCGACGGTTGTCACGTTCGAAAGATCCAAGACGCTTGTGGCGCCATCGAGGGTTAGATTGCCATTGACCGTCATTGTGGCAGGGACACCGGCGCCACCCGGGGTGTTGGTTGATCCGCCGGAGGCTGTGATGTTCCCGATCACGAGGCCGCTGGCCTGAAGGGTTTGACCCGACCAAAGATTCCAGCCAAAAGGCAGTGCGGCGACGTCGAAGACTGTGTTTGCATGGGACTCAACACTGCCGCTCGAGATTCCAGCAGCGCCCATCACGAGTGTTCCCCCGGAAATCAGGGTCGGGCCGAAGTAGTCGTTCGCTCCGCTCAACACCAAAGTGCCACCACCCGCCTTATGCAGGCGCGCCAGAAAATCACCGTGAATTGCGCCGCTGATTTCCGCGTCCACTGCAGGCGGACCATCGTAAACCTCGATCATGCGGGTCGTGGCTGTGCTCGGACTGCCGAGCGAGAAGGGGCCCGTCCACGTCATTTTATGAGTGGAATTGGGAGATCCGAACATGAGGTTGGCTATGTTGAAGAAGTTCAAGCCCCAGATCATGTCATCTAATGCATTCGTGCATGTCACGGACCGATCTGCGCCGATCGCCACAAAGCGCGGACTTGGGGATCCGCCTGTGCCTGCAAAATTAATTCCACCGGCGGATCTGAAATTCGTTCCTGCCACGCTGAAGGCCGCCAGTTCAACGGTATTTGTGTAAGCAGTTTCGAAGCGCAGCCAACTATTGGGGCTTAGCGATCCAGGACTGTCCAGTCGAAGAGTGGCGCCGTTTCGCACCAGAGTCTGTTCACTGTAAGTATTGTTGCCCGAAAGCCGGAACGTGCCACATTGGTTATTCGTGGGCTGAAAGACAAAGGCAATCTTCCTGCCGTCAGGGCCGTCCTGAATAGTTCCTGCGAAATCTCCTGAGTTGACCCTTAGGTTTACAGTGCCTGCAGCTGCCAGGGAATCAGCGGTGATCAAGCCATTACCGGTCAGATGGTTGATCCATCTTGTGCTGAGGCTGCCCGCGAAATCCACAGTGCCATTCACGATGGCGTCGTTGCCGGCGGCACTGAAGATGTTTCCGCCCACCACGAGCTTCGAGCCGGAGTCAATTTGGTAGGTGCCGGTCAGGGGATGGCCGGTCTTTGTCATGACGAACGTGCCGCCACCTGTGATGGTCAGACCAGTTGTTCCGCCAAATAGTGCGCCAGAATCTGTGACGGTGATGCCGCTTCCGAGAGAAATTGTGGGGGCGGTTAACGTGAGTGTGCCGGTGCCTGTCAGGGCGTAGCCAGTGGTGTTAAACGTTAGCCCATCGACCCCAGGTATGGTGCCGACGACGCTGACATTTCCGGCGGCGCCGCCGAAGACGGCGGTGTTGCCGGTGGACCAGAGGCCGCCGCTCCAATTCGGAGTTGAGGTATCCCAATTGCCGGGGCCACCAATCCAGTTGAGAGTGCCGCTGTATGCGGATGAGATGAGGCTCGCGCCTGTGAGGAGAGCGAGGCAGAGGTTGACATGAGATTTCATAGGGATGAGATGAGGAGTGCTTTGGGATGCTAAAACGTTTAACCTTCGCATAAACCGGTACCATCCTAATTTATCCAAAACGCCCCAACCCAGGCAATCCCTTTTATTTGGAAGTTTTGGCCTTTACACTGGATTTTTTGGCCAGAGCCACTTTGCGGCTTCGCGCCAGAATCAGGATTGGTCAATCCGCAGTCGGATAAAGCGTGATCCCGCCTGAATCACCGGCACAATGTCCCGGAACCTGAGCACCTCCATTCCATTTGAGACCGGCACGGGCGTCCCAACCTGAACGGCCGTTTGCCATTCAAGCAAGTCTTCCGAGACTTCGACCTGGTAGCTTATGCCCAACCGGACGGCGGGTCTCTGCACCTCCATCACAAGATAGGACGTTCCGTTCACATCCTGGATGGTGGCCACAGGCACGCCCGGTTTTCCCGGGACGAAGTGCAGGGCATCCGGCACCGAGGGTGACAAACCGAGGGCAAACTCGACCATGTTCTTTTCCCCGTCTGCGTCCGGGTCGGCGATAATCCCAACAACAGCTTCGTTCAAGTTGCCCGGGAAAAAGGTCTGCAGCCAGTCCTCGTACACGCCCGGATTTGGCTGCACCTGGAGGACAATATCCTGGCAAGCCGCGCCAAACATGTTTGTGGCGGCGAGACGGACGATAAAGGGCACTGCGCGGTTGGCTGTTATGGTGGTGGCTGGGGCGTTTGAGTCGCCAAAGTTCAGAGCACCGGCGCCGCTGACTTTGCTCCAGGAGACATCCAGCGGCCCCAGGGTGCCGGAAGTATCGGCCAAGCCGTAAAGCATTGCGGGAATGGAATTGGTGATGGCGGGCGCGGGTCCCGTGCGCACACTGGGCACGGCGTTAACGATTCCGCTAAGCGCCAGAATCTCGACCGGTGAGAGCGCGCGGCGGCAAAACCGCACATCATCGATCGAGCCATTGAACCAGGTGGAGACGCCCGAGGCGGTGTGGCCGATTTCAAACGTGGATGGGAAATCGGGCACGACTGCGCTTGCTTCCGCGGCAGTGACATCCAATTGCCCATTGATCCAGAGTTCCGCGCGTTGTGACGTGGGCAGAGAACCGTCGAATACCAGTGCGACATGGTACCAGACACCCGTTTGCATCGTCGCGGCACTCGGAAACCGATTGTTGCTTTGATCAATATCCACGTAAATGCGGCGATCGCCGGCCTTGAGATAGGTGGTGTAGGAGTTGTTGAGATCGCGATTGTCGCGCTTTGATACAAGGCCGGCGGAGTCTGGCGGAAAAGCGTTTGCCCGGAACCAATAGGCCAGGGTGAAAGCGACCGTGTTGTCGAGGTTTGGAGCATCCGCCACGTTGACGACCCCGGTCACTCCGTCAAAGGCGATTGCGCCGCTCCGCATTCCGCCCGCCGGTTGCCATGATGCGCCTGTCGATAGGGCACCGTGGTTGGCGTTTCCCGAGCTGTCGCCGGCCACGGACCCTGCGGATTCATCTAACTTCAGCCAAAGCACACGGTCCGGATCAGGAAAATCCGTGTCGGCGGTTCCTGCCTGAACCGACAGGTCGGCAGAGGTGCTGAATGTGGAGTTTGTGGCCGTGAGCCGAAGCAAATAGCCACCGGGTCTTGGAAAGCGAACGGCACAGATCGAGCTGAGTGGATTCGAGAAGATGGCATTTGCCGGGCCTGAAGCGGTTGTCCACGCCACCCCCGACGCTCCAGACAAGCCGTCGTCATAGACCTCGGCGTTAAGAATGAGATCATTGCCCCGATTCGTAAGAGTTACTGCATTTGTGAGAGGCGAAAGGGTGTTGATCGAGGGAGGCTGGGGCACGGGCGCCGGGAAGAGGCCCACCACGGCGGTGCGGTAGGTGTGCATGCTGGTGTAGGTGCCGCGGAACCAGAGAACCGTGGGTGGACCGCCTTGGCGGCGTGGCACGTAGGGGCGGAGATTATCAACCGGCGAATTGCTCGTGATCTGCGTCCATGTGAACGTCAGGCCACCGTTAGCAGTGACTCCCCGAAAAAGTTCGTAGCGGTCGTTGGCCCGAAGTTCCGTGTTCGAAATTGAGAGGTTGAACGGTTCGGCGGCGCTGGTGGAGAGGTAAATGACGTTCGGGTCCCGGGGATCAAGGCAGATGCCTCCGGCGTAGTCGTCCTCCGTGTTGTAAAGCGGGCGCCCGGCATGGGCGATGAAGCGCTTCTGCCAGTGGGCGCCGGTCCAGCGAGCGTAATAGTAATAAATCCTGTCATGAGTGAAATTGGCCGCTGTGCCGTCATTCCCTGGTGTCACGTCGTCGCTTTGCACCGTGAACACGCAGACGGGCGCGCCGGTGCTGTCATGCGCGATTTCCCAACACCATGCGCGGCCGGAGGGGATGTGACTGTCCGGATCGTTGCCGGGTTCGGTGCTGTACTGGTAAACCACCGTGCCGAGCTCGCCGGAATCGTGGAGCAGGGGAATATCGTCAAAAGATTTCAGGAAAGAGCCGTCGCTCTTGTAAATGCCGCCCGACTGATAGTAAGCATGATAGAGGGAGTTGGTTATGTGCCTGGGATGACCGTCAGTATAGAGAAAATCGATTCGATTGGTGAAGTTGGACGCGAATTTCACATACACGCTTTTTCTGTAATCCACCTGGGCGGCGCTGGTTCCCTTCTGGATGAGCAGGCGCGACGGCGACCATGTGGCGCCACCGTCCGTCGAAGTCACCACGTTCGGGTTAAAATTAAGGTTGCGAAGGAAGTTGTATATTTTCCCGCCTTCCGCCGCGAGTTGGTGCGGATTCGAGTAAGTCACAGTGACATTGGTTGTCGAGTTGGGCCTGAAGGTTTGCTCCTCCG
>ERZ1645192.3124-NODE-3124-length-13628-cov-7.205924_pt1 | contig 13628 bp, 14 predicted proteins | sample MGYA00575354_ERZ1645192 | MGnify/ENA primary metagenome ERZ1645192 (study PRJEB40844, sample SAMN11349763) | freshwater sediment metagenome | isolation source: river sediment | host: Sediment | place: India: Faizupur Khadar , New Delhi | collected 2017-02-21 ... | reverse complement strand
CTGTCATGAATTCCGGGTATTGTTTCCGGAACAAATATAACGGATAACGCAAATGCCGGGTTGTGATTGCATGACTCGTATCCAATTATAAAAACTTTTATAAATTGCCGGCAGATACAAGCCTGATAACATGAAAAAGTCCCTGGTAATCATCGCATCCGTGATGCTCTTTGTTGCCGCTTCGTGCGGAACCGGTCCTTCCCCTGAAAAATACATGGTAGTCGGATATGTGGCCGGATTCCGGAATTTCGATTTTGGTGCGATAGATGCAGCAAAACTGACACATATCAACTATGCTTTCGCAAATATTACAGGTGGCGAGGTTAAGTTCGGCAGTGAAGGGATTGATGACACGGAGATGAATGTGGATGATATACGTGCGCTTGTGTCACTGAAGGATGTCAACCCTGATCTGAAGGTGCTTGTCTCTGTAGGAGGATGGGGCTGGTCAGGAAACTTCTCGGATGCTGCCCTGACAGACTCATCGCGTAACCGGTTCGCTGCCAGCGCTGCACGGTTCGTTCTGGAACACAGCCTTGACGGTATCGATCTTGACTGGGAATACCCGAATCACCCGGGAGCTGGCAATATCTACAGGCAGGAGGACGTGCATAACTTCACCCTCATGCTCAGGTGTGTGCGTGAGCATCTTGACTCCCTCGCGGCTGAAGAGGGCAGGAAGGAAAAGTATCTCCTGACTATCGCTACCGGCGCCAGCGAGCTCTATGCGGCAAACACGGAACTCGGGGAGTTGCAGCAATACCTTGACTTCATCAATATCATGACATATGATTTTCATCACGGCGCAAGCTACCAGACGGGGCATCACTCAAATCTCTTCTTGTCGTCTTTTGATGCGCCGGATGGTGATGCCACTGACAGGGCTGTGGAGATCCACATCAGGGACGGAGTTCCGGCCTCGAAGCTGAATATAGGCGTACCATTCTACGGCAGGGTCTGGGACGGCGTGGAGCCTGTAAGCAACGGTCTCTACAGGGAGGCGAGGACTACCGGCGCTGGTATGTCATACACAGATGTACTCAAGGCGCTTGCCGATCCGGCTTACACGAGGCACTACGACACATCAGCAGCCTCTCCGTTTCTGTGGAATGAAACGGATTCAGTCTTCATATCATATGATGACCAGGTCTCCCTGGCTGCAAAGATGAATTACGTCAGGGAGAAGGGACTGGGCGGTGTAATGTTCTGGGAATACACCGAAGATGTTGACGGAATGCTTCTTAATGCCATCACGGAAGGTCTGAAGGCAAAGTAATCAGATAAAGAAGAAGGCTACACCCGCCACACTGATGATTGCCCCGGCAATCTCAACCGCTGTGATTTTTTCCTTGTAGATCCATGCCGCCGGGGCGAGGATCAGTACCGGCACTATAGCCATGATTGTTGATGCTATCCCTGCCTGCGTATGTTTTACAGACAGCAGTGAAAAGGATATCCCCAGGAACGGGCCGAAGAATGCTCCCAGCATCAGTGCTTTCATTGCAGGAGGATTCCTGATGGCCGCCGCTACATTTCCCCATCTTCGCATTCCAGTGATTACAATTGAAAAACCGATCACACCTGCAATGATTCTTATCTGGGTTGAGGCAAAGGGATCATAACCTTCCATTCCGTATTTGCTGAGCACTATACCAAGTCCCTGTCCCAGTGCACCGATGAATGCAAACAGAAGTCCCGCCGGAGCAATCTTGAATGACAGCCTTTCACCTCTGACAGGCTTATTGAAGATGGCAAGGCTTATTCCGAAAATGACTATGATCATGCCGGCTATCTGCATGATATTCAGTGATTCACCCAGGATGAAGTAACCAAAGATGGCTGCCAGCGGTGGCGCAAGTGTCATTATGAGCATCGAAAACCGCGAGCCGATAAGCGGGTATGACCTGAACAGGTAGTAATCTCCCAGCACCAGTCCAACAATTCCCGACAGCGCCAGCCAGAGCCAGTTGTGCATACTGGCATCAACGGGAAGGAAATGGCCGCGTGAGATGATGGTAAAGAATCCTATGAAGAAGAATGCAAGGCTCAGCCTTATTATGTTTACCGTGAGTGAGCCAACCTTCCTGCTGGCCGATTCAAATGCGAGTGCGGTAATGGTCCAGAAGAGCGCCACTGCCAGAGCGGCAAATTCACCTGTGTGTGAAGTAATGTAGTTCATGGCCGGAAATATAAGCGCACAAAAATAGACATTCGCTGATACCCTGATCTTATTCCGGCATGTTTAGCCGAAATTTTTTCTTCAGCCCGTTTCAATTATTCATTTATGGCTATTTTTGAACAAACCTAAATCAACTAAACATGGATGCAAAGACCAAGGCCATAGTATCCCACCTGTTTGTCATCGGGTGGATTATTGCCCTGATTCTCAATTCTAACAAAAAGGAGGAACTTGCCAGCTACTACATCAGGCAGAATCTCGGTTTTATTATAGTATGGCTGGGACTGACCATTCTGCGGGTATTACCTGTTGTTGGTCCGGTTGTCTGGGCCGTGGGAGGCATTCTTCTGTTTGTCGGCTGGCTGATGTCACTCATCTGGTCAATACAGGGCGAGATGCGGCCAGTTCCATGGCTTGGGGACAAGTTCCAGGCATGGTTCAGGGGGTTCTGACATCATTACCACCAGTGCTGTCACCCGGAGACATAAACGAATGAACAGGTAAGACAGATTGTAATATTAACACCTCCGGCAGCGTTATGAATTATTGTGACCGCATGATTTTTCGGGCTTTCAACCATGCGAAAGTCTGTTATCTTTGTGCGGCCTTTGACTGAGCGACTTGTCGGAAACCGAAGAAATACTGAAGGGATATGATCCTGTTGGCCTTGACGGCATGGCCGGTGTCAGGTATATGAACCGTATTGACACAAAATACCTCTTGTCAGCCGGCAAGCTGCCCGATCTGCTCAGGAAGGTGCAGCCGCACTACAGAACCCTTGAGATAGCAGGTCAGAGGGTGTTCTCCTACAAGACAGTTTATTTCGATACGCCTGACCTGCTGTTCTATATACAGCATGTGACCGGTAAACTTAACCGTACAAAGGTCAGGATCAGGACCTATGAGTCGAACGGACTCACGTTTCTGGAGGTGAAACAGAAGTCGAACAAGGGCCGCACAAGCAAATCGCGTCTCGAGAAAGAACCGGGTGACATGAACCATATCGAGCAGTCGAGGGAATTTCTTGACGAACTTATAACTCCGGCAGCCGCCAATCTCAGGCCTGTTATCAATACAGCCTTTACGCGAATAACTCTTGTCAGCCTTGAAAGAGCCGAGAGGATAACAATCGACTACAACATAGGATGGAACAACCTGAAAGGTGACAGTGTCAGGATGCCCTTCCTGGCTATAGCCGAGATCAAGAGTGACAAATCTACCTCCATGTCGCCCTTCTTTGAACAACTTAAGTCGATGGGAATACGCAGCACCGGGTTCAGCAAGTATGCTACCGGTATGGCAATTGTAAACAGGGCTCCCAGGCAGAACAATCTTAAACCGAAATTTTTACTCATAAACAGGATAAGGGATGAATATTACAGGAATGGCGCTCCAGGCCGGCAGCGCGGAAATTGCTGAACAGGGAATGTTCAGCTTCGGGGGAATGCCTGAACTGCTGCTGCGCTTCGGCATAAATATCGTGGTCATGCTCATCATTGTGCGCTGGCTCTATTATACCACCACCAGGAGGAAAGACTACCTGTTCACATATATCCTCATCTCCAGCGTGGTTTTCCTCCTCTGTTACCTCCTCGAGAGCGTAAGCCTTCAGATAGGCTTTGCACTCGGCCTCTTCGCTATTTTTGGCATTATTAGGTACCGGACCAACCCCATGCCAATCAAGGAGATGACTTACCTTTTCCTTGTCATCGGCGTATCAGTGATAAATGCCCTGACTGCCGGCACAGGCATGATCGAGATCATCTTCGCCAACCTTGCGGTAATACTGATCACAATGGGACTCGAAAAGATGTGGCTCCTCAGGCATATCTCATCCAAAGCCATTGTATATGAAAAAATCAACCTCATTGTGCCCGAGAAATACGATGAGATGATTGCCGACCTTCAGGCTCGTACCGGAATAAAGGAGATAAAGAAGGTTGAGATCGGGGCCATCAATTTCCTGAAGGATACCTGCAGGATGATAATATATTATGAGGATAAGGCTCGGTCTGTCAACCTTGCCGACCAGAACGGATTCATAAAACCAGACGACAATGACGATGATTAGAAAGGGAACGGTTGTATTGATTGCACTTCTGCTCTCGGGTCTTGCTGCGGGACAAACCCCTGACTATGGGATCTGGTATGAAGCAAAGGCCGATAAGAAGATATGGAAAGGACTCCGGGCCGACTTCGAGGCAAGCATCAGGACCAACGAGAATGCACGCAATATTGAGAAGTTCTACTTTGAACCGGGTTTGCGCTATAAGTTCAATGACTACCTCAATGCAGGGGTATATTACAGACTCATTGAACAGAAGGAGAAGGACGGTAAGTTCCATGCACGCCACCGCTGGTTCGTTCAGTTGAAGGCTACCGCGCCATCAGTTGCAAGGTTTACCTTTGCTGCCAGGTACCGTATTCAGCAGCAGTTCAAAACCTATATCGAAGATCCCGGGGATGAAGATGCGCAGTGGTACCAGAGGGTAAGGTTAGAACTCGATTATGATATTAAGGGAATTCCCCTCAGACCTTTTGTAAAGGCCGAGATGCATATGCAGCTCTTCGATCCGAACGAATACACGGTTGACAAGTGGAGGACGATGTTCGGGATTGAGTATACCCTGAACAAGAAGCATACATTCGGTCTGGAATATATCTACAACGACAGCAGGGTGACCAAGCCGCCTTACGAGAACCTGTTGGGTGTAACATATTCAGTCAGTCTGTAGTATTACTCATGTGACATCGTGATTCAGGCCGGTTCCGGAACGGGAACCGGCTTTTTTCTTATATTTGCCGGGAATTTCAGCCGTTGGCTGTTCTTTTTTTTATACATAATTCTGATATGAGTAAGTGGACTTCTGACCTGATAGGAGAGCTTAAAGGAAAGAGAATATTAATAACCGGTGGAAACCACGGGATCGGCTTTGAAGCAGCTGCTGCCCTGGCGTCAAAAGGTGCAGACCTGGTTATTGCCGTGAGAAACAAAGATAAGGGAGACCGGGCTGCAGCAAAGATCAGGGAGAAGCATCCGGTTGCTTCCGTGGAAGTCATGCATCTTGATCTGGCTGACCTTGAGTCAGTCAGGCAGTTTGCTGCCGGCTTTTCCGCCCGATATGACAGGCTGGATGTGCTGATCAACAATGCCGGGGTCATGATTCCGCCTTACAGCAAGACCAAAAACGGATTTGAGCTGCAGTTCGGGACCAATCATCTCGGACACTTTGCACTGACAGCGCATCTATTGCCATTGCTGCTTGCCACGCCGCTGTCGCGAATTGTAACAATAAGCAGCATCGCTGCACGCAGGGCAAGAATCCGTTTTGACAATCTTGACGGCTCGAAGGGTTACAACCCGATGACATTCTACCGGCAGAGCAAGCTCTCCAACCTGCTGTTTGCCATCGAGCTTCAGAACAGGCTGGAGGTAGCCGGGGCATCAACAATAAGTGTTGCCTGCCATCCCGGCATAAGTGTTACCAACCTGCTTTCCCGAGGTTCTGGCAAGGAAACGGGTAGAGTGATGAAGGCGATTATGGGGATAGTGGCCCAGCCCGCATCGATGGGTGCCTTGCCAACACTGTATGCTGCCACACATCCGGATCTTCGCGGAGGCGAATACATCGGCCCTGATGGCCCGGGAAACACAAAGGGTTACCCCGTGCTCACAAATGATCCTGCCAGGCTCTACAGCCCTGATCTCGCGGCGAAGCTCTGGGAGGTGTCAGAGGCTATGACGGGGGTACGGTACACTATCTGAGGCAAGACACCAGGCAATAGGCAGAACTTCCGCCGCAGGTTTCTGGGCTGCCGGCTGCTGCCCGTTTTTTTTGTGCACCTTAAGTTGAACATTCCGATCTGTTTGTTGTTTTACTCTCAATAAAAGAGATGTTTAACAAAAACAGACAATACTACAATGGAAGCAACAAAATGGGTAATTGATCCTGCGCACAGCGAGGTTCAGTTCAAGGTGAAGCATATGATGATAACCACGGTGACCGGCAGCTTCAAGGAGTTCAGTTCATCGGTTGAGACAACAGGTGAAGATTTTTCGAATGCCAGGATAAGCTTTGAGGCAAACACGGCATCCATCTTCACAAACTCAGAACAGAGGGATGCACACCTCCGTAGCGCTGACTTCTTCGATTCAGAGAAATATCCCGTACTTACCTTCACAGGTTCAGGGCTTGAGAAAATTGACGATGATAATTACAAACTGACCGGTGACCTTACAATCAGGGGTGTCACGAAACCTGCCGTACTTGACGTGGAAGCAGGCGGAGTCGGTAAGGATCCATGGGGAAATACAAAGGCAGGATTCAGCATCAGCGGCAAGATCAACCGCAAGGAGTGGGGACTCAACTGGAACGCAGCTCTTGAGGCAGGAGGGGTCCTGGTAAGTGATGATGTCAGGATATTCTGCGAGGTTCAGTACGCAAAACAGGCCTGACGCGGACATACAAAGCGAATACTGGATTTTAACCAGATTACATCTTTGAATTGCCGGAGGTTTCTAAAAAGCCTCCGTTTTTCTTTTCTTTCCCTATTCTTCACATGAGAGACGGGAGGAACAATTTATTGGATTTCTGATAGGGTAGACTCTCGGTTGAGGATCATACAGAAAAGAACCAAACACTGAAGTGTATGAAAATCATCCGGTTTCGCCTGTTGATTATGATCGTTCTCCTGATAGAGTTAAGCTGTTCATCAGAAAATAATATAAAACCGAATCCTGATCTGAGATATCTGGCACACACCCCGGACCGTACTTCAACGGTTATTAGCAGAGCAGATTACTTAAATAAGCTTCAAGGGGGCTGATGATGACACCGATATCGAGTATATCTATCAGGAGGTGATGTTAAGTAACAAATCTTCGATACTTACAGGCGAACAAATCCGTGAAGGCTGGTTAAAACACACAGAACAGGATTTGAGAACAACGGGGTCGATACCTTTGAGAACATGGCTCTGAAAGGGATATGGGTAATAGACAGAGTGGTTCAGGAAGAAATGAAAGGCGGTATTGACCTGGAACATAATAGATGGTACATTCCGGCAACCGCGAGCCTCCGGTCTCAGAAATAATTCTGTATTTCAAACCTTTTTTGTCTGACATCGTATAATTGTAAAATTCCCCACAAACATTAAGCCTGTTATAATATGAAATATGTAAAAATCCTGCTGCTGCTGTTCCTTCCGTTGGTTGCCTGTAATAAAAACGATGATGACGATCCCTCTGATGAGTCTATGTATTTCCCCTCAGCGAATGTGTGGGAAACGAAATCATTGTCAGGTTTGGGCTGGAATGGGAGTGCCGTGCAGCCTTTAAAGGATTTTCTGATTCAGAAGAATACCAGATCCTTCATGATTCTTGTCAACGGACGTATTGTGATGGAGGAGTACTTTAACGGACATACCCCGTCCACAACATGGCAGTGGAACAGCGCCGGAAAAACCCTGGTGTCAGCCACAACCGGCATAGCGCATCAGGAAGGATTGCTTGACATCAACAATAAGGTATCCGATTATCTTGGTGCAGGGTGGACCAGTGAACCGGTGGAGAAAGAGAACCTGATTACGCTTAAGAATCTGCTCACAATGACCTCCGGCATAGATGATGCATCCAATCTCGTGATCAAGGCGAACCTGACATATCTTGCTGATGCCGGTACCAGATGGTCATACCACAATGTCTTTCAGCTGTTGATGGATGCGGTTGAGGATGCCGGCAACCAGGAGTTTGAAACCTATTTCAATTCCAGGTTAAAGGATAAGATCGGGATGGACGGATACTGGAACAACGGGGTGATATTCAGGATTTATCACAGTAACACCCGCAGTATGGCAAGGTTTGGCCTCCTGGCGCTAAATAAGGGCAAATGGATGAACGAGCAGATATTGGAAGAGTCATATTTCACTGCAAGTACCGGCTCCTCCCAGGACATAAATCCATCTTATGGCTACCTGTGGTGGCTGAACGGCAAAACCAGCTACATGGTTCCCGGATCGCAGCATGTTTACCTTGGGAGCCTTGTCCCCAATGCTCCTTCAGATATGTTTGCCGCCATGGGAGCGGAAGATCAGCGTATTTATGTTATCCCCTCACAGAATATGGTTGTTGTAAGAATGGGGGAGGCCTCTGATCCTCAGAACCCCAGTTTTGCCCTTTCCGGATTTGACAATGACCTGTGGGGGAAAATAAATGCAGTCATAAATAAAAAATAATACATCGGATTCAAAGGGTTTGCCAGACCCCGGCATTACTTACCCATTGCCGGAAAGGTATTATCAATCCCGAATATTTTCTGTCCCCGGTCTGTGAGAAGTTCGATTTCTGTGAACTTTTTGATTCACTTATTGGTTTCTTGACAAACATTTGATTTTATCTGCATTTTGAATAGTTAATTATGTTAATGGCAGATTATCGTTGAATTCTTGTATCAAATCAGAGAACCCGTAATAAGTGATGACTATGAAAAATCGTAACTCCACGTTCGTTCTGTTGGTAACAGCCCTGCTATTATTTGCAACTGCAACAGGTTGTGAAAAAGATGACAACAAGCCTGCATCAGACAAACTTGAAGGATTATTCTATTATTACAGTGATGAAGCAAATATGCAGATCAGGGTAATAGATTTAAATGCCGTCTCTCCATTCAGGCGAAGCTACACCCTCTCAGAGGAGGTTACCCTGGATTTAATTGCACAGGACCGGGAAGAGCTTGTAATAAAGGCTTACCGCCCTGCTACTACAAGCCCGATGGTCTCGAAGAAAGGAATGCTGATAAAGTCAAAGAACGCGAATGGCGAGTGGCTGTTTATAGGCAATAATCCGTGGATCGGACTGACAGGAATAGCAGATGGTGAAACCTGGTCTGAAGCAAGTGAATATGCTGAGGGAGCCACCGGCTTCCGGATTCACGAGAAAGATGTGGTTAACGGAGAGACCATTTATGCTATAGAAAGTACAAAGTATCCTGGCTGGTACTTTTCCCATAACGGTCACCCCATTCAGGGTGCCAACCTGCTATGCCTGGAGGAGTTCCCCGATGTCGACAAGGCCCCCGGGTTCAGAATTTATAAACCGGATGTACAGGTTCTTGAGGGCGATCCTTCAGTCCCGAAGATCTTTGAGATCGGCGGCGATTAATTCGGGCAATCTCAACAGTCATTCTTAAGGTCAGAATATCAGTGTCAGGGCAGTATATTTAATCATCAGTCCTATCACAGTGCAGATCAATGTGTTACGTGGACTGTGGCGCAACATCCCTGCCGCCAGTGAGATCACCGGAGAGGAGAGTGGCAAGGCGTTGAATGCCAATATAGTGAGATTGCCGTACTTTGCAATATTGGCTTCAGCCTTCTTATAACGGCGACGACCAATTAGCCTGTCGATGAACTTATTACTGACAGAAAAGCCAATGAGGTAGTCGATTGTCTGAGAAAACAGGGCAGTGCTGAGAGCCACAGCATTAAGTGCGATTGCAGAAATCTCCCCCTGCAGATAATAAACAAAAGCCACCTCAACCGGCATAAACAGGAAGAAGAGGTAACCTGAAGCATTGACAATAGCAAAGGAGAGAAGTCCATTGTCACGTGATCCGTAATAGATGTCACGTCCCACTGTAAGTGAGGCAATAGTTATAGCAGCTATAACCAGGAGGGAAGCAATGACAACACTGACTATGTCACGTTTGGAAAGTCTCATTCATGGCAGTTTGGGTCTCCATAAATGTAAGGATTTTGTTATGAAGAAAAAATTTGGCTACAGAGAATCAACTTTAAGTATTCCTGATCTGTTAAATGTGACCCTGTATAGGGTCAACTGGTTCTCTCCGTCATACTTCAGGTCGATGACAAACGTAAGGTAATAGACCTTCTGCCCGTCCAATTCCTCATAACCGTTGTCTGTCAGTGTCTTGAACGGGATCTCCGGATTATCCATATTATGAATGAAGTTAGAGACATTGAACCTGATGATGTCATTGACTCCGGTTATTGTAAAGTGGGTGAATATACCGTCAAGTGATGGCCTGTCGAGTTTCATCAGTTTTCTGTAAAGTACCACTTTCTCCCAGCCTCTGGCACTCTGGGCCTCAAGTGCAAGGGATTTGCTTCGCTTTCTGAGGATATCGGCCGGCACCTTTTCCGCGGAGACGAAGTCGAAGCTCTCCTTGCACCAGCCTACCGATTTTTCGGGAGTGACCGATATACTGGTCTTATGATCAAAGAAAATCTTCTTGAGTTTTCCGGCGAAATAATATCTTGTGAGCTCCTTTATCCTGTCCTTGAGCATGTAGCTTACAACAAGAGCAAGAAACAGCGGAATTGTGAAGTTGCCATACTTCTGCTGGAAGACAAAGGCTATTCCTGTTGCAAAGATCATTGCAAATCCGGCGGCGATGCTGTAGATAAGCTGTTCTGCAATGAATCCGTCTTTTTTCTTCCTGGTGGCGAGGAACAACTGGCTCTCGAACAACTTTTTCAAAACACCCCTCCGGTAAATCAGTTCCCTGATCTCTTCCTCTCCGTGGCTGTCAGCAACAGGGAAACCCTTTGATTTCCGATAATCAATCTCCCCACGGATGAGATCCACAAGCATCGGACCGGTCTGGCGGCTGAGCTCCGGAAAAAGTTTCCTGATTTCATCTGCCAGCAGAAAAGTGTGCTGTTCAATAAGGTTGCTTATAAACTCATCACCAAGCAGGTACAGTGAGAACAGCTCTCCTGATACTGTCGGTACTGCAATAATATGTCTCAGGCTCCTGTAGTTGGCAAGGATATCACGTGAGCTCCGCAGGTAATTCGAAATGAGATAGTCACGATCTTCCGTCTCGATATTTCTTATTATGTGTTCACGGTGATCGCGAAGTGATGATTTAAGGATGGAGCTGAACATCTTTATCTGATGCTCATACTCCCGGGCATTGCCCCTGGTCGGACTTGCTGCAAGGGCGTTGAATGAATCTTCAAGATGAATGAAAGGAGACTTCTTCCTGTCAGCAATATCCCTTAGAAGGAACTCCGGTGTAATCAACCGGATATTCGTCTTGAGATCCTTATAAAAATCTGTTTTGCTATAGGTCTGCCTGTTTATATCCAGACTGTTGGGAATGAATATCCAGGTATTGACCTCGAACAGGTTTTCCTTTACTTTTCGCCTTGTAGAGTACCCGAATTTGAGTTCGAGGGAGAACTTGTCATGTATCTTGACATTCTTTTCGATCATCACCTGTCAAGTCAGAACAACCCGAAGACACCGTTTGGTGTGATACCAAGGAACCTGAACCATGTTTCCCCGGCAATAATTATAAGCAACCAGGCAATGATCATCATTGTAATGCCGAATTTGAACGCATCTGAAATGCTGTACTGGTCAGTCTCATACAGCAGTGCAGCAGGCTTGCTGTTGAAGGGAAGGACATATACGTGCTCTATCATGAAGGCTACGGGAAGTGCAAGACTGATGACGCTGAATCCGAACCTGTTGGCTACCCCGATTGCGATTGGGATGAAGATCATAGCCCTCATTGTCTTCGACTGGAAGAGAAGAGCGCTGAACACCATAACACCAGTCAGGAGCACATACAGTATCCAGAAGGGAGTTTCATTCCCAATGCCCATCTGGTCAAAGATTGCGTTTACGGCTATTGATGGCAGGTCGGTAAAATCGAAGCCCGATCCAAGCGTATACGCACCGGCCGAGAAGAGCATCAGGTGCCAGGGCACGTCCACATCATTCCAGTTGACGATGCCTATCCGAGGCAGAAGCGCAATTACTGCACCCACGAATGCTACGGAGGTTGCGCTTATACCGTGAAGACGGTCAGTGGCCCAGAAGCCCAGGATCAGGACGAACAGAATAATGGATTTAATTTCCTGTATATCAATTTTCCCAAGCTTTTTCAACTCTTCCCTGAGCCTGTCCATTCCACCTTCAATCTGCGGAAGTCTCTCACCCGGAGCAAGCGGAAAAAAGATCTTCATGGCAACAAGGTATCCGATAAACATGAGACCCACCATGATTGGGAACATCGCCATCATCCAGTCGCCAAAGAACACCTTTCCGCCAATGGCCCCGCCAATGAGTGCTGCAGCCAGCAGGTTAGCCCCCGAGCCTGTCACAAAAGCTCCGGCCCCGATATTGATATTCAGCAGGTTCTGAAGAACAATGCTTCGCCCGAAGTTGTTTCTCTGCCCTGAATGCGCTCCGTAAATGGAAGCTATCACCATGAATATCGGAAGCAGTATTGCCGCCTTGGCGGTTGTTGCCGAGATAAATGCCGAGAGCACCAGGTTGATCAGGATGAAGCTGATGAAAATTGATGATGCGCTTTTTCCGAACTTAATGATGAACCACAGGGCAAACCGCTTGGCCACCCCTGTGGCAACCAGCATGCTGGCCAGTACAAACGACATGATATTAAGCCACATGACAGGGTGTCCAAGCTGTGCAAGAGCTTCTTTTTCAGGAAGCACATTGGCCAGTATGAGACTGATGATAATGATCAGCGAGGTCAGGTAGTTTGGAATAGCCTCGGTGATCCACAGAATAAGTGCGGCAGCAAAGATCGCCAGCATCATGATATTCGTCCGCATGAAGCCCTCGGCACCGAGGGTTGCATATGCCTTCTTTGCAGCAGAAGAGATGAGTCTTTCAGGATCAATGTCACTCAGGAACGGAATCCTGATGACAAATGCCAGCAGTATAAAGCTAATTATTGCTAGCGGAACACCTGCGACGGCAAGCCATTTCTCAAATTTACCCTTTGATCTCTTCGGAAGTTTTTCAACCCTGTAGTTTTGCATGTCAAGAGGATCAAACACCTCTTTCTCATGTTCCTGCTCTTTTACGGACGAATTCATGATGTGACTCTTATTACCAGCTTTTATATGGATTCTTCATCAACATGGAATTGTAGAACCTGGAATCACCTGTCACTTCCTGGCCAAGCCATCCGGGTTTGACAAATGCCTCGTCCTCCGAGGAGAGTTCCACTTCGGCCAGAACAAGCCCCTCATTTTCACCGTAGAAGACATCCACCTCGAAGGTGTGTTTTCCCGATGAAACAAGGTGACGGGTTTTGTCAATCACTCCCGGCTCGCATATTGAGAGAAGCTGCTCTGCTTCCGCAACAGGTATTTCCTTTTCCCATTCATAGCGTGATGCCCCGGAGGCACTGCCTATACCCTTCACGGTGATGTATCCCTTGTCTCCCTTGATTCTTACCCTGACTGTTCTTTCAGGAACGGAGCTAAGATAGCCCTGGGTGATCCTGGTCGCCTTTGTCGATTCTTTCAGGAAGTCGCCTGTCACCAGGAACTTCTTTTCTATTTCAAGTGCCATTTTGTTTTGGTTATATTAGGTTTAGTTGGCCAGGGGTTTGTTGATCATTCCGATGACCCTCTTTATTGCCTGCAGGTAGTTGATGTTCTCAAC
>ERZ1645192.3123-NODE-3123-length-13629-cov-5.331369_pt1 | contig 13629 bp, 19 predicted proteins | sample MGYA00575354_ERZ1645192 | MGnify/ENA primary metagenome ERZ1645192 (study PRJEB40844, sample SAMN11349763) | freshwater sediment metagenome | isolation source: river sediment | host: Sediment | place: India: Faizupur Khadar , New Delhi | collected 2017-02-21 ... | reverse complement strand
GAGGACTTTGCGCGCGGCCGGCGAGCCTTCACGGTCGATCAGTGGAAGCACCTGCAACATTGGGTTTGACATCAAGCGCAACGAGCTTGCCAAAGTTACAATGGAAGGTCAAGTTGGTTCTTGGCAAGGTCCAGGAAACTACAACTTTGTCACCGCTTCTGCTGCTGACTCGATGACAGCCCCTTTTGCGGTTCGTGATGCTGTGACTCTGTTCCAACCGAACGCGACAACCACCAGAACTTCCTACTGCTTGATTTCTGCGGACATCAAACTCAACGGTGGAATGGAGCACGTTGAGTGCTTGGGTGCAACTGAAGGCAAGTCTGGCGCATTCCGCAAGGGTCAGAGAATCTTTGCTGAGGCGACCTTGAAGTTCCGCTTTGACAATGCAATTGACACAACCAACTGGACGGATCAAACCCTGATGTCCTGCATTGTGATGATTCCAAAAGGAACCTTGCTTAACAGGCGTTGGTTTATTCTTGACATGCCTTCTTGCAGGATCGTCGGAAAGCCAAAACTAAGCGACGAAAACGGCATGTTGTACATGGAAGCAACAGTGGTTGCAACAATGGACAAGGTTACGACCCAGAGCGCCATTCCAACCTCGATTGAATCGGCTCCTTTCAGAGTCGCAATGATCTGAACCAAAACCGAACAGTCTGAGACCATCGAGGGGCGCCAAGAGCGCCCCTTTCAATTGGTGGATCGAACCACTCTAAACACCCCCGTAATCGCTCCAGGAGCTTTATTAGGAAAAGGAAATGGCTTGGATGGGTCAACACACGTTGACTCATCTCTTAATTTCTAATAAAGCTCCTGATGGCTTGAGACACTTCAAGCTTCGGTAGGTTACTTAAAGGCAGATATCATGGCACAAATCAATCGCAGATCAAAAGACGCGGCGACTTACGTTGGGTTTGAAACAAGTTTTGCTTCAACTCCAGCGACAATGGTTCGGGCATTCCCAGTTGAAGGTACTTTTGAAGCCGACATCATGCAGACTGAGCTTGAGAACCTGGAAGAGACTGTTGATCTTTATGACGTAGAACCAACTGTTCGAGGCTTGAAGGGTGGAACTGTCAAAGCTGATTTTTACCTCAGAGTTCCTTCGGCACAGCTTGTTTCTGGGCAGAGTTCTCAAACACATTACCTTAATGAGGTTTTGAGGAGTGGGCTTGGTTTTAGACTTGTTTCGCAAGGTTCTTTAGTAGCTGGTACTCCAACTCAAACAGTTGTTGATGTTACAACTGCACAAGGTTCAAGGTTCTCAAGAGGAGCTTGGATTGGTGTTGAGGTCGATGGTGAGATTGAACCAGCTAAGGTAATTGAGCGTAGCACAGACACCCTTACACTCTTTCCAGAGCTTTCTGCTGCTCCTACTGCCGGAGCCCGTGTTGTTAACTCCTACACTTATCTTCCAAGTGTAAACGCTGCTACAAGCCTGCATATTCAGCATGCAGTCAACGGAGATTCTTCAGAAGGTTTGCAGTGGGCAATGAGCGGAAGTGCAGTCAGCCTGACCTTTGACATCAAACGAAACGAACTTGCAAAACTCAAGATGGAAGCAGAAGTCGCGGATTGGCAAGGGCCTTCATTCCTTGGATTTTCGACTGCTTCGGCATCAGATCCGATGACAACTCCTTTTGCAGTTCGTGATGCTGTGACTCTGTTTCAACCAATCACAACCAATACAAGAACTTCATACTGCTTAATTTCAGCAGAAATCAAACTTAATGGTGGTTTGGAACACGTCGAGTGCCTGGGTGCTACAGAAGGCAAAACTGCTGTTTTCAGAAAAAGTCAAAGGCAGTTTGTCGAGGCTACTTTGAAATTCAGGTTCGATAATACAATGGATACGGTTTACTGGCAAACTCAAGAGCTTATGTCATGCATCTTAATGATTCCAAAAGGCTCTGGAACGACCAAGCGCTGGATTGTGCTTGAGATTCCTACATGCAGAATTGTTGGTAAGCCAAAGCTTTCAGACGAGAATGGTATGCAGTACATGGAAGTTTCTGTCCATGGAACAAGAGATGAGACAGTAACAAACCCAGCTTCAATCAACCTTGAAAGAGCGCCTTTCAGAGTTGCTCTGATTTAATCCTCTTCAGCTCAATCCAGCGCTGCTTCAATGCGGCGCTGATCTTTGCTTTGGCTTCTTCTGATCGAACTTTCCCAACATTCTTTCCCTTCATGGAAGCCCTGGTCTTTTCTTTGGTTTCCTCTGAGTGCTTCCGAAGTTTTCTTTTTTCGCTCAACTTCTTTTTGGTTTCTTCTGGAGTTGAGCTCCATACCTTTTTGCTTGGGCTGACTTCTCTCAGAATGTTGTAACAACAATCACCAAACAGCTTATCCAAAAGGTCTTGTTCAGCCTTATCTCTCAAAGGCTTTTCCGCAATCACCTCCAAAACTGTAAACTCAAAAGCTTCTGGACCGTACAAGTTCCACGCAGCTTGAAGGTGTTTGTTTGTGTGAGTTCCGTTCATCAAACTCTTTTCATGCTGGGCAGCACGAGCGTTGAGCCTGGAGGCTTGACCGACATACACTTTTCCGTTGACACAGTTGCGGATCTCGTATATCCCTGGACTTTGTGGCTTGCTGATAAAGGTCTTTTTCACAAAGGGTAATAAGTGGAAATCCAAACTCTTCCAGTAACCCAAACGAGGGTGTCACCCATGCCTCAAACATCAACGCTACGGCACCCAGAAGCTTTATTAGGAAAAGGAAATGGTTTAGACCTGTCAGTGGATGTTACAACCTCAAACAATTTCTAATAAAGCTCCTGGAGCGATTAACAGGCATGTTGCCAAAACAGCTTAAATTCAACTGAAGTAACCTGTGGGCTTGTTTAGAAGGCGTGCGTTAAAATCGACATGACTATATACGATTTCTAAAACGAGAAGCTTTTGCCTTGTAGCAAGGTGTTTTGGAGTGATTTTGGCACCTAAAACCGCCAGAGGGTGGGGCATACAAATTTTGCTGAGTGCTCTTTATGAGAGGGGGTAAGGGGGTGAGCAAAACAACTCCTAAACCAACTAAGAAACGAACTCCTAAACCAACTAAGAAAACAACTACCAAGACAACAGAAGAAGAGTTAAAGTAGGAGTTAAGAAGAAGTTAAGAGAAGAGTTAAAGTAGGAGTTAAGAAGAAGTTAAGAGAAAAGTTAAGAAGACTTCAAACTTAACCAATGTAAAGATCTGAAGAATCTCCTTTCAGTCGATTCTTCAGATAAATGTAGGAAGTCTGTGAAAGAAGATAAAGTAGATTGAAAAGCTCCTACGTCGCTTTTCAATGATATCTAAGACTGATCCAGTGAGATATCTGGAAAGGTTGTTACCTTCAAAAGTTCAAAGAAGACATGAACTGAAGGAATAAACAACCTGTTTTTCAATAGGATGATGGAAGAGCTTCGTACCTCGCTCTTCCATGAAAAAATACTGGATTGCACTTGTCTTAGTATCAAGTAGACTTACTGTACCGAGATGAACATAAACGTAGAGTTCGATGGACTGCTGGAGAAGTTGCTTGCAAAACCACCTGCTTTTGAAGGTGTTCCAGAAGTTTCTGGGGTGTATCAGATCGTAAACCTGATAAATAAGAAGGTACTTCTTGGTTCTTCAAACAATATGAGGGAAGCCCTCCAGAAAGAGAAGTTTCTTTTGGAAAATGGAGCGCATCCAAATAAGAAACTCCAAGCAGATGTTAAAACTTATGGCATCAGAGCTTTTGAATTCTCAGTTTTGGAAGAGACTGAAAATCTTGATGAAGTTAAAAGGAACTACTTCAAAACACTTTCATGTTACAATAAGTTCATTAGAAAGCCAAAAGAGAAACACAGTATACTCCCAGCTACTTTCAGTGACTTCCAAAAGCTGTTTAAACAAAACTAAATCTTTCAGCAATGAGGATTTGTGTACTACGTCCACTGCATCCTCATTGCTGAAAGAAAAGCAAGTGTAATGTTCATTTTCTTCGTGTAGCAACATGGAAATTTAAGAGGTAGCTGTATTTATGTTCATAACAATGAACACTACAGCCTCTTCACCAGCAGCCTTCTCAAACTTCCTCTCTGATTTCCAATCAACCAAAAAAGTCTTTGTAGAGACAACTCCTACACTCTCCAGAAAAGCTGACTTCCAGAAGAAGTTTGATTACTCTGCAAAAGGCCATCTGAAAGCGATTGATATCGTTTACAAGGAGTTCTTTGGAAAGAACTCCAAAATCTTAGATGTCACTGGAAAAGACAGCTACCTCGACACCCAAATTGGTGTTGATTATATCGTAGAAGTTGAAAACCCAAGACTTCAAAAGGAAGTTCAGTTCTGGATCCAGGAGAGGTTTAGGACTGTTAAATACCAAAGCTACCAGTCTGTTACTTTGATTGAAAACAACTGTTATTCAGGTAACCTTTCAGAGGTTTACAAGAGCAAAGCTCAGTTTCTTGTTTATGGTTATTACGATGAAGAGACTGAGATTTTGGTACAAGTAGTAGTTGTAAGCCTGCCTCAGCTTTTCCAAAAGATTGCCATGAATCAAATTAACTTCGAGATCATCAAAAACAAACAAACAAATCAGAACTTCATTTCTGTTAAGTTTGATGAGCTTCGTAAACACGGTTTAATTGTTTACGAATTTGATTTCGGAGCCAACTGATAAACCGCAGCAAGCATCTTCCTCACAGCTTCTAAACCACTTAGAAGCTTTACCATTCCTCAATTACCTAAGCCAACAGTGTGTTTTACAAAAGCCTCTGAAGCAACCCAGAGGTGTTTAACAGCTTCTGAAGAGCTTACATTAAGCATGTCAGAGTTGCTACTTAATCGCAGGTAAACACATGAGAATTGGTATTCAAAAAACCTTTATCGACTCAGGAAGCTTTGTTCTTGGAATCGCTCCTGATTCTGGGGGGTATTCTTTCATCTTCAATCATTGATTGCTCTGATTGGAACAGTGCAACAATTTATGTTTCTTGCAGCAGTGCAAGTCCAACGTCTCAAATTGAGGCAAGATCCTTCATCTCCCCAGTTATTTCAGGCGCCTTTTTCCCGGTTACTGGATCTGGTGAACAAGAACAAAGCACGGTTGGATTGACTGATGCTTTTACATTTTCAGTAGATCTTGCTGGTGCTCGGAGGTTTTATGTTGAGTTTGAAGAGGTTGGAGATCCCACAACTCCAGCACAAGTTACTGGTTCGGCAGTCATTTCTCATGAAAGAGGAATGAGGGAAACGGTCATCTCTTCCAGTGTTTCTGGTCTTACAAATCCAATGACAACGGCTGGAGACTTGCTTTTCTACAACCTCACTCCGGAGGAAGATCGGATTGCAATTGGAAATGAAGCGGATGTTTTGACTGTTGTTGGAGGTATTCCAGTTTGGCAAGCGCCTGTTCCATCTGGTGGTGGAATTGATGGTTCTCTGGTAACTCCATCTGATGGTGGTTGGACAACCGTTGGTACTGGAACTGCAACTGCAACTTCTGGAGAGTTGAATCTTTCAACAGCAAGTGGAGCAACCATTGCAATGTTGGCAACAGCTCCAACTTCTCCTCATTTTTATGCAATCGAACTACTTGCAAGGGTTCAATCCAACTCGCTTTCAACGGGTGGCTCTGGTTATGCTTTGAGTCTCGGATTTACAAATGCAGCACAAGATCGTGGTTATCGAATTCGTTTAGCCCAGGATGGTCAGGTTTCAGATCGAATCAACACTGCTGGAGCATGGAATTTTACAGGTTCTTCTTATGCTGGAGGTCTGTCTTGGAGTGACGGAACCACATGGTTGAGAATGATCGTGACCAATGGTTACATTCAACTTTATCACGGTACTGGAGTTGGTACTGCAATTCCAACAACATGGAGTTTGGCCCACGTTGTAACCACCCCAGACACAACCCTTATTCGTAACGGGACGTTGAATCGTTTAGAACTTTTTCTGGAGCACTTTGCTGCTACTTCTGGAACCCTGGACATTGATGTGTTCCCATTCACTCGTAACCTCATTACAAACCCAACCTGATAAGATTACCGAGTTTTCGAGTAATTCTTCTAAAGTGAGCACAACCATTTATACGCTTTTTTAAGAATTACCTTCATCCCCAACACCCTCTCACACACCAAATCCATTTCCTTTTCCTAATAAAGCTCCTGGAGCGATTACGGGGCATCCTGAAGTCGCTCTGTGCCTTAACCTACCAACTCCTTTTTGAAGTTGACCTAAGAAGTCATACTTATGATTTAACGATATGTCATCCGAACTCATTAAAGCGGTTGCTTTAGCTCGAAAAGGCAAGTACCAACTTGGTTCTCGAACTGAACTCAAAGAACACAACAAAAATGGAAAGGTTGCATACACAACAACCTTGACAAAAGAAAACTACGTTTGGTTGAAAGAGCACTCAGCCTCAACTAAGACAAGTGGAAGCGAGATCCTTAACTCGTTGATCGAGAGTTTCAGAAATGGAAATTAAGGCCAAACAACCCGAATCAAATCAATGCGAATGTGGTTCCAACTGCCAGAAATACGAACACTTCGACAGTGCTTTAAAAGAGCTGCACCAGCTTAAACAATTCTGGAGTGGGATAAGGTTGGATTTTCAAGCGTTTCGTGAAAGTAAAAAGGCTGCTTTAAACAACCTCAATCGTAACAATTCTGAAAATACTATTCCCGCCTGATTTCTTTCGTTTTCTACTTCCCTGCAAAGTTATTTAACGCCCATGAGCGAAATGAATGTGGTCTTGGCGGAACTTAAATCAATCTCAACCTCGACAAGTAGAATTGAAGCAAAGGTTGATAAGATGCAAGAGGAACAGATTCGATTGTCTGAGAAGATTGTGACAATCGAAACCTGGAAGCAGGCATCCCAAATTGAGGAGAAATTAGGCATTGTGACAGATTCACAATTCAGGCTTATCAAACTTGAGGAAGCATGCAAAGAAATCATAAACCTCAAAGACAATGTAAAGAAACTTGAGGAGTTTAAAAACCACTCACTTGGTTATGCTGCTGGTATTGCTTTCGCCGTAGCTCTCGTCATCAGCATTATTTCCAAAGTAATCCATTGACAGAAAAACCAGTTGTGTTCATACTTAATGTGACATATGGATGAGAGAACTCCTTTCCAAAATTACATTGACAGCCTACCGCATGGAGGCCAGAAGTGGCTTTCAAAGAAGAGTAAAGTAAGCCATCACACGGTTAACAGACTTTACAAGGGTTACCACAAACCACACCTTGGAACATGCTTGATGCTTACAAAAATCACTGGATTAACTGTTGAGCAGCTTTCAATTGTTCTTAATACCCCAGAGGCAATTGAATATCGTGCTCGCAAATCTAAACGCGAGCAAGCATACATGGAACGCACTTCAAAAGACTGAATCCCTCCTTCCTTCATACTACTTTTCCCCTACACACAAAGCCTACCTAAAGGAATGAAAGATATTCTGAGGGTTGAGCAATGAGTTCTCAAGTCAATATTGATGTCAAAGTTAAGACAGACGAAGCAGCTTCTGATGTCAAAAAGCTTGGCGATGATATCAACAAAGTAAAAAGTTCTGGTAACCAACCGGTAAAAGTCAGAGTTGATACTGCTGAAGCGCGGACTCGAATCAATGACATCAAAAAAGCACTTGGAGAGATGCAGGTTGGCTCTGGAGTTCAAAGTGCATTTGGTGCGGCAATGGGAACTCTTTCCCAGCAAGCCCAGCATCTTACCGCAGACTTAACTGGAGCTTCCAAGTCAGCCGCTGATCTTGGAATTTCTGTTGGTATGGCAGCCGCAAACGCTCTTGGACCTTGGGGTCAACTTGTAGCTGGTGTTGCTGGTGCCATCGGAATGATTCAGAACCTTGAAAGAGAACAGCAAACGCTTATCAACACCGAAAGGCAAGTGCAAGATGTTCTTCTACAAACGGGTCTGTCATACAGAACTCTTACTGGAAACATTGCTGGCGCAACTACTGCTGAGCAACAAAGACAAGCAGTAATCACCGCTGGGAGAACGCTCCTAAACAATCAAGCCGCCTTGGTTGCCCAAGGATACAATCCAGAACAAATCAGAGCGTTTACGAACCAGATCAACAATCTTGGAACTACGCTTACCAGAACAGCACTTGGAGTAACAGAAAACGTTTCTGCGAACGATGTTCTTGGAGCAGTAGTTTCAAAAAACACAGCCTTTTTCCGCCAAATGGGAATGGATATCAAGTTTGGAAATGATCAACAGGAAAACGGTATTCGAGTCGCTTTGGCTTTTGCAAGAAGGCAACAAGAGGTAGCACAAGCCACTCGGGGCCGAGCTCAGGCAACATTACGTCAAGCGGAAGCTGAACTTAATATCTTTTCTGCTACCAGTAGAACAAGAGACGCCGCCTTTAGTGAAGGCGTTGCAGAACGTGAAAGAAGGGTTGCTGTTGCTCGTGCTGCTTTGTCTGGAATTACAAGTCAACTTGCTGCGTCAGTACGTGATGTAGAAAATGCCGAAAGAAGCTTGACCGAACTGGAACAGCAGACAGCAAACCAAAAAACATCAAAACTTCTTCAGCATGCCGCAACCAGTGCTGCTCACAGTGCTCAAGAAATTCGCCAATTGCGTGAGCAGATTGGTTTGATGTTAAACCAAGCACGAACTCTTGGCTTGGTGTCAAGTCAATACCGAAATGTTATCACGTCAGCCCAAGAACTTGAAACAGTTGAGACAAGGCGCTTGGCAATGGAGAGAAGAGGCATTTCCAGAAACTTTGAGCAGAGACAGCAATACCTCAATCTCTTAACCAGAGAAGTGGAACTTCGTCGGAACATTGCAACTCAAGAAGCAGCAATTCGAGCAGAAGAAATTCGTCGTTCTGATGAAGTAAGAGCTCGCCAAACTCAACAAGCAGAAGCGGCAATTGCTGAAGAAAGAACAAGGTTGGAAACAGCTCGTTCTCAAGATAATGAACGCCGAAACAGCGCAAAAGCCGCAATGGACGCTGCTGCTACAGAAGCCAGAAGGAAAGCCCAAGAAATCAGCGGCGGTCCGCTGAAAAGCCTCACTGATGCAGGAACATCGTTTTCTCAAAGTATGAGCTCGGCGTTTATGGCTGTGATAACAGGTTCTGAAGAACTTGGTCCAGCACTTCAAAAGGCTCTTGCTGCATCTCTTACAAGCCTTGCAACAGATTCTGCTGCGAAATCTTTGTTTGAGTTTGCTTCTGGTTTTGCAGCATTGGCAATGGGACTTCCAACTGCGCCACTTCACTTCAAAGCCGGTGGATTGTTTGCAGCAACAGCCGTTGTTGCTGGAGCAGGAGCAGCAGCAGTTACCCCTTCCGCTGGAGGTGGAACTGGAGCAGTCGGGGCAACAACCGCATCCCCACGCCCAGAAACACCAACAAGAAATGAAACTTCTGAAAGTCAAGCGCCAAAGATGATCAGTATCTCGATCAACGCTTTCCAAAGTAACGAACAAGCACAAGCCTTGATCGTCAGAAGCCTAAGAGAAGCTGGATATAACGGTCGTCAAGCAGTCCCAGCAAACCGATAAGCGAAATCGCTCCAGGAGCTTTATTAGAAATTCAATTCAAACCAATACCCTCTGGATCGTTTGAGTTGTTTCAATTCCCTAATAAAGCTCCTGGAGCGATCACGAGGCACTCTACAAGGCTACCTCGATCAAGGTCTGAGTTGCATCACAAGGTACCTCATGGCATCAATCGAGTCGTCCCCAACCTTCACGCCATCCTCAGTCCCTTCCCTAAACTTCCAGTTCTGAATCTCTTGAATCAAAGTTCTGCAACTCTTATGAATAAACAGTTTATTCTGAGAAAACAAACTTTGAATTACACGAATGGATTCTCTTCTTCGATTGTTTGCTTCGTACACAAGTTGCTTCTGTTTGAAATGATTTCTTAAAGCTGTAATGTATGCAGGTTCGGAAGGGTCACATACGTACCAATTTGGCTTGTTTTCAAGCTTAATTTGATCGAAGATTGAGAACCAACCTTCTGAATCGTATACCAGACCTTTGTGTGTCTCTTCTCTGAAGATGACGATGTTACCTCTTGGAGTGATACCGCCGACAAGAGCAACGCCATTGTGTGTGAAACCCCAGTCGATTCCGACTCCCTTATCTTTCCAAGCCGTTGGAGTTTCAGAAATAACATGGATGGCTGGATCAAACTGCTTGAACACCAGACCTTCGGACTTGGTATATTTGGCATGGAAGTACTGATCGACCCACTCTGGAGAGTTTTCCAAGAGAGACTCAAGGTATTGCTCAGGTAGGTTTGGGTTATCCGAGGTCGAAGCTCTGATGGTTGTTTTGGTGTACGCCTCGTTACTCCAGTGGTCTTTATCCCCGAACCATTCAAGCATATCAACTCCCATACCAAACTCCTTTGGCAACCAGTTAAAACCGTTTGGAGTTGAAGTCAAAATACACCTTAGTGGTTTACCCGGAGCACCTTCTCTTAGACGAGCAACAGCAGCCCTAAATGCTTCTGGATCTTCAATCAGTGCAGCCTCATCAATCGAAACAAAAGCGCAGTTAACACCGGCAAGGTTTGATCCGTCATCAACATACCTCAGAAATACTTTGCTTCCATTTTTCAATTGAATAACCTGAGATTGAACGTTGAATTCCCAGTATTCTTGTGGGATTACCTTCTTCCAGGTTTCAAGCCAACCCTGTTGAATATGCTTGTAAGTTGGAGCAATTACCAAACCGCGGTAACCAGGATGTTCAAACCACATCTGGATAAAGGTCTCAACTACATTGATGAAGGTTTTACCTGTTCCATATCCAGCGAGGAACAACCTGAATGGAGAGGGATCAGTAAGAAACGCAATCTGTTTTGGGTGAAACTTAAAGTCAAACATCATTTACCCTGCTTGATCTCAGCCAACTTCTTCTTTCGCTCAGCAGCAAGGTCATCTCCAAGAATTTGGTTGATTGTAAGACCAGCCTGAGTATTCGTACCCTTTGCAACAGCCAATCCACTCAACTCCATCTTTCTCTTCATGCAAACGCTGGCAACATTGAATTCTTTTTCTTCCAATGCCAAACGCATGATATTGTTCAACTGCATATCAAGCTCTGCGCGCTTCTCGTCTTCCGGTAGCTTGGTAAACAACACCCAAGACTCTCGGATCTTATCAATCATTTTCCGAACAGCGTCAGAATTCATATGGTATTTTAGCTGGCATTGTTCGGAGATTACCAAGAATGAGAAGCCTAAGCACATCATCCTTTCGATGAACACAGCAGCCGATTCAGGCTTCTCCTCGTAATGTTCTACCTGAGAGTTTTCTCTCAACGGTTGATTGTCAAACCGTTTCCCAGAAGGGTATTTCTTATCCTTCGGGTATTCCCTCCCGTACTTCTCCTTGTACTTCCTTACGTCATCCTTGCGGTTCCTTGAACTTCTGTGATTCATGCCTGCTTAATTCCTTTTTCCTGGGTCTTCATTGTTTCATAAGTATGAAAGGTACGCTTGCATACTTACAGCTTACAAGTAACAATGAGTGAAAATCCTTTCAAAGCAATCCAAGTGACAACGATTGATGACCCTGCGATTGATCTCGACAACAGCAATGTTGTGGAGTACGCTAAAACCAGAGATATCTCAAACTTGAAATTCAAAGAAGGGCAGGTACCTTACCTGTTCAAAATCGAAAAGATCCCAGCATCTACATTGATTCGTTGGAATAATCTTGCAACTCCTGATGCGCTGGATGGGATGATCTTCCTTGCAACCTGCAAAGAGTACACGGATGCCGATGGAGTCGAGCACAAAGCTGAGTTGAAAAATGATATGGCAATGGATTCATGGCTTGACCAAATTCAAGAGGAAGTTGGTTATGAAGCTCTTGCCGAACTTATCAAAGTTGCAGCTCGTTTTCAAAAGCTGTCGAAGAGAGACAGAAGTTTTTTCTGATGTCCGCATGGAATGGGTCTGAGGCTTTTAGCGAAGCCATGCAGGTTCCATGCGGTTGCGAACTTCTTCACAAAGCAGAAGACGCACTCGATAAGAGTGAAAAAGAGCTGCTCCAAGCGGAAGGCCCAGAGTTTCAAGAACAATGGAACTGCATTTGGAGCAAGTCCTACAAGAAACAAAAAGAACCAACAAAGAAATGCAAAGAGAGTTTTGTTCCACTTTCACGCTTGATGAAGGTTCCAGTTGAAGTACTCCAAGAGGAAGTAAAGACTTGCCCAAGAGCATGCACATCTCAACCATGGGTCAGTGAAGGTGTTGAATTCTACAACTGGAGAGAGAAGGGTCAACTCCAACTACTCTTCGCAGACGGAACAATGCCCAATGTAGTAAAAGAAGCAATTGATGCGGTATCACAGGGAGTGCGTAACTACGAAGCTTACCAAGCAAGAGTTGCAAAACAAAGAATGGAACAAAGTGCAACCGATCCAGGAAAGATGATTGTCAAATGAAACAAATGAATCAGGAAAGTATATTGGAATTGGTGGAAGCCTTAAACAACCTTACCGTCGCTTTAAAAAGGCATCAAGCCGCCGCTCTCACCCTGCGAGAAGCAAACGATAAGGCAACATATCAGCAAGGCTGGGAAGAGAGATTCACTTGGAGAATTCTCCAAGAGTGTAGAGACGACCTCGAAGAAATCCTTTTGGAGAATTCTAAATGAAGATTGATGCGTGGTGGGTTGCGGTCGTGATGTTCTGTATGACCTCTGCCGAATTCTTGGGCAGTTCCAGTGGCAATCCACTTTTCTCACTTGCTGTTCAGTTCGTCGGTACCGCCATGATGTTCTTACCAGTGCTGATTACTGAAATCAAAGACTTCTTATGAATGGGAAAACTGAAATATGCTGATCACAAAAACAAATGGGAAAAAGAGCCACTCCCTTACGATGGCTTGGGTAAGTTTCATAATCGTCTGCCTTTGGCTTGTGCTTTCGATTTTCGAGAAGGTTGCTGGAATCAACATCAGGGCCTTTGATCCGATGGTATCAACCGCATTCCTTGTTCCAATGCTCGCCAATTACTTCGGTGGCAAGTGGTTGGATTCTCAGCGCAAAGTAGAAGAGGACAAGTAATCATGCCAATTGTTCGACAAAACAAGTTTACTAAGGCCCAGTACGCAGCACGTCGCCTTGCCGTTGCCAATGAGCTGAATACCAAATTAAACACTTCTGGAACTGCAACGATTACAATGCCTGTGCATCTTGCAATAAGCTTTCAGAAGCAAATGAAGAAACTTCATCCTTCTGTTACTGTAGTACTCAACAGAGATCCAGAAACGTTTGAAGCAATATTGGTTGCAACAGATCAAGAGCATCCAGTTGTTAAAGCTGTACGTAACGCTCCCAAACCTGTCTCCATTTTTGAGAAACCACTTAAAGATCGCCAAGGATTCTGAACACAACCCACCACGAGGCTTTTAAAGAATTGCCTCAGCCTCCAACACCCTCTCACACACCAAATCCATTTCCTTTTCCTAATAAAGCTCCTGGAGCGATCTGGAGGGTGCTTAAGAGAGGACTGCCCTCTCGCTTCTTTAGGCCTTCTTCACTGGCCATTGCATTAGGTTTTATACTTACAGTCCATGAGTGAAGGTTTTATTCTCACAATTGAGGCTTGCCCGTATGCCTTTTCGACTGCTGGGATTACGG